>Ga0316196_10001132_pt1 | contig 11446 bp, 12 predicted proteins | sample Eddsed2cm_MG_FD_204938 | JGI IMG/M metagenome (GOLD analysis project Ga0316196, IMG submission 204938) | Coastal sediment microbial communities from Maine, United States - Eddy sediment 2 cm | ecosystem: Environmental > Aquatic > Marine > Coastal > Sediment | place: USA: Maine | collected... | reverse complement strand
ATTCTATGGCCAAGCCGGGAAACGCGGCAGATGTGCCCTTGTGGGCGAAACCCCAGCGGGGCCGGGCCTTTGCGCTCCTTCGTACCGCGTTGCACCTCGCTCATTGGCAGCAAGCCAACTTCGCTCGGTGCGCCTTGTACGAAGGAGCGCAAAGACGCCGGCGCGATCGCAGCAATTGTTCAGACCTCCCTAGCGAACCGGCGTTTGAAAGCAGCGCCATTGAGTTTTGGGGGATGGAAATAGATCCGCTGAGCCAACGCGCCCTTACCTCGGTGGGAATCAGGCCATAAGCTGAGCCGCCACCGACAGCAGCGTAGACTCGCATCCAAAACCAGCTTGCAATTGCACTGCAACGCCCGGGCGGACGGGTGCGGGAGACAAGGACAGGGCGGGGTGGCCGGTTACGTTGGCGATAGGCGTAAACGGGCAGTAGTCATAGGCTCGGTGAAACGCGGCCAATGGATCGTCCTGAGCCGGGTCCAGTTCGCCGATTTGAACCGCAGGCTTCGCCAAGGTCGGGGTCAGCCACAGATCGTAGTCCAGGAAAAAACCCGCTATGCGGCGCGATACACCCTGGAGCTGCTGCTGGGTCAGTACGAACTCGGTGGCGGATACGGCTCGGCCGAGTTCGGCCATTGCCATGGTCAGCGGTTCCAGGGTGTCGCTGGAGGTCTGGATACCGGTCAGCGACGAAATACCCACCACGCTTTGTGCGGCGCCCACCACCCAGACCGTGGTAAACAGCTCGGCAAGCCGGTCGTGATCGTAATCGGGTGCAGCCTCCTCAACCGAGTGCCCCAACTCGGACAAGCGGGTGGCGGTCGCCTCAACCGCGGCGACACAGTCCGGATGAGCGGCAGTGCTGCCGTAATGGGTGCTGAAGCCAACGCGCAACCTGCCCGGATCCCGTCCCGCCGCCTCCAGGAATGTACCTTCGTAGGGGGGCGCCCAGTACGGATCGCCTAAATCGGGACCGGCGGTGGCATCAAGCAATGCGGCGCTGTCACGCACGGATCGCGTGACCGCATGCTCCACCAGCAAACCGCCCATGACATCGCCCAGGTCGGGCCCCAACGGTGTCCGCGCCCGCGTCGGCTTGAGTCCGATCAATCCACAGCAGGCGGCGGGAATGCGAATCGATCCGCCACCGTCATTGGCATGGGCCATGGGTACCATACCGGCAGCCACCGCGGCAGCGGACCCGCCGCTTGAGCCACCGGCACTCAAACCCATATCCAGGGGGTTGCGTGTGGGGCCAAAGCGCACCGGTTCAGTGGTTGGCACCAGCCCGAACTCCGGACAATTGGTCTTACCCACGATAATCAGGCCGGCCCGGCGGTGTCGCTGGACAATCTCGCTGTCATGATCGGGCGTGTAGTCTCCGGCCAGCCTGGACCCCCAGGTCAGCCTCACACCCCCGACTCTGGCGGTGGCGTCCTTGACCAGAAATGGCACGCCCGTGAATGGCCCCTGGGGCAGCAACCCGGCGGCCTCCTCCAGTGCGGCATCGAACATCGGTGTGACCACCGCGTTGATATCCGGGTTGAGCCGCTCGATGCGCGCGACGGCCGCTTCAACCAATTCAGACGGATGCACATCGCCGCGCCGAAGCCGATCGGCCTGGCCCAGGGCATCAAGATCCAGGATTTCATCAACAGGGTGCATGCAGCTTCAGACCTCGGCTTTCGCCCACGGGAACGGGGTGGCTGTTGCGCCTACCATACAGGGCCTTTCGGTCAGGCAGGATCAGCAATTTCTGGTTCTGTTCTAGTCAATCTCGTCTTGTCTGACGATCCGGCAGACCCGGACAATAAGGCTGCAGATAGCACACTCCCGTCACACGCAATCGAGTTCCGACCCAGTTTCATGAGAACAAGAACGATCACAGCACTTCTGGTACTGGTGTCTCTGGCGCTGGGACCGTTCGCAGCCTACTACGTACCGCAAACGCTGGACCAGTTGCGCGCGTCGGTGGGTGCGCAGGCAGCATCGCGGGCGCAGAGTACCGCCAATGCAGTGGAAAAACGACTGGCCTGGTCCGAGGCCACGGTGGCGCTGCTTGCCGACACAGTAGACTTGCCGGAACAGTCTCTTCGAAATCCAGAACCACAGGCAACCCTGGCCGAGCGGCTGGGAAGAGTCGCCTCTGCTGTGGCCCCGAAGCGCCAGGAAATTCAACACCTCACCGTGATCGCCCCCGAGGGCACTGCGCTTCTGCGGTTGAGCCAGCGTGCCGGTGACGGCCAACTGGTGTTCGCGCGAAATGAGGCCGGTGCGATCCAGGGCGCTGAAGGCTTGTTCGAGTTGACCCGGAAAGGGCTGGGTATCAGCCTCGGCACCGAAACGGGCAAAGGCGAGCCGAAAGAGCTGATCATAGTTGCGCCCATGGGGGGTACCCCGGGCAATCCACGAGTCGCTCTTCTGGCCAGCATCAATGTGGACCGACTCACAGGCGGCCTTTCGGACAGCTACTGGATCGACGCGTCCGGCACCTACCTGCGTCGTCCTGTGTCCTCGGCCAAAACCGGGGCCAATGCGTTCACGGATTTTCCCGGCCTTGAAAACCAACTCAAGATCGGTTCTCAGGCTTGGTGGGGCGACACCACGGCGGTGGGTTGGAGTCGCATGGAACTGGGTAGCAGTGGGCGTCTGTACACCTGGGTGGGCGAGGTGACGGATCTTCGGCCGCTACTCGGCTGGCACAGGCAGGCCTGGATGCTGATCGGGGGCGCGCTGCTGGCCGCGCTTACCGTGGCACTGCTGCTGGGCGCCTGGCTTTCGGGCCAGTTGAAGGCGTTCGGACAACGGGTCACCGAAGGCATGCAACAGGTGCTCAAGGGCAACGAACGGACGCCATTCGAACCTGTTGGCAGTAAGGAAATGCGCGTGTTCACCGAAGCCCTGAACGGGATGGCGGAAACCTTCGCCGAATCCCAGACCAGCCGTGCGCTCGCTGCCAGGAAACTGTCTGACGACCACCGAGAGCTGCAGCGACAGCTGGATCAGGCGCGATCCGATCAAGCGCACAGTCAGAGTCTGATGGAGTCGCTGGCACAGCCGGCCTACGCGGTCGACAAGAGCGGTCAATGCACCTACTGCAATCCGGCATGCCTGGGTCTGCTGGGTCTGGACAGCGCCGAGGGATTGCGCGGCGAGAACATCCAGGACCTGATGCTCCGGCGTGCGGTGGCGAACTCGGAGCAACCCAAGGCCGCGGACGGCGTTGCGGCGGCCATTCGGGAGTGCAAACCTCAACACGTGCCGAGCGAGGTCATTTGGCGCCAGGACGGCAAACGGCGCCTGGTGGAGTACTGGGCCAGCCCACTCACCGAGGGAGATGAGGTAACAGGCGCCGTGGTGACCCTGGAGGACATCACCGAGCGGCAGGATCAGGCCGAGGAGATGCAGCGGATGCGCACGCGCGCCGAGCGCACCCTTGAGTCCATCGGTGATGGCGTGCTGACCCTGGATCCGAAAGGGGTGGTGGACTACCTCAATCCGGCCGGCGAGGCGATTTTGGGCTGGACGGTTGAAGAGGCGCACGGACAGCCGTTTAACGCGGTTTTCAGGGCTACTGAGCAAAACGGCGTTGCGCTCGGTCCGGACGCACTGGAATCCGGTCTGGAAGACGGGCCAGTCGCACAGGAACTGTTGATTCAGACGCGCCACGGTGCATCCGTCTACCTGGAATGCAGCACGGCCCCCGTTATCGGTACCGGCCTACCACCTGGTGGCGCGATTGTGGTGTTCCGCGACGTCACCGGGGCGCCTCGCATGACCCACAGTTCGCAGTATGTGGCCAAGCACGACCTCACCACCGGTCTCATAAATCGTCAGGAGTTTGAGAATCGGCTGAGCCAGGCATTGAGCACTGAGCACGCTCGCCAGCGTGCGATTTGCTATCTGGACCTGGATCGCTTTCGAACCATCAATGACGCTTGCGGTAGCGTAGCGGGTGACGCGCTGCTGCGACAATTGGCGTCACTGCTGCGCGCCAGCGTCCGACAGCGAGACCTGGTGGGCCGTCTGGGTGACGATGAGTTCGGCATCCTGTTGGAACACTGCCCTCCGGACCAGGCACTCAGAATCGCAAGTCTGCTACGGCAAGCTGTTGAAGATTTCAGCTTCAGTTGGGACGACAAAGCCTACTCGATCACCGCCAGCATCGGCGTAGTGGAGATTGGTGCGAACGCCAGCGATGCCCGTGATGTCATCGGCAGCGCCGAGGGCGCCTGTTTCGCGGCTAAGGAACAAGGCAGGAATCGGGTCCGGGCATTCCATGCCGACGACGATGAACTGACCCGATATGGCCCGACGCACTGGGTTACGCGGCTCAATGAGGCCCTGGAAGACAACGGCTTTCGATTGTTCTATCAAGCCGTCGTGCCACTGAGTCGAGCGCCGGGTGCACAACGCGATCGCCACTATGAGCTTTTGCTTCGGATGAAGGACCCGACCGGAAAACTGGCCAATGCCGCCACCTTCCTACCCTTTGCCGAACGCTACAACATGATTCAGTTGATGGATCGATGGGTGGTGCGCTCAGCCTTCGAATGGCTGTCGACACGGCCAAAGGACGCCGGCGATGTGCTGATCGAGGTCAAGGTATCAGAGGCGTCCGTAGCCGACGCCACCTTTGCCGAGTATGTACAGACACAGCTGGAAAAGCTGCGCATACCTGCGCGGTGGATATGCTTTCAGATCGGCGCCAGCGCGGTGGTATCCAGACCGGCCAATGCCACCCAACTGGTTCGAACGCTCCGCGGCCTCGGTTTCAAGATTTCCCTGGACGATCTGGGCGGAGGCCTGCTCTCGGTGGTGCAGATCCGAAATCTCGAGGTGGATTTTCTGCGCATTGATGCCAGTCACACCAGTCGGGTGGTGGAAGACGAACTGGACCGGACCCTGGTCAAGGCCATGATCGAAATTGCCCGCATCAGCAACCGCCGAACCATCGCCAAGATGGTTGAACAGGACGAGGCCCTGACCGTGCTGAGAGATCTGGGCGTCGACTGCGCTCAGGGATTCGCGATCTCTAAACCGCGGCCGCTTGAGTTTCTCAAGAAAGACGGCTGAACAAATCCCCGATCTACCCAAGCGGTCCCGTGATAGAGATCAAACCATCCCCAGGGCCACGTTCAACGGATCAAGGTTGGGTTGCGGCATCCGCGAAACCGGCCAGCGCCTTGCTCACTTTGGCCAGCACTTCGTCACAGCCCTCTAGGCCGTGCCGCGCCGCCAGATACTCCGGGCGATTGTAGGCCAGCCATACCTGGCCGCTCTCGTCCTCCCAGATCAGCGCCTTCTGGGGCAGATCCAGCGCGACGGTCGGTCCACACTTCATCAGCGGCGTACCCACCTTTGGGTTGCCGAATATCACCAACTCGGTCGGGCTCAACTCCATGCCCGCTTTTGCCGCGCCCGCAGCATGGTCGATTGTGGCAAACACGTTCATGCCCTTCTCCAGCAGCACCGCTTCCAGCCGGGCAGACGTGTCGGCCACGGAATGGTTACTCTTGACTTGAACAAAGCTCTCGTCGGCATGTGCGGTCGGCATAAAAACAAACACGGTCAGCAGCAAAACGACCCACTTATTCATGGAATTCTCTCCAGGTTGATCCGAGCGCCTGTCTATTGTTCAGCTCTCGGCGAAATGGTGATGAGATCGCCCAGGATGCCCTGAATCTCATCGATGCTCAGGTAATGATCGCCATAACCGTCATCCAGTTGCCCGCAGGTCAAGCGATAGGCGTCGCCCGGGGCCGCCTTGTCGAACAGGATATGCGTTGCAAAGGTGACGTGGGAGGGTTGCCCGCCACCGTGACCGCGAATGGACCCGGCGTACAACAGCGGCTGGGGGGCGCGGACGAAAAAGCCGCGTTCAAGGTTGCTGCGCTTTACCACCCAGGACTGGGGTGGCAGGCTGCCATCGGCCGGGGCGAGGGAACGCAACTGGAGACGGCAAATGGGTGAAAACGAAAAACCGCCTCCAGCGTATGGTTTACCGGAACTGATATAAATCGTTCCAGTCCCTTTCCTGATAGGCACCGACTGGTTCAGCGTCACGGTCGAGCCCGCGGCGATCATATAGACCTTGTCGGCCCCGACACCCTGAAGACTCTGACACCCACTCATCAGCACACTTACGCACACGGCTGCGATTGCGACTCGCATGATTCATAACTCCTGACGCATAGCCGCTGCCTTAGCGATCTGCGGGGCGATCTGCGGGGCGATCTGCGGGGCGATCTGCGGGGCGATCAACGGCGTCGGACCTGGGTCGGCCGCCGCCCCGCCCGTAGCGCATTATGGGCCTCAACCCTGGCCGGGTCACGAAACCAACTCACCAGCAACGCCCCCGCAGCGAATCCGCCTATGTGCGCCCAAAAGGCAACACCACCGCCTTCGGATCTCAAAGCCGGTACCGCGCCCACCAACTGGATCACCAGCCAGTAGCCGAGCATAAGGTACGCGGGCACGACCACCCGATTGATGTAGAAACCGAAAATGATCAGCATATGAACAGGTGCCCTCGGATAGAGCATCGCGTATCCGCCCATGACACCCCCGATCGCCCCGGACGCACCCACCATTGGTATTGGACTCGCCGGATTCGAGACCACCTGCGCGGCAACGGCAGCCAGGCCGCAGAGCACATAGAACACCCCAAACCGGACCGGCCCCATGGAGTCTTCCACGTTGTCACCGAAGACTGCGAGAAACCACATGTTGCTCGCGATATGGAACCAGCCGCCGTGCATGAACATGGAACTCAGCGTGGTCAGCCACCGTCCACCACCACCCAGTACACATACTGCATCGGGTCCGATCTGTACGCGCATGCCCGGGGCCACGGTACCCAGCAAATCTCCGGGGATGGCACCCAGTTCACAAATTGAGCGGCTGAGACCCGGCTCGGTACCGAAGCCCTGTAACAAAACCCAAGCCGCGACATTGAGGCCAATGATGCCGAAAGTCACCACAGAGGTCCGCACCGTGGGATTGTCGTCTCGTAGCGGAAACATAAAACAATCGCTCGATGGTCTGTCAGGACAGGCGCGTCAGGCCCGGCCGGAAACCACAGGTTGCGCCCTCTGTGCGGCAATTAGGGCGGACTCCGTGAGTTCATTTACCAGATCTTCCAACACCGCCGCCGGTGCATCGGTCATCCGCGCACGGATCGCGGTGACCAGGGCGATCGCCTGCAGGACATCGCCGTTGCCGACCCCTTTCTGCTGTTCAATAAACCCGCTCAGGGCATCCAACAGGACTGTAACCAGCGTGCCAACCTGGTCTGGAGACGCCGTCTGAGGATGCAGAGGAAACTCGACCGTCAGCGCTCGGCCGTCGGACATGATCGCCGTGTAGGGCAGGACTCGCATACACACTCCCTCGCTGTGCCAGGCTTACCTGACGTTGGCTCCGCAGATCCATTCGCCGGGTGCCCACCGGTGGGCACCCGGCGAACTTCAATGCCGTGCGGGACCGATAGATTTTTGAGTGTAGCCCAGCACGGGCCACGGTGAGTAATAGATGTAGGCATAACGCAGCGGATGGCTGCGACGGTCGACCGCGGGCACCGTGCCGCGCTAAAGTCGGGTCATGAGACAGGTTGAAGTGCAGGCAAACGAAAGTGTGGGTTTTCGGCGCGTTTGTCCGACCCGATCGACCCTATCCCTTGTACCACCGGAGTCCACACCGATATGAGCACGACACAATCGCTGACAATCGCGCTTTGCCTGGGCAGCCTGTTGTCCGCCTCCGCATTGGCCCAGGGCTTTCGGCTTGAACCTGGAAATTGGGAGATGACCAGCAAACGACGCATGTCCATGATGCCGGGCGAGAAGACCGAAACCGATCGCCAGTGCATCACCAAGGCGCAGACCGACCCGACCCAGGCCATGGAGACCGGTGGTCACTGCCAAGTGGTGGATCGAACCGAAACGGAAAACTCGGTTGAGTGGAAAATGGAGTGTGACATGGACGGCACTGCAGCCACTGGCACCGGCATGGTTCAAAGCAACGGGGACACCGCCACCGGCCGGTTATCCATCGAAATGACCGTTCAGGGCACCCCTGCGAGCTTCGAGATGGAATGGTCGGGTCGCCGCCTGGGTGACTGCTGAGGCGACAGCGCACCCAGTTCGGCGCACGATCATTCGCATGACCGCACCCGGACCTTCAGGTGGTGCAGAAGATGTGGAGGTTGTTCTGGCGATCTCCGCCAGGCGCAGCCAGTGTCCCGCCCCCTAAGTTCTTTACGCTGTTGGGCGCGCTTGAATGAACCCAGGCCAGTCCTGCGCCCGCGTGCCTTGCCAACCCGGCTTGTGGTCTGGCTGTGGGTTACCGAACTTCCCGCATGGCCCACCAGGGAGCCTCTGATCTATTCGTGAACGTGCATCTTGGGACTGAAATGCACAGCTTCGTCGTTGCAGATCTTGGCAATAGAACAACTATTACCCGCGATCTGCCCCGCGATCCGCACCTTGAATCTGCACATTTCACCCTCCAATCTGCTTCGTCCAGAATAAATCGGAGGCTCCCTAGGACACCGGATGACGATTGATCCTGCGCTGACGTTTGCACTGATCGGGCTGCTTGGCATAGGCGCGCAATGGCTTTCCTGGTGGCTCAAGCTGCCGTCAATCGTCCTGCTTTTGTTGATCGGAGTGCTTGCCGGTCCGGTTACGGGATGGTTGGACCCGGATGCCCTGCTGGGCGATCTGTTGTTACCCCTGGTCTCCCTTGGGGTCGCCATCATACTGTTCGAGGGCAGCCTCACCCTCAAGCTGCAGGAGATCCGCGGTCACGGACAGGTGGTGACCCGCCTGGTGACGGTCGGGGCCCTGGTGAGTTGGCTGGTGATCGGCATCAGCGCCTGGTGGCTGTTGGATCTCTCCTGGCAGCTCAGCCTGCTGTTCGGGGCCCTGGTGTCGGTCACCGGTCCAACGGTGATCATGCCGCTGCTGCGCACGGTCCGGCCCAAATCAGAACTGGCCAATATCCTGCGCTGGGAGGGGATCATTATTGATCCGCTGGGGGCTTTGCTGGCGGTTCTGGTTTTCGAGTTCATCGTGTCCGGGGAACGTGGCCACACGGCGCTGGTGTTTGCCGAAGTGGCGGCGGTGGGTGGCGTCGCCGGTGTGGCCGGGGCCCTGCTGCTTGCGGTGATCCTGCGTCGGCATCTGATGCCGGAGTATCTGCACAACGTCGCCACGCTGGTGCTGGTACTCGGTGTGTTCGCCGGCTCCAACGCTCTGGCCCATGAGTCCGGGCTGCTCGCGGTCACCGTCATGGGTATGCTCCTGGCGAATCTGCGGGGCGTCCCCATCGACGACATCCTCCATTTCAAGGAGAGCCTCACCGTGCTGCTCATTTCGGGCATGTTCATTCTGCTGGCCGCTCGGGTGGACTTGAGCGCCCTATGGGCATTGGGGTTCGGTGCCATCCTGGTGCTTGGGGTCGTGCTGTTCGTGGCGCGGCCGCTGTCGGTCTGGGTGTCCACCCTGGGTACCGCGGTGGACTGGCCCGGCCGGGTGCTGTTGGCGTGGATCGCGCCCAGGGGGATCGTGGCGGCGGCCGTGTCGGCGCTGTTTGCACTGCGGCTGGAGCAACTGGGATATGAGCAGGCCGATCTGCTGGTTTCCCTGACCTTCACCGTGATCGTCGGCACCGTGGTGCTCCAGAGCCTGACCGCGGGACCGCTGGGGAACCGGCTGGGCGTAACAGAACCCGATGCCCGCGGCGTACTGATCGTCGGTGCCGGGCGGGCGGCCCGCGCCATCGCTGTGGCGCTCACGGGGCGGGACTATCGGGTGCGGGTCACCGATACCAGTTGGGACAACATCAGTGCAGCGCGGATGGAGGGGCTTGACACCTACTTCGGCGCCGCCGTGTCGGAACATGCGGATCGGCATCTGGACCTGGTCGGCCTTGGGAAAATGTTCGCTATGTCAAGACCGCCGGCACTCAACGCGCTGGCCTGTATGCGATTTCGTGCCGAATTCGGTGCCAAATCGGTATTCAGCATCGGCGCTGAAGCAAATAGGTCCGACGACGGCAAATCCCTGATGGCGGGGCGTCACCAGTGCCCCTGGCTGTTTGGCGACAATATCACCCTGGCCAAGCTCGAAAGCCTGCTCAGCCAGGGGCACGAAGTGCGCGGCACACCGCTCACGGAGTCCTTTGGCCCGGCCGAGCTCGAACGGTACTATGGCAATCGCGCACTGGCATTGTTCGCCCTGGACCCGAAGAACCGCCTGCGGGTGTACTGCGACCAGTCCAGCTTCGAAGCCGGTCCGGACTGGACCGTCTTCAGCCTGGTTCCGCCGCCAGAGCCGGAATCGCTCGATGCGCAGAAAACAGTCGGACGGGCACCGCCGCGCCAGGCATAGGCCATCGCTGCAGGGCAGACGGCTCAAGCGCTGCTATATTGGAGAGAATCAACGTAAAGGGAGCCTGTTCAATGGGATCGCGAAACCCAGAATACGCTGAACTGCCTGGCAATGCGCTGGATAGAGTCAAAGCGCTGGAACAGGAACTGGACGGATGCCTGATCGCCTACAAACCCGCATTTCGGGTGGCGGATCTGGATCAGGAACAGCTCGCCCGACTGCGCGCTCTGGAACAGGAGATCGGCGCGGAGCTGGTCTGCTACAGGCGAGTCTGACGGACCAAAACGGCGTCTGTGCGGATAGATCAGAGACTCCCCAGGGGCAGGCGCAGCGCTAGCCGTCGCCACCGCGAATGGGTGCTCCTCGCCTCTTTCATTTCTACCGCGCAGAAGCCTAGGCAACCTCTGATCTATTCGTGAACGTGCATCTTGGGACTGAAATGCACAGCCTCATCGTTGCAAATCTTGGCAATAGAACAACTATTACCCGCGATCTGCCCTCCGTTCCGCCCCTTGAATCTGCACATTTCACCCTCCAATCTGCTTCGTCCAGAATAAATCAGAGGCTCCCTAGAAGGCCGCCTTCCACTGCTCGGTGTCGACGAACCATCGTTCTTCAACGATCTCTCGTGCATCATTGAATCGAAAAACGACAGCGGACTGGCTTCCGCCCTGCAGCTTTTCAGAGGTCCACTCGATCACGTTGACGACTTCATTTTCGCCGGCGGCATAGCGAAGCGCTTTGATGTCAAAGCCCGGTGGTAGCGCCTGCCCGATAGCGTCAAGAGCATCTCTGAACGCCTTGCGGCCTCGCAAGATATCGTCTTGACCGGGCAAAACAAATACCATCTCTTCGGCATAAAAGGAGGCGAGCCGATCCATTTCACCGGCAGCCAGCGCCTCCCAACCCTCTCGCACCTTTGCTATCAGATCTGCGCTGTTCATGCTCTCCCCTCTGTTGATACCCTTCGAGTCCTCCATTTCAGCATAGCAGGCTGAGAGTTTTCGTTGAGATCGCCTCGGAGGCTAGCCGGTAGAAAAGGAACGGTCTGC
>Ga0316196_10001131_pt1 | contig 11449 bp, 11 predicted proteins | sample Eddsed2cm_MG_FD_204938 | JGI IMG/M metagenome (GOLD analysis project Ga0316196, IMG submission 204938) | Coastal sediment microbial communities from Maine, United States - Eddy sediment 2 cm | ecosystem: Environmental > Aquatic > Marine > Coastal > Sediment | place: USA: Maine | collected... | reverse complement strand
TCGCTCGCTCATGAAGACGGCGAGGAACAAGCTCACAGCCGCGGCCGCGGACGTGTCCAAACCGACACGCAAGACCAAAGCCGCGGCACCGACGCTGCCACCGACAATTGACCAGTATTTTGTACCGGGCGTGGGCGAAGAAATCGTCTATCACCCGCGCCTGATCGCCGGCGGTGAAGTCGTCTTTACAAGCTCCCGTTACAACATCGAGGATGAGCGGGAAGTCCTGCACACCGTCGAGTTCGAAAGCGGGCCGGTTGATATCGATTGGGACAGCGGCGAACCACTCGAGCTTTCGATTGACGACCTGCTCGAAGAGGGCGACGAAGACGCAACGTATGCAGATTGTCCGGCGGCCGCAGACAACACCAAGGCCTATGCCGCCTGGGAGAAAGACTACAAACGCTGGCTGCGGCAAAACGAAAACATCACCCTGTTCCGCAGCAAGCTCTTCCGGCTGACATCAACAGCATCGGAAACAGAGGGCGATTTTCGTGCGCGCCTGCAAGATGCGGCAAGCGAAAAGCGCGACGCGGCGATTGCCAGGATTCGCAAGCGCTACGCAACCAAGACCACGACGCTGGAGAATCGGCTGTTGCGCGCCGAACAATCCATAGCGGTGCAGCAACAACAGTCGACCAAGAAGAAACTAGATACGGCTATTTCATTCGGTACCGCAATTCTCGGCGCGGTCCTCGGTCGCAAGAAGCTGTCGAGCAGTACGGCGACCAAGATGGGCTCAGCCATCAAGACGGCTGGCAGTGCAAGCAAGGAGGCGGCTGACGTCGCGCGTGCGGAACAGACTGCCGAGAAGGTAAGGGCAGATATTGCTGCGCTGAACAGCCAGCTCGAGAAAGAAATTTCCGACCTCGACACGAACTTTGACGCCCAGGCCGAACAGCTTGATGAGATTGTTGTACGCGCCAAAAGCACGGACATTCACGTTGCGATTACAGGGCTCGCATGGCTGCCGTACACCAAGGGTGAGAAGGGTCGACTAAGGCCGGCATGGTAACGAAGCTCTTCTAGCGCGATCCGCGCTCTCACGGGTGCCGCATATCACCGGCGCCCGGGCCTTCGATCGGCAGCTCCCGGAAGCCATCAATCCTCGAGGCACGCCCCGGCATAGGCCTTCGTGACGCCAGCGTTGTCGAGCTGGCAATCATTGTCGTACGTCTCGCCATCCATTCCACAGACGGGCGCATACCTGTCGCGGCAATTGCGACCCAGGTTTTCGCAAACGCCTGCATACTCGATGCGCACGCCTCGGCGCTCAGCATGACAGGCGTTGCTGTAAGTCATGCCGTCATTGCCACATACCGGTACAAACAATGCCGGACAAGAGCGCGTATTGCATGCGCCCTCCGTGAATGTTTCGACGCCAGCTGCGTCCGAATGGCAGGCGTTGTCGTAGCTTTTACCGTCGTCGCCACAAACCGGTGCATACACCTTCGGACAGTTGTCGAAGTCGCAGTTACCTTTGCGTTGCACGGGAACTCGTTCGGCACCAGCCTCACAGCGGTTGATAAACGTCCGCCCATTCATGCCGCATACGGGCTCGAAAACACTCGGACAGCCGTTCGGAGTGCAGGCCCCTAACCCGGCAACCTTGACCTTCGACTTCGCAGCGAAGCACTCGTTGATATAGGTGTTTTGATCGGCGCCGCAGACCGGATCAAATGTCTCCGGACAGTCAGTTTCATCACCCGGACACCTTCCCTGGCTCGCAACCTTGGCCCCAGCAGCGCGGGCCACGCAGTCATTACTATATGTCTGGCCGTCGTCACCGCATACCGGGTCGTACTGCATGGTGCAGGCGACATCGTCTGCCTGGGCCAGTGTCAGCGGCGGCGCATCTGCCGGGAATATCGACTGCAGATCGACGTCTCCAGCCAGCGTCGGCGCCGCAATAATCAGCCCCAACAACAGGGTAAGCGTCAGATTTCGGTTATTCATGCGACGAAGGTTTTCCATTTTCTCTTAGAGCGCCAAACGGCTGTCGGGTTCAACGCGCGGCGCCCCAATAATTGTAACTGAGCGCCCGGATGCCCGGAATGTACATGCGATTGTCATCTTCGATATCGAACCCGCCCTCCCGCAAGAGCGCCGGGACATCCCTGTCCATGTTGCAGCCCCCGGCCACCCGGCGCCACGCAGGGTTGAGGCGGCGCTGCCACTTGTGTACGTCGGCGTCGGGCGCCTTCCCGTGCTCACAGAAGAACAGGTGCCCACCCGGTTTCAACACGCGACGCATGCCCCGCAATGCGGTCACCGCATCGGCAATCGAGCACAAAGTGTACGTAATGAGAACAGAGTCAACCGAGTTGTCGTCCAAGGGAATTTGCTCGCCGGGCAAATCAATCAACTCCACCTCGATATCCGATTCGGCGATCGATCTAGCCGCGGAGTTGCGCATGCCCGCTGATGGCTCCAGCCCGAATACGCGCCGAACGTTGTCACGATCGTAGTGAGGGAGATTCAGCCCACTGCCGAAGCCAATTTCCAGCACATCACCGTAAGCGCGGTGCACGATCTTGTCGCGCTGCTTGCGCGTCGGCTTACTGCTGCACGCGAGGTTGATAAGGCACGGCAAAACCCGGTTCTCATAGAAACTCATTGCACCAACTCACTGACATTAACGAGCTCGAAGCCTTCCTCGAGCAAAAGCGGCAGTTCACGTTCGAGGAGCTCCAGGGTATTCGGATAGGGATGGCCTATAGCAACAACCTGGCCACGCTGTCGGGCGAGTGTCTTCATGCGCTCGAATTCGCGCGCGACAGTTTCTGATGATCGATCAGGATCCAGAAACACATCGCGCTTGGTCGCGCTGACTCCAGTTTCGTGTGCAATCTGTAGCGCAACGCTCTCATGGTGCGTGTAGCTGTCGATAAAGAACAGGCCTTCACGATCGCGAATTTCCTCCATGAGCCACTGCATGTGGCCCGGGTGGCGAGTCAGGAGGGAGCCTCGATGGCTGTTTACTCCAATGACGTGCGGCACCGACTGCAGCGCCGCTTCAACGACGGCGCTCAATGCCTCGCGACTCATGTCGAGGCCGATCTCGGACGGCTCCGGCTCATGCCAGCCATCACTCGAATGCGCCTGCAGCGGCAGGTGCAGGAGGACATCCTTGCCGTGTTCATGCGCATCATCAGCAAGCAGCCGTGCGCAGGGTGATCCCGGCAGGAACGAGAATGTGATCGGGCCTGGCAGCCGGATTGCGCGCTTGCCATTGGCCAGGTGATAGCCAAGGTCATCGATAATGATAGCTATGCGAGGTGCGTCGGCGAACGACGCCCCGGACAGGAACAGAATCAGCGTGGCTAGAAGGCCGCGGCGCACCACACTATTGCGCGCTGCTATGCATCACCGGGCGTGGATGCAACTGCTGAATCGCCTCAACCAGCTGCGCGTCGGACTCGCGATCCAGCAACCCCGACAGGCTCAGGTCCGGGTAGCCCTGCGTGTCATCGACATAGATGTCGGGCGTGATGCCGATATCATGTATCGAGTCACCCGACGGCGTGTAATAGCGCGAAGTCGTCAACTTTATCGCCCGCCCCCTGGACAAGGGAACGACCGTCTGCACCAGGCCCTTGCCAAACGTCTCTGTACCAACGATGAGCGCACGATTGTGGTCCTGCAATGCTCCCGCGACGATCTCGGACGCGGACGCAGAGCCCTTGTTCACGATCACCACCATGGCGGCGCCGTCGAGGATGTCACCACGGTGCGCTGAGCGTGTGAACCTTGAATCGACGGTCCGGCCGTCCGCTGTCACAATGACGCCCGAATCGAGAAACAGGTCAGATACGTCGACCGCCGAGTCAAGCACGCCACCAGGATTGTTGCGCAGATCAAGCACCAGCCCCTGCAACATGCCGCCGCTGGCGTCCTGCAGGTCGTCAACCGCCCGACTGAGCTCACGGGCCGTGTTTTCGCTGAACTGGCTAACGCGAACATAGCCTAAAGACGGTCCCAGGAACTCACCGTGTACGCTGGCCATGCGGATAATCTGCCGACGCAGCTCGTAATCGATAAGCTCGTCAGCTCGCAGAACGCTCACCGTAACTTCCGATCCGGCATGGCCGCGCAGCTGGCGGGCCGTATCTCGCAGGTTACCGGGCTCTATCGCAATGCCGTCGACCGCGAAAACCTGATCACCGCTTCGAATACCTGAGCGCGCGGCCGGGGACCCTGCGAACGGTGAGACCACCATGATTTTGCCGTCGACCTCGTCGACTTCAATGCCAATACCCGTATAGCTGCCGGTCGTGCTGATGCGGATATCTCGATACTCGCTGGCGTCCAGGTACTGCGAGTGCGCGTCGAGGTCGCTGACCATGCCACGGATAGCGCTCTCGAGGAGTTCGGCATCATCAATCGGCTCCACGTAGTCACGCTTGACGCGCTCCAGCACCTCGGCAAACAAACGGGCCTGCTCCCAGGCCAGCTCTTCCTTGTCAGGCGCCTTGCCGTTTCCGATAAGGCCGCCACCGATCGACAGGCTCAAACCCAGCACCAGGCCGATGACAACAACCAAAACTGCACGAACTTTCAATGACATACGGCGTTCCAAATTTCGATCATCGACCTTAGCATAGCAACGCGCAATAATGTGCGCACAAGATCAAGAACAGGCAAACACGACTAGCCGCCCGGCCGTTTCGTCACCCATCGCCGCGGATCCTCCGGTTTCGTGCCGCGCCGAATCTCGAAGTAGAGGCTGGCCTGCTGCTGGCCACCACTATCCCCGACCGTTGCGATGACGTCACCGGGCGCGACCCAGTCACCCGTGTTCTTGAGGGTGGTCTCGTTGTAACCATAGAGCGTCATGTAGCCTTCGCCATGATCGACTATAACGAGCAGGCCCATGCCCGCGAGCCAGTCGGCAAATGCGACCCGCCCGTGGTACACGGCGCGCACTTCGCGCCCTCGTGGCGCGGCCAGTACCACGCCGTTCCACTTGATATTGCCGCCAACGCGCGGCTGCCCGAAGTCATGCAGCAGGGTGCCGGCGACGGGCCAGGTCAGACGGCCCTTATACTCGCTGAAGGGCTGCTCGGAGCTGATCGGGTAGTCCGAGAGGATGCTCGACAGCTCTGCGATGAGGCGGGTCAGGTCTTTTTCCTGTCCGGCAAGCTGATCGACCTCCTTGCCCTCGCTGGCAATCCTGTTGCGCAGCGACGCAAGTAGTTCAGTGCGGCCTTCCTGCGACTTGTTGAGCTTCCCCAGTTCGTCGTACCGGGCCCGGGCGAGCGCCGTCAGCCGCGCCTCTTCCGCGGCGATCTGCGAGCGCAACTCATCGAGCTTCCGTATTTCCTCGACGACAGCCTCGATATTTTCGGCCCGATAGTCGTTGAGATAGCGGTAGTAGGCCATCAGGCGGCCCAGCGTTGCCGGGTCGCGCTGGTTCAACAGCAACTTGATCTTTTCCTGGTTTCCGCTCATGTAGGCCGTCCGTACCTGCGCGGCCAGGGCTTCGGATTCCTCGTCGAGATGTTGCTCTCGCGCGGCAAGCTCATTATCGAGCTTCTGTTTCTTGTTGGCCGTGTACTGGCGGTCGCGCTCGATTTCCTTCAATCGCATGCGCTGCTCGGAAATGGCAACCTCGAGTTCCTGCAGTTCGCCGGCCAGGCGGTCATGCTCCTCAGCTGCCGCATCCATGCTCTGTTTGAGCTCGGAAATGCGCTCGCGGACCTCCTCGAGCTCTCGCTCCTTCACTTTGGTCAGTTCCCCGCTCGAATCCTGGCCAAGCGCGACGGCCGCAAGGCCAAGCAGCAGAAGGGATGTGAGGGATCTGGACAACATGGGCGCCGAGTGTAGCGTTTGTGGGCTAGTCCCTCCCGCCCAAACGGGTATAATCCCGGCTTTTAGCATCTTCGAGGCGCAACTCCTCGCGCCGAAACTATTGATTCATGGACAGAATTCTAGAATTCGCGGGCAACCACATGTTGCTGGTGACAGCACTGATGGTCAGTTTTTTCCTGGCCATCTTCTTCGAGTTGCGCCGCAAAGCGACCGGTACGATCAATATCGAGGCCATCGACGCGGTCAAGTTGATCAATAACGACGCCGTTGTGGTCGATTTGCGCAGCGCCGACGCGTATGCCCGTGGCCACATCGTAAGTGCGCGCAACATCCCGTCCGACGAGCTGGAAGCAAAGCTCTCCACGCTGGCGAAAGACAAGTCGAAGCCGATTGTTGCCGTGTGCGACTCCGGCGTATCGTCGACGCGGAGCGTCAACACGCTGCGCAACCAAGGGTTCGAAAGCGTTTACGGGCTAAAGGGTGGCATGACCGGTTGGTCGCAAGCCGGCCTGCCCGTGGTCACAGGCAAAAAGACGAAGAGCAAATCGCGCAAGGGCAAGAAGCGGGGCTAGGCCGCGCTTGAGTTACTATATTTGGCCCGCTTGTGTGGGCCTGGAACAGGAAAACAGGAAGCATCATGGCAGAGCAAGAACAGGCCGATCAGAAACAGTTGGCCATTAACAAGATTTACATCAAGGACTTTTCTTTCGAGTCACCGCAGTCACCGCTGGTATTCAAAAGCAGTGACTGGAAACCACAGACAAACCTCAATCTTCGTAGCTCCCATACGGCGGTTGAAGAAGGCCTCCATGAAGTTGTCCTTACGATTACGATCGAAGCCAAGGAAGACGACAAGGCCCTGTTCCTGGTTGAACTCCAGCAGGCGGGTCTCTTTGGGATCGTGGGTTATGGAGAAGAGGAATTGGCCGCGATTGTCGGCAGCTTCTGCCCGAACATTCTTTTCCCGTACGCGCGCGAGGCCATCGCGGCGATGATTCAGAAGGGCGGCTTCCCCGAGTTTGTTCTTCAGCCAATCAACTTCGATGCGCTGTATATGCAATCGAAGCAGCAGCAGGCCGAAGGCGCGCCTGCGGAGACGCATTAAATCAGCAGCTCGGCACCAAAAACGATAGCGGTAATCGGCGCTGGTTCCTGGGGAACCGCGCTGGCCCTGCAGTTTGCGCGTGCCGGCTGTGATGTTCGGCTGGGCGGCGTCGTCGAGCTCGATCTGCTCGAGGCCATGGTCACGGATCGCGAAAACAAGCGCTACCTGCCCGATATCAGCTTCCCCTCGAACCTCAGTGCCTATCCGGATCTCGAAGAGTGCATTGAAGGCGTTCGCGACATTCTCATTGCCGTACCTAGCCACGGACTTCGCGGCACGCTGACGAAGATAAAGCCACTGTTGCGCGATGATTCGCGCATCTGCTGGGCCACCAAGGGCTTCGAGCTGCATACGGGCAAGTTACCGCACCAGGTCGCCAGCGAAGTACTGGGCTCTGATCGCCCTATGGCGGTGCTTTCCGGGCCGACCTTTGCCAAAGAGGTTGGCGCAGGCCTGCCAACGGCGATCACCATCGCCTCAAGCGATGAGGGTTTTGTGCAGGCGCTTGCTGTCGCGATTTCCGACGGCACGTTCCGCGCGTATACCTCCGATGACATCGTCGGCGTGGAGGTCGGCGGGGCCGTGAAGAACGTACTCGCGATTGGCGCGGGCATGTCGGATGGTCTCGGTTTCGGCGCAAACACGCGCATCGCTTTAATCAACCGCGGCCTCGTCGAGCTCATGCGCCTGGGCGTGGCGCTCGGGGCGAAACGGGAAACCTTCATGGGTCTTGCCGGAATGGGCGACCTCGTGTTGACCTGCACCGACAATCTTTCTCGAAATCGTCGCATGGGCCTGGCGCTTGCGGCCGGCAAGACGGTCGAAGAGGCTCAGGAAGAAATTCAGCAGGTCGTGGAAGGCGTGCTCGCAGCAGAGGCGGTCAAGGAAGTCGCCGACAAGCTTGGCATTGAAATGCCCATCTGCAACCAGGTCTATCGAATCCTCTACGAGGGCGCGTCACCGCGCGAAGCGGTTGAGGTGCTGATGGGGCGGGAGCTTAAGCCCGAAACCGAAAAGGGTTAAGGCGTATCACCCGGATACGGACGTCGCCCAGTAGACTCGGTCTAACTGCGGCTGGACTTAGTGCTGTAAGCTACTACCTTTAAGAATAAGAACAAATAAATTCAAAAGGGGGGTTCATCATGGACCGACGTAAGTTCTGCAAGACCACTTTGGCTGCGGCGGTTGCTGCTGCTACACCTGTTATCGCCGGCTGCGGCAAGAAACCCGAGGTCGCGACGGAGGCAGTCACCAGCATTCGCGGTATTTCGCTCGACGGTACGGAGATCGAGCTTGAAAGAGCGGCCATCAAGGAGCTGGGCGAGGCCATATCCGGTCCCGTCATGCTCTCGGGCGACCCCGATTATGACGGCGCAAGGGCGATCTGGAACGGCATGCACGACAAGCGGCCCGCGCTGATCGCGCGCTGCCTTAGCAACGAAGATGTATCCAACGCCGTCACGTTTGCGCGCGAACGCAACTTGCTCACGGCCGTGCGTGGCGGCGGCCATAGCTGGCCCGGCAAGTCCGTTTGCAACGATGGCCTCATGATCGACCTGTCACAGCTGGCCCAGGTCGACGTCAACACCGAAACCCAAAGGGCGTTTGCCGGGGGCGGTGCATTGCTGGGGCACCTTGACCAGGCATCCCTGCCACACGGCCTCGTAACGACGGCTGGCGTTGTTTCCCATACCGGTGTGGGCGGCTTCACGCTCGGTGGCGGTTTCGGTCGCCTGAATCGCAAGTACGGGCTGGCTGTCGATAACCTGCATTCTGCCGAGATGATTACGGCAGATGGCAAGATTCGCACCGTCAGCAAAGACAACGATCCTGATCTCTTCTGGGGGATTCGCGGCGGCGGCGGCAACTTCGGCGTTGTTACGAAGTTCGAGTATCAACTACACCCGTTCGACCGCAACGTCCTTTCCGGCAGCATCATCTGGCCGTTCGAGCAGGCTCGGGATGTGCTGGAGTTCTATGCAGAGGCCGCGGCAGACTTTTCGGACGAAATGTACATTGGCCCGACGATCGCGACGACACCGGATGGTGCTCGCGTGATCATGATGGACGTCGTCTACAACGGCGACCCGGCAGCCGGGGAGAAGGAGCTCGGGCCCTTACGCAAAATCGGCACACCCATCATGGATGGCATCATTGCTCAGGACTACACGGTCCTGCAGACCAACAATGATGTGGCGTTTGGCCACGGCGTTCGCTCCTATGCCAAGAACGGCATGGTCAAAGAGTGGTCGCAAGGACTGGTCGACTCAATGCTCGATGCCGACGATCCGCGTATTTTCATTGCCAACCATGTGGCCGGAGGGGCGGTTAAGCGTGTTGGGGAACTGGACACGGCATTCCCTCATCGCAATGCGGAAATCATGATTGTGGTTGTTGCGGGCTGGGCGGAACCGGGTCAGGACGACGAGCTCATCGCTGCGTGTCGTACGTACCACAAGGCTATCGAGCCGCATCTCGGGGGCTACTACTCCAATATCGACTACGACCACACTGCGGCACGGGGCAACTATGGCCCGGCGTACGAAAGGTTGGCGGCCATCAAGCGCGAGTACGACCCGGGCAACCTGTTCCGGCTAAACAGCAATATCGACCCGGCCTAGGATCCGCCATCGAAGCCGAGTTGACGCCAGGCCTCGTAAACCACCACCGCAGCCGCATTCGACAGATTGAGGCTGCGGTTTCCTTTTTGCATGGGCAGGCGCAGCCGCTGGCCGTCGGGGAGTGCGGCAAGGACATCCATCGGTAAGCCGCGCGTCTCCGGTCCGAACAAGAGCGCGTCACCGTCCCTGAACCTCGCCTCGTCGTAACGCGTCGCGTTGCGCGTCGACAGGGCAAACACTCGTGGTTGAACGAGCGCCTCAAGACAGGCGTCGAGTGATGCGTGCGTCTGCACGTGCACAAACTCGCGGTAATCCAGCCCGGCGCGCCGTAGCCGCTTTTCGTCGAGTTCGAACCCAAGCGGCTCGATGAGGTGCAGGTCGGCGCCCGTATTTGCACACAGGCGAATGATGTTGCCCGTGTTCGGTGGGATCTCGGGTTCGTAGAGAATCACTGCTAGCATAGGCACACTGTAGGAGCCCGCCTCGCGGGCGACAAGCCTTTAGATTGCTGTAGAATCGCGCCCCGATGGCGAACAATCCTCTACACACAGAATTTTGCGGCCTTTCGATGGCCTCACCCATCGTGTTGCTGTCCGGTTGTGTCGGTTTCGGTGAGGAATACACTCGCGTCGAAGGCTATTCGAACGCAGACGTTGGCGCAGTATGCCTCAAGGGCACCACGGGCGAGGCGCGACTTGGCAACCCGCCACATCGGGTCTACGAGACGCCGGACGGCATGCTTAATGCTATCGGCCTGCAGAATCCGGGTGTCGACAGGGTCATCGATGACATTTTGCCGGGCCTCGATTTTTCCGAGACACGCTTCATTGCAAATGTGTCCGGCTCAACCATCGAGGAATACGGCCGGGTGACGAAACGCTTCGATGACTCTGACATCGATGCCATCGAGATCAACATCTCCTGCCCGAACGTGAAGGAGGGTGGCGTCGCCTTCGGAAACGACCCGGAAATGTCGGCGCGAGTTGTCGCGGCCTGTCGCGCGCAGACAAGCAAGCCGCTCATTACGAAGCTGTCGCCCAACCAGACAAACATCCAGGAAAATGCGCGCCTGTGCATTGAGGCCGGCACTGACGGTTTTGCATGCATTAACACGCTCATGGGCATGGCGATTGATGCCGAGACACGCCGGCCCGTCATTGGCAATGTGCAGGGCGGGCTATCTGGCCCGGCCATCAAGCCGATTGCGCTGCTCAAGGTTCACCAGGTGTACCAGGTCGCAAAAGAACACAAGGTGCCCATAATCGGGCAGGGCGGCATCATGACGGCGACGGATGCGATCGAGTTCATGATCGCCGGCGCGGCAGCTGTCGGTATTGGCACGGCGCTTTTCTACGACCCGCTCGTATGCAAGAAAATCAATACCGGGATTTCAGACTACCTGGAAGCTCACGACCTGAGCTCGGTCAGTGAGCTCGTTGGGACACTGTGCATCTGAGTAGCGAACAGGGTCGCAGGGCCTTCAGGTGGCCCGTATCAAGGTCAGCAACAATCGCTGCGCCGGCCAGCAAGGTCTGGGAAACCATCTCTACACCCGAAAGCCTGCTCGAGAGCCATCCGTATCTCGTGGCGAATCCTGTTGACGTATGGGATCGCGCTAACTCGCGCGACGAAGTTCATTACCTCAATGGTGTTGTCTACGAACGCCATTTTCGCGAGTGGCACGAGGGTGCCGGCTTCGACCTTGAGGTTTTTGATCGGGACAAGCCAATGGCCTGGGTCTCCTGGCGCATAGCCGCTATCGATGCGGACAACTCCCGTCTTACGATCACCGTTTATCCGTATGGGCTGCAGCGCTGGCCGACCTTGATTCGGTGGCTGCCGCACTGGCTGATTGTGGGGCCGCGACTCAAGGGCTACCTGATTAGCGTTTTACTGGGCTTCGACTGGTTCA
>Ga0316196_10001130_pt1 | contig 11451 bp, 10 predicted proteins | sample Eddsed2cm_MG_FD_204938 | JGI IMG/M metagenome (GOLD analysis project Ga0316196, IMG submission 204938) | Coastal sediment microbial communities from Maine, United States - Eddy sediment 2 cm | ecosystem: Environmental > Aquatic > Marine > Coastal > Sediment | place: USA: Maine | collected... | reverse complement strand
ATTTCGGACGATGTATCGTTGACTGACGGGCGAGTACTGGAGCTCATACCGAACCGCGAGCTCCGCCTCGACATCATCAATGTAGAAGCGGCGCGTGCGGATGACCTGTAATTGCAGTTCAATCGTCAGCGTAACGCCACTTTCAAGCGCCGCGAGCGCCTCGGAGGAAAGCACCAGCTGCAGGCGCGCATCGAGAGTGTGTACGCCCTCAACAGGCTGGGTCGAAGCGGATCGGACTTCAAAATAGCCCTCGCGCTCAACATTATCCTGCGCAACACCCGTACCCAGGATGAACGAAGCAAGCAGCACGAACAATGCGTACTTCCTGGTCTTGGTACCTGTACGTGCGGGTTTTGGTGACATCGTCTTCTTCAGGGAACCTTCTTGACGAGGCATGCGTAATAGAAACCATCCATATCGGCCGTTCCCGGCAGAATCTGGTAGCCACACGCCTTCCTGCGCATTAGATCGCGGATGTTGTTATTTGGCAACACGGCGCTCTCCATCGCATCGTCATTCGCTTCCAAAAACCCTTGCACGACGTTGTTATTCTCCTCTGCGAGTACCGAACAGGTGACATACAGAAGCCGCCCGCCCGCTACCAGCAAGGGCCACAACGCGCTGAGAATCTTTCCCTGCAAGGCACTGAGACTCTCGATGTCGCTTGCTCGCCGCAGCAATTTGATGTCGGGATGGCGCCTGATCACGCCTGTCGCCGAACACGGCGCGTCGAGCAGGATCGCGTCGAATGGCGTGCCATCCCACCACTCTCCTGTTTTCGATGCGTCTGCAAGACTAATCGTTGCGCCTAAGCCGAGGCGATCGTGGTTTTCCCGAATACGGTCAATGCGATCAGGATCGTTGTCGATCGCAACCAGGTCCAGTTCTTCCATTCCAAGTTCGAGCAGGTGGCCGCTTTTGCCGCCGGGAGCTGCACATGCATCGAGCACCCGCCCAGGATTGGCCGCCATGACCCAGCGAGCCGCTATCTGGGCGGCCGCATCCTGCACGGATACATCACCATCGGCGAAACCGGGCAGCTCATCGACGGCGAGGGGCTCGTCCAGCCGCACGGCATCGGGTACACCCTCCTGGCAGGTGGATGCGATGCCCGCTCGTGCAAGACGATCGCAGTACTGCGCCGCCGACTGGCGGGACTGATTGCTGCGCAACCACATCGGCGCCCGCTCGTTATTTGCTGCAAGTATCGTTTCGGCATCGTCGGGCCAGTCGTGCCGGATCTTTTCGATCAGCCAGCGCGGATGGTTCCACTGCACTTCTTCATCATCGCTCGGTTTGGCGGAGAGCCCTTCGCGCTGGAACCGTCGCAGGCATGCGTTTAGCAGGTTGGCGAGCTTTGGTTTGCGCAGCTGGCGCGCAGCCTCGACAGTCTGGGACACAGCGGCGTGATCCGGAATGCGCGTGTCGACAAGCTGAAACAGGCCAATCGCAAGCAGCGCATTAATCACGCTGTCCCGTCGCTTCAGCGGTCGGCTGACGAGCTCGCTGATCCAGGACTGCAGGCGCCAGTGATTGCGCAAAGTGCCAAAGCAAAGCATGCGCAACAGCGACCGGTCATTAGGTGCCACTCGCGATTCATTCCGGGCGATTGCAGCGTCAAGTGACAGCCCGCCCGTGACGACCGCATCGACAATCTCTGCAGCAACTGCCCGTGTTCGTGCCCCCGCGTTCGCCATGATTATTCGAGCCGCTGGGCAGCAAGGTCGATCTGCCCCGCAAACTCGTGCGCGGTAACACGACGCTTGCCAGGCAGCTGCAACTCATCGAGCTGCAACAGGCCCGCACCACAGGCGACGATTACCCCATCGCGATCGCTTTGCAGGACCTTTCCGGGTTCATCGCTGCCGTTGGCAGCCGTCGCGCGCCAGACTTTTATCCGCGTATCGCCCGCGAAGCAGAATGCGCCCGGGAACGGGTTGTAGGCACGCACTCGCCGGGCAAGTTCTTCGGCTGGCAACGACCAATCCAACGCGGCATCTTGCTTCTCGATCTTCGGTGCGTAGGTGGCCAGCGACTCATCCTGTGCCGTCGCAGCCATATCACCCGCGACGATCGTATCAAGATGCTCGACCAGGCTACGACCACCGAGCTCCGCAAGCCGGTCATGCAGTTCGCCCGCCGTTTCGGCTTCCCCGATCGAGACTTCATCAATGTGATAAACGGGACCACAGTCGAGACCGGCCGTCATGGCCATCAGGCTGATGCCCGTGGTTTTATCGCCTGCAAGAATTGCCGCCTGGATGGGTGCGGCGCCGCGCCAGCGCGGCAGCGCCGACGCATGCACGTTGAGGCAACCGCGCGTCGGAATATCGAGCACGTTCTGCGGCAGAATCAGTCCGTAGGCCGCGACGATGAATACGTCCGGCCGGAGCGCCCGAAGCTCGGCAACCACGGCCTCATCGCGTAGCGTCGTGGGCTGCAGCACCGGGATGTCCTGTGACTCCGCATACTGCTTGACGGGGCTTGCGGTCATTTTCTTGCCGCGACCGGCCGGCCGATCCGGTTGAGTCAGCACTGCCACGGGCGTACGTCCGGATTCCACGAGCGCCTGCAACGATATTTGTGCGAACTCCGGCGTGCCGGCAAAGACCAGCCTGGTCACATCGCGCTCACCGCCGCGTGACGGCGTTCCTTTTCCAGTTTCTTGCGAACGCGCTGGCGCTTGGCCTCGGACAGGTAGTCAACAAACAGCTTGCCATCGAGATGATCGATTTCATGCTGAATGCAAACGGCGAGAAGGCCTTCTGCCTCCATCTCTGTTTCCTTGCCATCGCGATCGAGAAAACGCACGCGAATATGCTCCGCACGCTCGACCGTGTCGTAGTAACCAGGCACCGACAGGCACCCTTCTTCGGTGACCGTCACGCCATCCTTTTCGATGATTTCGGGGTTGATCAGTGCATAAGGCTCGGATTTGTCGCTCGACACATCGGTCACGAGCAAGCGCCGATGAACGTCGACCTGGGTTGCTGCCAGGCCAATACCGGGCGCGTCGTACATCGTTTCGAACATGTCTCCGATGAGCGTGCGCAAGTCATCATCCACGGTTTCAACCGGGGTTGCCTTCTTCCTGAGCCTGGGATCAGGGAATTCGAGAATCTTCAGTTTTGCCATAATTTTGAACGCCTACAGAGACGCTATTTTCGTGTAAGTTCCTATAAAAACGACCTAAATGTTTGACTTTATTGAATAAGATGTCAGACAATGCCGCCAGAAAAACACCCTTCCGAGCCGTATTTGGGGCCGGAAATGTGACGTAATTAGCAGCCTCGGCAGTACTGGCACGACATAGTATAGCAACGCCTTGATAGTACAGGCCTAAACCGAATTGTAAGCAGGGAGTCCTCGCGACATGTCACTCAGCAAGATTAGCCTGAAACCCAGCCTTCGGCTGACCGCTGCCACACTGGCCCTTTCGTTGGCCGGATGCGGGGGCAATCCGCCTGCCTACGAGTCCGCGAGCCAGTCAGCTAGCGCGTCCTCGTCGGGTACCTCGTACACCGCGCCAGCGCAGAGCAGTTACTCCGAACCCGCGGGCTACGAACCGAAGCTCGAACTCATCAACGAACCGGTGCCTCTTGCCGAGGGACATCCGAACGAATACGTCGTTCAGGTCGGTGACACCCTTTGGGATATCGCCGCCACGTTCCTCAAAGATCCCTGGTATTGGCCCGAAATCTGGTATGTCAACCCGGACATCGAAAATCCGCACCTTATATACCCTGGTGACGTGCTCGGTCTCGTTTATATCGATGGCCAGCCACGGATTACGAATGTTCGCGGCTCGACATACCGCATGTCTCCGCAGGCACGCGTCACGCCCCTGACAGAGGCGATCTCGAGCATCCCTTACGAAGACGTGCAGGCATTCCTGAGTTCCGGCGTTGTGCTCGAGAAGGGACAAGCCGATTCATTACCGTACCTGCTGGCGACGAAAGGGGATCATCTGATGGCCTCTGCCGGTAACCAGATCTATGTCCGCGGCGCCGCCGGGGACGTACTTGGGTCGCGCTACAATGTCGTGCATGTCGGTGATCCACTCTATGACCCTGACGATAATCGCCTGATTGGATACCAGGGTATTCCGGTCGGTGAGGGCGTCCTGCGTCGCACCGGCGACCCCGCGACGGTAGCGCTGACGGATACATCACAAGAGGCGGTACCTGGTGACCGTCTGCTTCCCGCGTCAGTCGATATTCCGCTGAACTTCTTCCCGCGCGCCCCGAGCAGCCAGATTGATGGCCGCATTATATCGGTTGTCGGTGGCGTCACCCAGATTGGCCAGTATATGGTCGTTGTTCTGAACCGCGGTTCCAACGACGGCCTGTCAGTCGGCGACGTTCTGACGGTTTTTCAGGCCGGCGAGAAAATAGACGACCGCTTCGGCGGTGGCACTGTAACGCTGCCTGAAGAGGAAGCCGGTACGTTGATGGTATTCAAGACCTATGACCGCATCAGCTACGGTCTCGTGATGGAAGCCACGGAAGCCATTCACATTCACGATGCGGTTCGCAATCCGGATTAAAAAGACACGTTTCTCTTAAATAATACCGCGCGGCGCGATGCGCCGACGCGGTATTATTTTGCCATGCAACAACAGCACCGGTCCTGGTTGATCCTCGCGCATGCCTACCTGCGTGTTAACGAGTTGCAGCATCTGCTTGATTACTTCGGCGATATATCGTCCATCGTCGCCCAGCCGCGTGGCCGGCTCGCAGAGGCTGGCCTGTCCGAAGAAAAGTGCAACGCGATTTCCTCACCGGACGAACAGGCCATCGATAAGGCCCTGGCATGGCTCGATCACGATACCCACCACCTGGTCGCGTGGGGCGAGGAAAACTACCCGGACATGATCGCGCAGATACCAGCCCCCCCACTCATGCTGTATGTCAATGGCGACATTGAAGCTCTGCACCTGCCGTCGCTTGCGATTATCGGCAGTCGCAACCCGACCAAGGGCGGTATCCGCAACGCGCATGACTTCGCAAAACACCTCGCCAGTCACGGCTTTTCGATTGTGAGCGGCCTTGCACAGGGCATCGATGCTGCTGCACACCAGGGCGCACTCGATGCCGACGGCAAGACCGTCGCATTTGTTGGTAATGGTATTGACCGCGTTTACCCGGCAGGCAATCGCAACTTGGCTCACTCGATTGTCGAGAGCGGAGCGCTCGTGAGCGAATATCCACTCGGTGCACCGCCGGAGCGATGGCACTTCCCGGAAAGAAACCGCCTGATCAGTGGCCTTAGCCTCGGCACACTGGTCGTCGAAGCCGCACGCCGCAGCGGTTCACTGATAACGGCGCGACTCGCTGCCGAACAGGGTCGCGAGGTTTTCGCCCTGCCCGGATCCATCCACAATCCACTGGCCCGCGGCTGTCACGAGCTGATACGACAGGGCGCCAAGCTCGTAGAAACCGCCGCGGACATCCTCGCCGAACTGCGGCCGCTGACTAAACATATGCTGGAAACTGTTGATGATGACTACGGTGAGCTTCGCAAACACCTGAGCTTCGACCCGATCGGCATCGACGAGCTCGCCAAGCAATCCGGTTTGACGATTGATCAGCTTTCCTCCATGCTCCTGATCCTGGAGCTCCATGGAGAAGTGGAGTCATTGTCCGGCGGACGTTACGCCTTAAAGGAGCCGCTCCAGGCATGAAAGAAAACGTACTCGACGTACTCATGTACCTATTCGAAACATACGTCGACGCAGAAGAAGTCCCTGAACCCGATCAGAACGAATTGCGTATCGAGCTCGCACGCGCCGGCTTTGGCGACATCGAGATCGAGCGCGCACTCGAGTGGCTGGACGGGCTGACCAACCAGCAGGAAAACCTGAACTACGGTAACCAGACGGCCCATGGCACCCGCATATATAACGAGTTCGAGCATGGACGGCTTGATGCGAGTTGCCGCGGCTATATTACGTATCTCGAGCAGATCGGTATTTTGTCGCCACAGCAGCGAGAGATCCTCGTGGACCGCCTCCTGGCGCTCGAAACGACCGATATCGACGTCGAGCAGATCAAGTGGGTCGTGCTGATGGTCTTGTTCAGCCAGCCCGGGCAGGAACTTGCTTATGCTCGCATGGAAGACCTTGTTTTTGAGGAAGCATCAGACCTGGTTCACTGACGCGAAAGCCCGAATTTCTTGACACATAGCCGTCAAGCCTGTAATTCAACCGCGGCAGAAACCGCGGTTTTTCATTTTTTGAGCCCCTGCGAGGGGCCGAACGGAGCAGATGTCTAAGAATCTCGTAATTGTCGAGTCGCCCGCAAAGTCGAAGACGATCAGCAAGTACCTTGGCAAGGACTTCGAAGTCATGGCCTCTTACGGCCATGTCCGCGACCTCGTGCCCAAGGAAGGCGCCGTTGATCCTGACAACAACTTCACGATGAAGTACCAGGTGATCGAGCGGAATGAGAAACACGTCAAAGCCATTATTCGTGCACTCAAGAAAGCTGATGCCCTATACCTCGCGACTGACCCCGACCGCGAAGGCGAGGCCATTTCCTGGCACCTGATTGAGCTTCTCAAGGAGCGCGGCGCGCTGGACGGCAAGAACGTACATCGCGTCGTTTTCCATGAAATTACGAAGCAGGCCGTGCAGGACGCTGTCGACCATCCTCGCGAACTCTCCGGGGACCTGGTCGGTGCGCAGCAGGCGCGCCGCGCGCTCGACTACCTCGTCGGCTTCAATTTGTCACCTTTGCTCTGGAAAAAGGTACAGCCGGGCCTGTCAGCCGGCCGTGTGCAAAGCCCGGCGCTCCGCATGATTGTCGAGCGCGAACTCGAGATCGAAGCGTTCAAGGCGCGCGAATACTGGACGATCGAAGCTGACGTCAGCAAGAACGAGCAGCCCTTCGCCTCGAGACTTGTCAGTTACAAGGGCGACAAAGTCGAACAATTCAGCTTCGAAAACGAAGCGTCGGCGCGTGAGGTTGAAAAGACGCTGCTCGAGGCCGCTGGCGGCGAATTCAAGGTTGTCAGCGTCAACAAGCGCCAGCGCCGCCGCAACCCCACCGCACCATTTACTACGTCGACATTGCAACAGGAAGCATCGCGAAAACTGGGGTTCAACACCCAGCGCACGATGCGCGTTGCTCAAAAACTCTACGAAGGCATCGAACTGCCCGGCGAGGGGCTGGTCGGCCTGATTTCCTACATGCGTACTGACTCCGTGACACTGGCTGAAGTTGCTGTTACTGAAATCCGCGACATGATCGCAGAGCGCTACGGCAAACAAAACGTGCCCGACGAGCCCCGCGTATTCAAGACAAAATCAAAGAATGCGCAGGAAGCGCATGAGGCGATTCGTCCGACATCTGTCGCGCATATCCCGGATGAAATCCGCGGGTCGCTCGACGAGGATCAGTACAAACTCTATTCGCTTATCTGGAAGCGGACGATGGCCTGCCAGATGGTCCCGGCCGTATTCGATACGGTCGCGATCGAGATGGCTGTTGGCGATGAGCAACTCGGGCACCGCATGCGGGCAAATGGTTCCGTTCTCGTCGAGCCGGGCTTCATGGCCGTTTACCAGGAAGGCAAAGATGATTCGAAGGACGACGACAGCGATCGGCTCCTCCCTGAAATCGACGAAGGCGATACGATCAGGCTCGATGAGCTGCGGCCGGAGCAGCACTTCACCGAGCCACCACCCCGCTTCACGGAAGCCAGCCTCGTCAAGACACTCGAGGAGTACGGTATCGGCCGGCCGTCGACCTACGCGAGCATCATCGCAACACTCAAGAACCGCGAGTACGTCGAGATGGACGCCAAGCGTTTCATTCCGACGGACATTGGACGCATCGTCAACGGCTTCCTGACGGAGCACTTCACGCAGTACGTTGATTACGATTTCACGGCAAGGCTCGAGGACGATCTGGATGAAGTGTCCCTGGGCCACAAGGACTGGGTCCCGCTGCTCGACGATTTCTGGCGCCCGTTCATCAAGCTCTGTGAAGAGAAAGAGAGTTCTGTCACTCGTGAGCAGGTAGCACAGGCTCGCGAGCTCGGCACCGATCCGAAGAGCGGCAAGCCGGTCACGGTTCGCATGGGCCGCTATGGACCGTTCGTGCAGATCGGGACCAAGGACGACGAGGAGAAACCGAAGTTCGCCGGTCTGCGTCCCGGACAGAAGATGAACGAAATCGACCTCGCAACCGCGCTCGAACTGTTCAAGTTGCCACGCAAGCTCGGCGAGACGCCCGATGGCCTGTCCGTTTCGGCAAGCGTCGGCCGCTTTGGGCCCTACGTCCGCTATGGCGACAAGTATGTTTCCATCAAGGGCGATGACCCTTACACGATTGAGCTGCCACGCGCCCTCGAGCTCATCGAAGAGAAGAAAATTGCGGACGCTAACCGCATCATTCTCGATTTCGAAGCAGACGGCATCCAGGTTCTCAATGGCCGTTACGGCCCCTACATTACCGACAAGGCGAAAAATGCTCGTGTGCCCAAGGATCGCGAGCCCAAGTCGCTAACGCTCGAGGAGTGCAAGGAATTGCTTGCTGCAGCGCCTGAGCGTGGCCGCCGCGGCAAGAAGAAAGTCGCTAAAAAGCCGGCCGCCAAGAAGAAGGCCACCAAGAAAAAGACCGCTAAAAAGAAGACAAAGAAAAAGGCTGCGAAGAAAACTGCCAAGAAGAAGACCACGAAGGCGGCCAAGAAGAAAAGCAGCAAGGAGTAGGTCATGATGTCCGTGTTGCACGCCGCCAATGTCTTGCTGCGCGGTGGCGTCATCGCATATCCGACCGAGGGCGTATTCGGCCTGGGCTGCCTGCCGGACGACCAGCGGGCCTTGCGGCGGCTGCTCGACATCAAGCGCCGCGACGCCGCCAAGGGTTTGATCGTGATCGCTGCCAACGCCGGGCAGTTGCAGGGCTGGATTGACTTGCCCGCCGAACGGTCACTTCCTGAGCCGGATCCGGACCAACCAATAACATGGATCGTCCCACCCGGCGTGAAAGCCTCACCGGCGCTTCGTGGCGAACATGCCAGCCTCGCCGTCCGCATCACGACCAACCCGGTCGCAAAAGCACTGTGCCTCGCCGCAGAGTCACCGCTCGTTTCGACAAGCGCCAACCTGAGCGGCAAGCCAACGGCCAGAAACCGCTTTGTGCTGCGGCGCCAATTCACCGACGTTGTAGACTACATCGTCCCCGGTGACTGTGGCCCGGCATCCGGTCCGTCGGAAATCCGGGATTTCGTCAGCGGAAGAGTTTTACGACCAGGATCGAAATGAGCAACATCGACGACGTAAAGGCACACCTCGCCAGCTTTCAGAATCGTATCTGCGCGGAGCTCGAACGGCTCGACGGCAAGGCGACGTTTGCCAGGGACACCTGGGAGCGCCCGGGTGGTGGCGGGGGTGAAAGTCGTGTTTTGTCGGACGGCGGGGTCTTCGAACAGGCTGGCGTCGGTTTTTCGCACGTCTTCGGCAAACAAATGCCACCGTCAGCGACAAAGAACCGGCCCGAACTCGCCGGCAAAGCCTTTCAGGCCGTGGGCGTTTCCCTGGTTCTTCATCCTCGCAACCCTTATGTGCCGACGACACATGCAAACTTCCGCTTTTTCACCGCTGGCCAGCGCAAACCAGTCTGGTGGTTTGGTGGCGGCTTCGACCTGACGCCCTATTACCCGTTCCACGATGACATTGTGCACTGGCACAAGAACGCGAAGGCCGTCTGTGATCCGTTCGGCGAGGACCTGTATCCGCGCTACAAACAGTGGTGCGATGAGTATTTCTACCTCAAGCATCGCGGTGAAACTCGCGGTGTCGGCGGCCTGTTTTTCGATGATGTCAACGAACCCGACTTTGACAAGAGCTTCGCGTTCGTACGCGCTGCGGGCGATGGCTTTCTGACCGGTTACAAGCCGATCGTGGAGCGCAGGGTGTCCCACCGCTACGGTGACAGGCAGCGCGAATTCCAGCTGTATCGGCGCGGAAGATACGTTGAGTTCAATCTCCTCTATGACCGGGGCACACTATTCGGCCTGCAGTCAGGCGGACGCACGGAGTCGATCCTGATGTCCCTGCCACCACAGGTACGCTGGGCGTACAACTGGAGTCCGGAACCAGGGTCGCCCGAGGAGAAACTCTACACCGACTGTTTGCGCCCGCGGGACTGGCTTGCAGATGGTGACGGCTGAGCCAGAGCAACTATTCGCGACCTGATATCCATGGTAACGTCCTCGCATGTCCTGGATCCAAGAAATCGAGGTTGGTGAGGCCGACGGCAACCTGGAAGAAATGTATGCCGAGCTGACCAAAAAGCGCGGTAAAATTTCCAATATCCTCAAGGTCCACAGCCTGAACCCGGCCGCACTGGGCAATCATCTCGACCTTTACATGACACTGATGTTCGGCAAGTCGGGGCTCAGCCGGATGGAGCGTGAAGCCGTTGCCGTTGTCGTTTCCGCCACCAATGAATGTGACTACTGCGTCAATCACCATACCGAGTCTCTGCGCCACTTCATCGACGACGAGGACACGCTGAACATGCTGATGACGGCGGACGGGCTCGAGACGCTTGAGCCGAGATTGAGCAATATCGTCCGATACGCGGAGAAGCTCACGACCGCACCAGGCGCCATGACTGAAATCGACCTGGGCGAACTTCGCGCCGAAGGGCTTTCTGACAAGGACATTCTTGACCTCACGTTGATCGTCGGCTACTTCAATTTCGTCAACAGAATCGCCATGGGGCTGGGTGTGGATTTTTCTGCCGAAGAAATGAGCGGCTACCTCAACGACTGATGCCATGAAAACTGCCCGTCTGTTTCTGCTCTGCGGTTTGTTGTCTTTCTCCATCAACGGTCTGGCGCAGTCCGAGTCCGTGCTCCGCGATGCCAGCGAAATGGCAGTACGCCTGCAGGGCGCCGACAATCCGGAACAGACCAAGGTATACATCGTCCAGCTGCGCACGCCGCCTGCAGCGGAAAAACACGCTCCGTACACCAAGTTCGACAAGAACAATCCGTCGGTCAAGGCGCATGCCGCCCGACTCGAGCAGGAACAGGAACTCGTACTCGCCAAAGCCGGTCCGGGGGCGCAGAAGATCTACAGTTACAAGTACGGACTGAACGGTTTTGCCGCCCGCATGAGCGTCACGCAGGCGCAGAAACTTGAGCACGAGGCCGAGGTGCTCAACGTCTGGGAAGATGAAGTACGGCCCATGGCGACTCGCTACAGCCCGACCTTCCTCGGCCTGTTTGACGCCGAGAACGGCTTGCGAAGCGTTGAAGGACTCGATGGCGAGGGTATCGTAATCGGCATTATCGACAGCGGCATCTCTCCTGAGCATCCGGCCTTGCAGGACACCCGCAAGGCCGATATGCCTAGCGCTTGCCGCGGCAGCTGGGGTGAAACCACACTCCTCGGCAGGTGGCTATGTAGGCGCTACCGCCGGGCTGATGATGTCATCA
>Ga0316196_10001129_pt1 | contig 11454 bp, 8 predicted proteins | sample Eddsed2cm_MG_FD_204938 | JGI IMG/M metagenome (GOLD analysis project Ga0316196, IMG submission 204938) | Coastal sediment microbial communities from Maine, United States - Eddy sediment 2 cm | ecosystem: Environmental > Aquatic > Marine > Coastal > Sediment | place: USA: Maine | collected... | reverse complement strand
CCGATATAGGTCATGTTCGTCAATATAATCCGCGACTGCCCCGGTCAGGAAGTGGCGCGGCGTATTACCTCTTGCTAATGCTGCCCGAACGCTACTTGACGAGCAATCAAGCGCATCTACGGTCAAGCTCAGTATGCCTCCGGCATGCCGCTCCTCCAGCTCAAGTGGAGTCTGGACACGGTTGCCGCTGCAGACACCGTTATCGATTTCGAAACCGGGGCGACCGCAAACCACCAGGTTGGCGAGCTTGAGTATTTCTTCTGGCGACTTCCAGCTGGCGAAGCCGTTGAAGGCGTCAGCCCCGAGAATCAACACCAGGCTTTGCTCGCTGAGACGACTTATTTCACGCAGGCTATCGACACTGTAGGATGGTCCGGCACGCTGCAACTCGAGGGCATTCAATACAAATTCAGGCCGTTCAGCAATAGCCAGCTCAATCATTTTACAGCGATGCGCGGCACTGGCGCGTGGCTGATCACGATGCACCGGCAATGCACAGGGCATGAACTGTAATTGCTGCAGCTTAAGCCGTGACGCAACCTGGTTTGCGATATGCAGGTGGCCAAGGTGAATTGGATCGAAGGTCCCACCCAGTATCCCTATCATCTTCAGCTACGCAGGTTTCCGTCTCCGAAGACAACGTATTTCTGGGAGGTCAATCCTTGCAGTCCAACCGGACCACGCGCGTGCAGCTTGTCGGTGCTGATGCCGATCTCAGCGCCGAGACCATATTCGAAACCATCGGCAAAACCGGTTGAGGCATTCACTATGACTGAGCTCGAATCAACGCGACGCAGAAATTCACGCGCATGGCTCAAGTTCTCGGTGACGATGGCATCGGTATGCTTTGAGCCATAATGATTGATATGTTCGATCGCCTGCTGCAACCCATCGACAATCCTGATCGACAGAATCGGAGCCAGATATTCAGTATACCAGTCGTTGTCAATAGCTGGCCTGATTTGCTCACTATCGATCTGGCAACTGCGTTCACAACCGCGCAATTCGACACCGTGGGTTACCATGGCTGCCACTATCCGCGGCAACAACTCGGCGGCAATTGCAGACGACAGCAGCAGGGTTTCCATCGCGTTACAGACACCGTAACGTCGCGTCTTTGAATTGATCGCAATATCCAGCGCCTTTTGCGGGTCGGCAGCTGCGTCAATATACACGTGACAGATACCATCAAGATGTTTGATCACCGGAATCCGGCTTTCGCCACTGATTCTTTCGATGAGCGACTTGCCGCCACGGGGAATGATGACATCGATACTGTCCTGCATTTGCAGCATTTGTCCGACGGCTTCGCGGTCGGTGGTATTGATCACCTGCACGGCAGTGTCGATAACCCCGGCCTGCTGCAGACCTTGCTGAATGCAGCTGTAAATAGCCTGGTTCGAATGCAGCGCCTCCTTGCCGCCGCGCAGGATGCTGGCGTTGCCTGATTTCAGGCAAAGGGCTGCCGCATCGATGGTGACGTTTGGCCGCGATTCGTAAATGATACCGATGACGCCAAGCGGAACGCGCATCTTACCGACCTGAATGCCGGAAGGACGATAGCTCAGCTCGCTGATTTCACCGACCGGATCTGCAAGTGCTGCAACCTGCTGTAATCCTGCGATCATTGCATTCACGCGCCCATGGTCTAATTTCAGGCGATCGATCATCGCTGTCGCCAGGCCTTCTTTTGCGGCCGCATCCAGGTCGCGTGCGTTCTCCTGCAAAATAAACTCACGCCGCTGATCCAGCGCCTCGGCGATCGCGAGCAGGGCCTGATTCTTCTGCTGTGGCTCGGCATAGGCGAGTTCAGCGGCAGCCGTGCGCGCGGCCTGCCCGAGCGCGGACATGTACCGGGACAAATCCGCAGCCTGGTTGTCTTTTAACGCTGCACTCATATTATTTTCCGCTCACACTACTTCTGCTGGCAAGATTTCCGCTAACACCACTGAACTGGGCAACCAGCGACTTGATTTCGAACCATTCCTGGTGCGGAAATTCGCTGTCCTGCTGCCCCTTTCCAAGGCGGTCTAATGTAGCACAGCTTTGCAGCAAACGCTCAATCTGCAAGCCAGCCAGGCGCGATAAAGCCTGTTGATAAAGCTGTTGCTTGTTGCGCCAGATCCGCAGTTCCTGCCAGGTTCGATCGCTTAGTGATCCCCCGGTTTGCGCGAGCTTGAGCCGATCCAGCTGCTCGAGCGAGTTCTGCAGAGCCCAGCGCAATTGAGTGCTGGCATAGCCCTCCTCCTGCAAACTTTTCAATATGCGCAAGGCGCGCCGGGGCTTACCGGCAAGACAGGCATCGACCAGCAGAAAATGACTATAACGCGCCGATTGCGCAACCGAGTCCTGTATGGTTTCAAAATCGATGCTGTCGTGACCCGAGAAACGAATCGCCAGCTTTTCCAGTTCCTGGTCTGCCGAGAGCAGGTTACCCTCGGTGCAAACCGCCAGAAACTGGGCAGCCTGATTATCGATACTGAAACCCTTGCGCTGCGCTCGCTGGCGCAGCCAGTCAGCCAGTTGATTGTCATAAACAGGTTTGATTTCGACGATTTCCCCGCAGTTCTGGATCGCCTTGCACCAACTCGAGTTGCGGCTTTGTCGATCGATTGGCGGGGTCACGAAAATATACACATTGCCTTCCGCCGGCGTTTCACACAGTCCCTGAATCACTTTGCTGCCGACCTGGCCGGGTTTGCCATTGGGCAGGGTCACGATGCGACATTTACAATTCGAAAACAGTGACAACATGTCACCTTCCTGCAGCAACGATTGCCAGTCGAATCCGATATCGGCCTGCAGATTAAGAATATCCTCAAAGCCGGCATCGCGCAGCGCCGCCCTGGCCTCATCCAGCCAGTCGCGAGTCAACAATGGCTCACCGCTGGCCAGCAGATAAACCGGCTTTAACTGTCGTGTAATCTGGGATCCCTGCATGGGCGGCAATGCTACCACAGTCGTAACTACAATCTATTGAAATGGTTTGGCAAAATCCTGTGGCCTGGGTCGAAATACGGTTTGACCGGGGGAAGTGGCGCACATGGAAAAAGGCCCTCGAACCAAAACGGTACGAGGGCCCAAATATTACCTGCTTTTTCATCCAGTGCATCCTGCAAGGCATCCTGCCTTAAATGACCCGAATAAAGTCCAGGTAACATTTCCATGGTGCGGATCCTTCCACACACGCTGGCTATTGTATGCCGCACAGCAACTGCCACCCATCAGCTAAGGCAGATTTACCTGTAGGCCTGGGCATTTTCTCAAGTAGGTATAGACCTACAGCGATCAGATATCACGCAACCCGTCCGATGGCTGAATACGCGCCGCTCGCAGCCCGCCCAGAATGGCCGCCGAGACTGCAATCACAATAGTCAGCGCCAACGCCCACATAAAATGCTCGGCTAACAAAAAGCACAGGGTGCGCTCCAGATTGAGGCGTGGCGCGAGAAAGGCATTGATCAGATACTCAAATGCGAGGTAAACCAACACCGCGAGCAACCAGCCCAGCACCGCGGTATAGCAGGACTGCAGCACCGGAAACATAACAATGCGTCCGCTCTTGAAGCCAACCAGCCGTAACACACTCAGTTCTTTGCGTTTTCGATCCACGTTGGCCCACAGGCTTGCACCCAGTGAAAACGCGAAACCAACCGCTCCGACGAAAGCAATAATCCAGTATATGACCGACAGGTTTTCATCGATTGATTGCACCGTCGAGATTTCCGCAACATTCGCCTTCACCCTGTTGCCATCCTGTTCGAGCTCGGTGACCAGGCCAGCCACGTCATAAATCGATCGCGTATAGAGTCGAAATGACGGATAAACCCGGTTATCAGGGTTCCCGGCATTGCCCTGCCATCCCAGCGACTCTACCGCACGCCCATCCTTGAACTGTTCACTGGCGAGCAGCAGCTCGAGCTGAACAAAGGCTACGCTGCGCGAGATGACACCAGGCCCGGTGACGCCGATGACTTCCAGTGGCAGGTGAACCCGCTCCCGTTTTCCCTGGAACTGCCGCGCCAGGCTGGCGTCTATCTCATCCCCGGGTTTGACCTTCAGCTTGTTGGCAGCGCCGTAACTCAGAATAACTTCAAAGTTATTTTTCGGCAGCCGGTCGAAACCGACAAGCAGTGGATCTCCGGGGGCAGTGGCCAGCAGTTCGGTGGACAGGATACGCCTGGCGGTCTTGCTTTTGAGCTGTATGGTCGCCGCCAGCGAGCGGGTTCTTGGAATGATGAAGGTCACATCATCGCGGTTGCGCAGCTTATCGATCCAGGCGTCATCATAGCGACCGCTACCGATAGGCTTGATCTCTCGGTTCGACGGATTTTCAACCAGTTCCCCAATCATCGTAGTGACGATACCGAACTTCAAACCAAACAGGATCATCATCGGTGCCAGCACCGATGCCAGCGCCAGTATGAAGCACCCCGACATGCGCCACTCGTGACTGTAATCGCGAAAACTGAGACGGACTATATTGTTGAATTGGGACATTCTTACCGAGCCATCAGTCGCTGAAGGTTGACTGATAAACCTTGCCACCTTCGACCACCACGGCCTCCTGCTTCAAGGTGCGCAACTCCATCTTGTAAACGTGAGCCCAGTCGTGGCTCGCGGTTATCAGGGTTATCTTCAGGCCCCGGATTACTTCCATCACGACCGCCATAATCTTGTGCGCCGTGATCGGGTCGAGTGCCGCGGTTGGCTCATCAGCAATCAGGATCGATGGCCGATGCGACAGTGCGCGCGCAAAGGCCGCGCGTTGACGCTCTCCGGCTGACAACAGGCCCGGCAACTTGTCGAGTTGGCGACTGATGCCAAGTACCTTGGAGATCGAATTTATGGAATCATCGTCGGGCAGGTTGAGCAGTCGGCGCGGCAGTTCGATGTTCTCACGCACCGTCAGATAAGGCAGCAGTCCGCCGGACTGCAGTACATAGCCGATGTGCTGTTTGCGGATCTGCGATAACTGACTCTGGCGGTCTCGTTTCCATAGCTGCGCAATATCATGATTATCACCATGGACCGGATGCAGGTTCATCTCATCCGATTCATCCGGTCGAAGTATCAGCGCCAGCATATCCAGCAAGGTACTTTTACCGCAGCCGCTGTGACCGATCAGTGCAATGTTTTCCTCGGCACGAATCTGAATCTTCGGAACCAGCAGACGAAAGCCAACACCGTCGATGAGACGTTCCTTACGAACGTTCTTCAGCGAATAAACAATCGCCACGGTCGTCAGGGCAACAGATCGAGGGCAACCGGGAAAACCGAATTGCCATTCACCGAACCACCACCAGGCGTCACCCACAGGTCGGTATGATCGTGCAGGGCCTGGTAATAATTGATCTTGCTTTCGAGTCGATGCATGAATTCAATCTGCACCTTGGCGGACCATTCTTCCCAGGTTTCGAGGGTCAGACCCATGACCTCTCCGGTATAGGGCAGATCCTCGATGTACTCGCGCATATACCCCATATCGGCAAGGTTGGCACCGGCCTCAGAAGTACTGCCACCCACCGAAGAGGGGTCACGGCTCACCGTCGCCGCCAGGCTTTTCAGGTCATCAATAAAATTCTGCGGGCTCAGGACACCTTCTTCGGCAAGCTCCAGCACCTGTTGCATGACATGCTTGAGATCGCTGAGCTGATCGCGCGTCAACAGCACTCGCACATCGACCGACGAACGCTGAGGATTGATGAAGTCGCGATCTACCATCCAGGCCTCGAAAACAGCCGGCGGAGGTTCTCCGGATTCTTTTTGCAGGTAGCGCATACGCAGGGCATTACCCAGCTTGGCAACCCGCTCCTGCAGCTGTTCCAGTTGCGTCTCACTGGCCACCTGCGGCGTCTCGCCGATGACCTCCGGCTTTAGCGGCTTTAAGGGTATCGGCGGCAGACCGTTGGTAGTGGCCAGCACCTGCTGGGTAATCTGCCCCGCGAGGGTTTCCAGCACCTGACCGAACTCGTCTACCTGTCCGAGACTGACACCGTAGTAAAAGTCACCGATACCGGGGAAAAAGGACAATTGTTTATAGAGTGAGGCAGCCGACTCGTGATCCGCAGCGGACTCGGGTGTGCGCAGGTGCAAAACCCAGATCGAAACGCCCTTGTCAAACGCCAGTTGGCGCAGGGCCTGTGCGCTGAGCCGCGTTGCGCCAAGAGCATCATGGCTGTCGCGCGGGCCGGCGTCGGTAATCAACACGACGTAGCGCGCGTCGAAACTGGTCCAGTCGGTTTCCTCAATCGCTGACTTGATCCCCGCATAGGCATCTTCCCGGAAATCCCTGCTCGACACCTGCGCCGGTTCCAGTGAATTCACGCGCTCAAAGAATTCCTTGACGTCGGTACCCTGTTGCAGGCTGGCGTAGCGGCGCGTCAGATACTCGAGCTCCGGCACCTCGTCCGTGTTATCGCGATAGGCGGTAAGTCCAAACCCGACCTGGTTGGTCAGTCCCTGTCTTTCGATGGCCGAGTAAACCCTGGCCACCGCTTCGCGGGTGCGGTCGATATATGGCCCCATCGACTGGGTCGAGTCGATCACAAAATGAATACCACTGCGATAGCTGCGTTTGTCCGGCGCATCGGCGGCCGTTGCGACAAGCGCTGAGCTGGCGGCTTCAGAATCGACCAGGGGGACGCTGGCTATCTTGAGTAAGCGCGCCTGTTCATTGCCGAGGAACACATCTTCATGCTGCTTTATCGGCACCAGGTAAAAATTCTCGCGAATATCGAGATGCGCCTCGGGCTGAATCGCGATGACCGGCGAGTCAGCCGGAATCTCGTTATTGACGATGGCGTCATAGAGCGCCTGGTAACCCTCCTTATCGTAATCATCGACCAGGGTTTGCAATTTCTCCCTGTCAGAAAACATCAGTACGCGCTGAATATCCTGTGGATCCTTAAACGAAACCGTCAACGCCTGGTTCCACACAATAGCCTTGTCGCGCGGCACCCAACCCGCGGTATCACCAAAACTGTCATAACCCACTTGTAGCCATTCATCACTCTTCTCATAAACGTAAAGCACGCTGAAGGGAACGATTTCGCTGGACACTTCCGAGGCCACCGGGATTTCATAAAGACGCGCTTCAGGAATGCTGAGCACACGCTGGTAAAGGGTTTTCTTACCCTCCATCAACAGCGGCTTGTCAGCGGCCTGCAGGTTGCCAGTCAACGGTAGCAGCAGGCAGATCAGCAACAGGCTGGTCATTGCTCCACTGCGATTGTTGCGGCGGGGATAGTTGCGCATCATGTCACCTATTGATATTGAGCAGCAGTTGACTGGCTTCAGCATTACCTTTAGCTGCGGCATTATTCGCCCAGCGGCCAAGGTCATCGAGTCGCTGGCTGGCTTTCGGCTGGCCCAGTTCGGCAGCCTTGCTGTACCACTTGTAGGCCTGAATAGCGTCGGCTTCATCCAGCAATGAATCTTCAGCGCGAAACAGGTTGGGATCCGACATTTCGCCCATCATCATCATCGCCGCCAGATGATCTTCACGCGCGGCAAAGAAATACAGCAAATGAGCATCTGCGAGGCTGCCCTCGCTTCGATATTGCTGCGCCTTGGCAAAAACTTCCGACAATGGGTAGGGTTTACCGGCAGAGCGCAATTGCTCAATATACTGGCGCGCGCGCATACCGGGCGGCACCAGCAGGCTGCGCTCTATAGTGCCTGCCGTCTCAATCGTCGAGTTTGCATCATTCGTAATAAGCGCAATATCCGCCGCAGTCGAATCATCGCTGTCGCCCGGCTTCACATCGCCGGCAACATCCGTTGGCGCCGCAGCGCCGCTCATGGCAATGGTCTGCTGGTCGGTATTGAGGGTCAGCGGAACGTCACCGCGTTCGCCGCTCAATAATACAAACAATATCAGGCCGACTACTATCAGCACGATCCAGATTAGCGGATTACGGCGCGCCGATGCTGTCGGTTCATTCAGTTCTGTCATGTTAGCTTTTGCTGATCTCGCTGCTTGGTATCGCGCCGATTTATATCTCGCTGATTTAAATCTCGCTGATTTATATCCCGCTATTATGCCGGCACTACTTCCCGGCAACTCGCTGCTGGTATCGTGCCGATTATGTCCGGGAACAGCAGATTATAAACACTTGTTGCCGGCGGGTACATTGAACAACCGATTTAAATCTGTGTTAACTGTCGAACCATCTGATCGAACAGCGACTGCTCGAGTTCCCGGGTTACCGTTTCCTGTTCCCGGTTCGAGGCGAGCAGGCTATCATCGTTCAGGGAAACATCCTTCTGTTGGCGCAGCGTTTGCGGCTCGGCGATGATTTCACCATCGGCGGCCTTGACGCTGAAAGTCAGTCCGCGACTGATGCGCCTGACAATGGCACCGTCGCGCGCACTGGTCGCCAGTTGCCGAGCGGGTTCGACCCTGAGACTGACGCTGAGCTGCACCGATTGCTCATCCGGCTCCGACACCACAGTTGCGCCGGCATTTTCCAGACTACGCTGCAATGCCCTGCTTTGTGACTCGCTGATATTATCGCTGGTCACCAGGTAGATGGAAGACAACTCCGGCGGCAGTTCATTCGTCCCCGCCAATCGGAAACCACAGGACGACAGCAAAAAGCTGATCAGCAGCGCCACCAGGGCAACGCGAAAACTGGTCAGGAAACGATGGTGGGCTAGTGAGTAAATCATGGGGTCAAATAACAATATTAACCAGTTTTCCCGGCACTACAATCACTTTGCGAATTGCACTGTCGCCGATAAAACGCTTTGCCTGCTCATTCGCCAGGGCCGCCGCCTCGCAGCTGGCACGGTCTGCATCAGCGTCGATTTGCAGTTTGCCGCGCAGCTTGCCATTCACCTGAATCACCATTTCGATGCTTTCCTGTACCAACGCGGACTCATCGACCTCGGGCCAGGGATGATCGATGATCAAACTGTCGTGACCAAGGTCGCGCCACAGGCGATGGCAAACGTGTGGAATAATCGGCGCCAGCATCAACACCATGCTTTCAAATGCTTCCTGGCGGATGGCATTGCCGGTAGCTGACTGGTCTTCAAAGCGTGACAGGCTATTGAGCAACTCCATATTGGCGGCGATAGCCGTATTGAAAGTCAGGCGGCGCTCAAAGTCATCGGTAACCTTGCGAATGGTTTCGTGCAGTTTAAGGCGAATCGCTTTTTGCGCGTCATCCAGCGAATCAACGGCCACAACCGCAGACCGATCAACCGCGGTGATGTGTTGCTGGACTGCAGCCCACAATCGTTTGAGGAAACGGTAGGCACCCTCAACGCCGCTGTCAGACCAGTCGAGCGACTGCTCCGGCGGTGAGGCAAACATGATAAACAGGCGCACGGTATCCGCACCATAGCGGTCGATCAAATCCTGTGGGTCAATGGTGTTGCCCTTTGACTTTGACATCTTGCTGCCATCTTTCAACACCATGCCCTGGGTGAGCAGCCGTTTGAAAGGCTCGCTCGATTCGATCAGGCCCTCGTCGCGCATCAGCTTGTGATAAAAGCGCGCGTAGAGCAGGTGCAGGATCGCATGTTCGATTCCGCCGATGTACAGATCCACCGGCGACCAGTAGTCGGCACGCTGATCGAGCATGGCCCCGGCCTGATCCGGACAGGTGAAACGTTCCTGGTACCAGGAAGATTCCATGAAAGTATCGAAGGTGTCGGTTTCGCGCTCGGCCGCGGCACCGCATTGCGGGCAATCCACCTGCTTGAAGGAATCCATGCGTTTGATGGGCGAACCGATGCCGTCAAACTCTACTTCCTCGGGCAACACCACCGGCAGATCAGCTTCCGGAACCGGCAACATGCCGCAGCTGGGACAATTGATCACCGGAATCGGCGCTCCCCAGTAACGCTGGCGCGACACACCCCAGTCGCGCAGGCGATAGTTCACCTGGCGCGAGCCTTTAGCATCTGCTTCCAGCTGGTTTGCGATTGCATCGAAGGCAGCGTCGAATTCAAGCCCATCAAGTGCCTGCGAATTGCAGCTGCGGCCCTCTTTGGTAACAAAGGCCTCCTGCTCGAGGTCTACCACACTGCCATCCAGGGGCTCGACCACCTGGCGAATTTGGATGCCATATTTACGCGCAAACTCCCAGTCGCGCTGATCGTGTCCCGGCACGGACATGATCGCTCCAGTGCCATAACCCATCAGTACGAAGTTTGCGATCCAGACCGGAATTGACTCGCCGTTGACCGGGTTAATCGCGTCGATGCCAAGCGCGATGCCGAGTTTTTCCATCTTTTCCAGCGCCGCCTCGGAGGTTTTGGTCTTGCGGCAGGATTCAACGAACTCGGCAATTTCCGCATTGTTCTCCGCAGCGGAAAGCGCCAGCGGATGCTCCGCGGCAATGGCCATAAAGGTAGCGCCATACAGGGTGTCGGGGCGCGTGGTATATACCATCAGCGATTCCTGCCCGGGCACTTCGAACTCGACTTCCATGCCTTCGGAGCGACCGATCCAGTTGCGCTGCATGGTTTTAACCTGTTCCGGCCAGTCCACCTGCTCGAGGTCAGCGAGCAGTTCGTCGGCGTAATCGGTGATTTTCAGAAACCACTGCGCGATCTCACGCCGCTCGACTTCAGTATCGCAACGCCAGCAGCGACCATCGATGACCTGCTCATTGGCGAGCACGGTCTGGTCCACCGGGCACCAGTTAACCGGCGCGGTTTTGCGATAGGCAATGCCCTTCTTCATCAACCGCGTAAACAGCCACTGTTCCCAGCGGTAGTACTCGGGCTTGCAGGTTGCCAGTTCGCGCTTCCAGTCATAACCGAAGCCGAGCAGTTTCAACTGGCCGCGCATGTAATCGATGTTCTGGTAAGTCCAGGCCGCCGGCGGCACGTTGTTCTTGATCGCCGCATTTTCCGCGGGCATACCGAAGGCGTCCCAGCCCATGGGCTGCAACACGTTGAATCCCTGCATGCGCTTGAAACGCGAGATGACGTCGCCAATCGTATAGTTACGCACGTGACCGATGTGCAGCTTTCCACTGGGATAGGGAAACATGCACAGGCAGTAGTAACTTTCCCGGGTCGGGTCTTCGTCGACCTCGAAAATGTGTTCATCAGCCCAGAATTGCTGCGCTTCGGCCTCCAGGGTTTTGGGGTCGTAAGAATTCATAAAGTGTGGCGTCTGGATGTATTGTTTAAAAAAGGATGAAAGGATACTCCAGAGCCAGGCCGAGGCAAAGCTTAACCTTCGTAACTATTCAGCTCACCTCTGAACAGCTACGAGTGATCTGGTCGAGAAACTTAATTGTTACAGCCCTTCTTGTGCCTGATCCCGAGCAACAGTAATACCAGCGGCAGTAGTGCGATCAGCCACTGAATTTTGGCAAAGTAATAAAACGGGGTGGCCCCGCTACGACCTTGCACAACGCGGGTTATCGACTGTGTGACAAACTGATCGCTAACCGACAAAACCTTTCCCTTGTGATCGATAAAGGCGCT
>Ga0316196_10001125_pt1 | contig 11467 bp, 10 predicted proteins | sample Eddsed2cm_MG_FD_204938 | JGI IMG/M metagenome (GOLD analysis project Ga0316196, IMG submission 204938) | Coastal sediment microbial communities from Maine, United States - Eddy sediment 2 cm | ecosystem: Environmental > Aquatic > Marine > Coastal > Sediment | place: USA: Maine | collected... | reverse complement strand
GCGCTCGGGCACCCTCCCCCACTTCGTGGTGGAGGGGAGCTAGAACAGTTGGGGGCGGAACAGATTGTCGTGTCGGCTGATTGCGTAGCGGTCGGTCATGCCGGCGACGAAGTCGATCACTTGGGTCAGGGTGTCGGCGTCGTCGTGGCGGTAGGACTCGGGCATATCTGTAGGATGGGCAACGTAGTACTCGACGAGGTTGCGCACGATCTCGCGTGCCCTGCGGCGCTGCGGCTCAACCTCGGCACGCAGGTAAACCCGCTCGAACATGAAGTCCCGGAGTTCGAGCATCACGGCCAGGGTGTCCTCATCCATCGATATCTCGTCGCGTTCCAGCGACGTGGTGATCACCGATGTGATCATGGTGTTGATCCAGTCGCTGCCGGGGACACCGAGTGTCTCGAGCACAGCGGGCTGGAAATCTGCGGGCCGGAGCACCCCTGCCCTGATTGCGTCGAGGGCATCGTGTGCCAGGTAGGCGATACGGTCGGCGAACCGAACGATGCCACCCTCGGGCGTACCCGCCGGCACCTCCACCTTCCACGGATGGGCCCTGATGCCATCGAGGACCTCCGCGGTCAGGTTCAGGGGCTCGAGGACTTCGAAGATCCGGACCGACTGGTTGGAATGCCGCCACTCGCCGTCGACGAATTCGCTCAAGGCGTCCTCGCCGGTATGGCCGAATGGTGAATGGCCAACATCATGGCCGAGGCAGATGGCCTCACTCAGAGCCGGGTTCAAGCTCAACCCGCGCGCGATGGCGACACCGACCTGCGTCACTTGGAGGGTGTGCGTCAGGCGAGTGACGTAGTGGTCGCCCTCCGGGTTCATGAAGACCTGGGTCTTGTGTTTGAGGCGGCGGAAGGCCTTGGAGTGGAGGATCCGGTCGCGGTCACGTTCGAACGCGGTTCTCCAGCGGTCGGGTTCCTCAGGGACTGCACGTCCAAGCGAGTTGGATGAAAGCGTGGCGGCGGGAGCGAGGGTCTGGCCCTCCTGAATCTCCGTTACCAGCCGGTCTCGGAGCCGGAACGCTCCCATCGCTAGACGAACCGTTCACGCAGGCGTGAGCTGACGTAGTCCATCGATGCCACGACGATTGCGATCGCGAGCATCTGTGCCGCCGCGGCCCGGTACTGGAGCAGGTTGATGTTCTGCTGGAGGAGGAACCCGATGCCGCCACCGCCTGCAAAACCGATGATCGTCGACATGCGCACGTTGATATCCCATCGGTACATCGTGAATGAGATGTACGGCGGGACAATCTGCGGAACAACGGCGTAGATGATTGTCTGGAGTCGGGTCGCTCCCGTTGCTCGAACGGCTTCGAGCGGTCCGGTCGCGATGCTCTCGACCTGCTCCGAGTAGAGCTTGGCGAGCGCCGCCGTGGTGTGCAGCGCCAGCGCCAGTGCACCGGCGAACGGACCGATGCCGACCCACACGACGAAGATAATGACCATGACCAGGGGCTCGATCGAACGGAGACCGTTGAAGAGGGTGCGAGCCATGTAGTAGACGGTCAACCCGATGTTCTGGTCTTCGGCCTTGCGGAGCGCCTTCACCGAGAGGAAGGCGCCAAACGCGCCCCCGATGACGGCCGGGACGACCACCGTGGCGAACGGATTCTCCAGCAAGTAGAACCAGTTGATGACAGCGCCGATCCCAATTCCGACGAGTGCTCCGGCGAGCGCTGAGACAATGAGCGTCAGGGTGTTGAGAACGCCCCGCGACACGTGCCGAACGAGCACATAGCCGAACTTGCTTGCCGCGACGGACAAGGCGAATGCACCGATCAGCGACGAGAACACTGGTATGCCGATCTCGGTGATCTCACCGAGCGACACCACGAAGCTCCCGAGGAAACGGGCGCCGGTGATGAGATCCTCCATCCAGCCGCCGAGGAGTATCAGGAGGTCCGCCACGATGTATGAGCTGATCAACACCAGGAATGCAATGGAGAGGAGGGCCGCGATTCGCAGTGAGCGAAGACCGGTTCCGGGCGGCTCATCCTCTTCCTCCGCCGGGAAGGTCCACCGGAGGAGCAGCCATACGAGCCCGGCGAGCACCAGAAGGGCGAGTACCAGCGTGATCCAGTTGGCGTCCGTGAATGCCCGCAGCGACGAAGCCCACCGCGAGGCCTGAATGCCGACAACGAGGCCAATTGGGATCGCGAGGAGCGACAGGGAGAGGTTGATCACCGGGACGGTGACGTCCCGCATCAGGTTCTTCGCAGCGAGGAAGCTGAGTGGAACGGCGAGGATCGTGCCGACCGTCGTAGCGAGGAGAGCCAGCATGACCGTCTCGACGATGCGGTCCCAGGTGTTGAGCGCGTTGTCCGATAAGCGGGGTGATAGGTCGGTCTTGTCGCCGACGAGGATGATCTTGTATTGAGAGCCGTCGGTTCCGTCGAAGAAGATCATTGAGACGTCGGCCAAGCTGGCCCCCGGGGCGCCCGCGATTTCGAGGCGACGGTCTTCGCCGAGCGCGATCTCGTTGAAGAAGAGTGCCTCCGGTGAGCCCCCGTTGGCGGCGGCCTGACCGGCGTTGATGGCATCGAAACTACCGGACGTCGGTCCCGACCATTCAAAGTCCTCGGCCGCAGTGCCGTTCCCTGTTAGCTGAACGGAATCGCCCGGACCGACGGAGAACGGGTCAGTACCGATATCGCGACTGACGAGGCCGGTGCCCGAACCGGTGCTCGCCTCGAACGAACCGCCCCAACTGATGAAGTCGATCACATTGTTGTTGTCGTCGACGAGCGTGACACCGCCTGGCTCTCGGATGTCGAATTCGGGGAGGAGCAGCGTGTTGAAGGCGATCGGGTCGGCGGTCGCCGGGAGCTCCTCGGGATCCTGAATTCCGTTCTTGTTCGTGTCGGTCCAGACGGTGACTCGATTCCGCCATCCTCCGACGTTGGTCTGAGTGATCGCCTCGACCTGCTGGGCTTCTTCGTTCTTTCGGCCTGGGGCTTCGAACGAGAGCGCGAACGTGCCGTCTTCTGCCACCGTGGCTCGACCCTGAGGAAGCACAATGGCGAACTCCGAGATCGGAACGAAGTTGACCGTGACCCTTGCACCGGGCTCGTAGCCACTACCGTCAACGGTGAAGAGGTCCCCCGGCTCCGCACAGGCTGGTGTGACGGAGATGGCTGCGCCATTCGGAGCGGGAGTGGCCGGGGCGGGCTCCGATCCGTTGCAGGGCACGTAGACATCGGCGGTGACGACGAGGTCCTCTTTGTCATAGGTGACGAGGTCGGGTCGGGCGAGCGCACGAAGGATTCGGAAGAGTTGCTCCTGGCGGGTCTCCGACTGAATCTCTTCGAGCGAGACGTCGGTCTTCGCGAATGCGAAGGCGTAGACAACAAAGGCCACGAGGATTGCGATCAAGATGTAGAGCCAGCGGCGCCAGCCGCGCGGTTTGCGGCCATTTGGCTCGGGCTGGTCCGTGCTCGGCTGTTCAGGAGCCGTCTGATCCGAAGTCGGGTCTGGTTGATCGGGGGTGTGATCAGCCAACGCGTTCCGCCTCCTTCCCGTAGATCTCCTTGAACTTGTCGTCGTCGATCTCCGCGGGCGTTCCTTCAAATACGAGCTTGCCTTCGTTGAGCGCGATGACTCGGTCGGCGTATTGGTGCACGAGATCCAGGAAATGGAGGGAGCACAGCACCATCACGCCGTCCTCCTGATTGATCAATTCGAGGTACTGCATGATGCTGTGCGCGAGCACCGGGTCGAGGCTCGCGACGGGCTCATCGGCGAGCATGATTTCCGGGTCTTGCATCATGGCTCGGGCGACCCCGACGCGCTGCTGCTGGCCGCCGCTGAGTTCGTCGGCTCGAGCGGTGGCCTTCTCTTCAAGCCCGACTCGCGCGAGTTGCGCGTAGGCCTTGTCGAGGTCGGCTTTCGGGAATCGGTTCACCACGCTGAGTGCAGGATTGAGGTAGCCGAGGCGTCCCGCCAGAACGTTGGTGAGCACCTTCGATCGCTCTACGAGATTGAAGTGCTGAAATACCATGCCGATGCGGCGGCGGATCCTCCGCAACTCCTCCTGGGATGCGTTCGTGATATCGACGCCGTCCCATGTGATGGTCCCAGCTGTAGGCTCGATGAGGCGGTTGATGCAGCGCAGCAGCGTGGATTTCCCCGATCCGCTGAGCCCAATAACCGCGAGAAACTCGCCCTTCTCAACTTCGAACGACACGTCATCGAGGGCCTTCGTGCCTCCGTCGTAGATCTTGACCAGGTTCTCAACCTTGAGCATAAATCACGCGCCTCGTCCAATTGGGCGAGCGTCGGGCGGGGACGTGTGTCCCCGCCCGATACTCAGTCGTTCGTGCGGTCTTTCTAGAGATCGCCGGACTCGAGGCCGAGCTCCTGAACGAGCAGCCGGATGAAGTCGAACTCTGAGTCGTCGGTCAGTGCGATACCACTCCATGAGTAGGCGTCGAACGCGGTCGAGAACCCGTCCGGATCGTTCGCAGCGAAGTCGGTAAGCGCCGTGACGATCTTCGTCTTGATTTCGTCGGAGACGGCCGGCGCGAAGCTCACGGTGTCGTTCGGGATCGGCTGTGAGAGCTCCAGGATCTTGATCTTCTGGATTACGTCCGGAGCCTCTTCGCGGATATTGCGGCGGGCATCTCTCGGGTACACCCCGCTGCACTCGATCTCGCCGTCGGCGTCGAGCACGCAGCTATCCACGAGGTCGTCGGGAACATCGGCGTCCGCAAGCGTGCCGTCCCAGATGACGTTGTCGTCAGCGTCGATCGACGGGCTGAAGAAGACCGTACCGAAGTCGGCTTCCTCGTTGTACACAGCCTTGACGACTGCGGAGTGGCCACCGGTCTCGACGGTTTCACCGGCCTCGATTCCGTCGGTTATGAACATGCCGTTCGGCACCAGGTAGCCGGAGGTCGATCCCGGATCGGGATAGGCCCAGCTCTTTCCCGCGAGGTCGGCGAGCGTCGTCGCGTCGCTGTCACGAGGAACGATGAACTCGGCCCAGTACTCGGTGAATCCGAAGCGCAGGGACTTCATAGCGACTTCGATGCCGCACTCGTCGTTTCCGATGACGTAGGCGGTCGCAGGGATGAACCCGACGGTGTTCTCCGGCGACGCACACATTTCAGAGATTGTCGCGGCGTAGGACGTCGGCACGCTTACTTCGTAAACGAGGCCGGTTGCCTCTTCGAGAACACCCTGGAGGATCTCGCCGCCTGCGATGATCTCTTCGGCACTCACCGATGGAACGAAGAGGACTTTGATCGGGTTGTCGGCTGTACCGATCTCGACCATGGCCTCGGTTGTCGTGGTCTCCGGTGCGGCCGTGGTCGTTGTTGCTGCTTCCGTGGTTGTTGTTGTTTCTTCGGCTGCTGCCGCCGTGGTCGTCGTGTCGTCGCTATCGGAGCTGCAAGCAGCCGCGATCAGCGCAAACGCGAGAACCAGGACGATCAGAGGAATCTTCCTCATTTGTACTCCCGTGTTGATGGGGCGCGGTATGCGCCCAAGCCAGCGACGTAATGGTACTCACCGGGGACAGATGAACACCAACCCGGTCAGCACCAGCGCTGGTCCGCGATCGCCTCAAATTCGTCCCACGTGTGCACGTCGCGGACGCCGAACACGGGATCGTTCCAGGCTCGGATGAAGCGGCAGGTGACGGCTTCGGGACGATTGGTGTGGAGTTCCACGATCTGGCGGGGTGAGTCGTCGAGGTAGACGTCGCAGGGCACGCGCCACTTCGCATCGGTGATGTGTACCTCGCGTGTGGGGATTCTGCGGTCGGCGATCCAAGCGAAAGTGTCGTGGATCGCCCAGTCCGGTTTCGCGGTGATGATCACGATGTCGTGGTTGGTGGAGAGGCGCTCGAGCGCCTCGAGCGCTCCGGGGTACGTCTCGAGGTGGCGGAACACGGATCCGTGGTCGCCTCGTGCTGCCCATCTCCAGAACGCACCCATTGTTTCGAAGTGGGTCAGGCTGCCCATCGCATTCCAGGAATCGACGAGGTCGGTCGTGAGCTCCGAACCGAACTCGTGGTTGTAGCGGCTCACCCAACCGGTGTTGAAGTCGGCGACAACGCCGTCGAGGTCGATTCCGAGGCGCACGGCTACTCCTCGACGACGGTTCCGCCGAGCATGTCGGCAATCAGGTTCTCGGGATCCTCACGCGTCGGGCCGTCGTCGAGCTGATCTTGGTCGGGGGCCCGCGTCGGTTCCTCAGCCGGTGCTGGAGCAGGTTCGTCGTCCGATCGGAAGCGGAGGGTGATGGTGCTGCCGAGGACCTCTGCCGTGATGGTTTCGAGGGCTCGGAGGAGTTGGTCGTCGGCGTTGAGTTGCTCGAGGTGGAAATGCTGGTGGGCCGGAAGGGTGAGCACGGCCACCCCTGCGCCGACGGACTCTGGCTCGGCAACGCGCACAAATGCATGCCGGCGGGCGCCTAGATCGGAGCGGATCCGGGCAACGATGACCGGCCAGGCGGCGGAGAACTCGGCAAGAGTGACCTCGGTGGAGGCAACTTCTCGTGGAGCGGCCTTGGCCGGCGGAGGGGCGTCCTCGAGATCCAGCGCGTCGTCTTCGGCATGCGGTTCCGAGGGGGTGTCGTCAGGCTTCGCCGCCGGATCCCCTTCGTCAGCAGTTGCGCCGCCGGGACCTGAACTGGGCAGGTCTGTGTTTGGGCCCTGGCCCACTCCTTCCCGCGCTGCGCTCGGGCCACCTCCCCCCGCCGGGGAGGAATCCGAGGAGGGGGAGGGAGATGGGGACGAGGCATCGAAGGCTGGTAGCTGGTAGCTGGCAGCTCCTCCCTGCTTCACTTGCCGTTCCAGCCGCTCGATCCTCGATGCGAGCGCCCCACCGTCGAGGGTCGTTTCGGGTCGGGTGAGCCGGATCAGGGCCAACTCGAGCACCAGGCGCTCCTCGCGTCCCTGGCGGAGTTGGAGCAGCGCCTCGGAGAATCGGTCGATCGCTCGCAGGACATCGGCCGACGACAGGAGGCGGCCTTGCCGCCGCCACTCATCGAGGATCTCTGGGGGTTCGTCGGTGATCTCTTCGAGGTTGGGGGCGTATTGAGCGAGGAAGATCCCGCGGAAGAAACCGAGCGAGTCGGCAACGAAGCGCCGCAGGTCGGCGCCGCGAGACGCGAGTTGGGCAACAAGGCCAAGTGCAGCGGGTGCATCTTGCTCCGAGATCGCGGCAACGAGGCCGGTGAAAGCATCCCCGTCGGCGAGGCCGAGCGCCCGGGTCACTCCTTCAGTTGAGACAACGCCGCCGCCGAGGGCCGCGACCTGCTCAAGCAGGCTCATGGCGTCGCGAACCGATCCCCGTGCGTGGGTCGCGATCATCGACAGCCCGGCCGCGTCGGTGGTGAACCCCTCGCGTTTTGAGATGTCCGAGAGGTGTTTGACGAGCGTCTCAGACGAAACAGGATGGAAGTCGAATCGCTGCGAGCGACTGCGGATCGTATCGAGGAGTTTGTACGGCTCGGTGGTCGCGAGCACGAACACGACGTGCTCCGGTGGTTCTTCGAGCGTCTTGAGCAAGGCGTTGCCCGCCGCGCGCGACAACATGTGAGCCTCGTCCAGGATGTAGACCCTGTGGGCGCCTTCGGCCGCAGCGACCGTGCCTACGTTGACGCGGATCTCTCGAACATCCTCAACCTTGTTGTGTGAAGCGGCGTCGAGCTCGATGACGTCGAGCGAGGTTCCTTCGGTGATGCCAAGGCATGAGGAACACTCGTTGCACGGCTCGCCTTCTGCGTGGCGGTTCGTGCAGTTCAGGGACTTCGCCAGAAGTCGGGCGCTGGTGGTCTTGCCGGTTCCCCGCGGCCCCGCGAAAAGGTAGGCGTGGGCAACCTTGTCGTCGGTGACTTCGCGGGTGAGTGTCCCGACGACATGGTCTTGTCCAACCACTTCGTCGAACCGCTGCGGTCGGTACTTGCGGTAGAGGGCCTGATAGCGCATCGGGATGGAGGGTAGCGACGCGCGATCACCCAGGTTCGAGGTGCGTGCGGTTGGCCGGTCCGGGGTTCAGCTCTGGTTGAGGATCCACGCGATGATCAGGTCGATCGCCTCAGGGGAGAACGTCTCCTCGATCCTCGCGTACTCAGAAACTGCCCCGGTTTCAGCGTTCTGGAAGAGGTGGTTGAGTCCTTCCAGTTCGAGCACGGTGGCCTCAGCGTTGGCTTCGAGAGCGGCTTCGAGCGCAGGAATGTTCTCCTCGGCCGAGACCTGCACATCGAGGCTGCCGATCAGTGCCAGGGTGGGGATGCCGAGATCCTCGAGTGCGGGCGCAGGGTCGTAGGCGAGGAAGAAGCGCATCCACGGGTCGGTGAAGGCCGCTACGAACTGCTCGGTCATCGACGGGTCCAGGGCTTCCGTTACGCCGGCCGGTGGACTCTGCAGCGCCGCCGTAACGATCGTTCGAATAGCTTCGGCTGCCTCGCCTTCCGGCACGCTCGATGCCGAGACCTCCATGATCTCGCGTCTCCACGAGAGCTGCCACGCGATGTCGGCTTCCGATGCGCCCTCGACTCGCATCAAGTCCTCGGTCTGGCGCAACAGGACATCGAGACCCGGCAGGCCGGGGCCGGCGAGCAGGACGACCAAGTCGATGGCGTCCGAGTCGTTGGCAACCATCGGGCCGATGATGCCTCCCTCGCTGTGGCCCACGATGCCAATCGAGTTGAATCGGTCGTCGGCGGCGAGGAACTGAACTGCGGATGTGGTGTCCGTCGCGAGATCTGCCGAGGTCGCGCCGACGGGGTCGCCGGTCGATCCACCAACGCCGCGGTCATCGACTCGCAGCGAGGCGATGCCTGCGACGGCGAATGCGTCGGAGAGGACGAGGAACGGCTTGTGTCCGACGATGGTTTCGTCGCGATCCTGGGACCCGGAACCCGAACTCAAGACGACCGCTGGGAAGGGGCCTTCACCTTCTGGTACGACGAGGGTGCCGGCGAGCGATATCTCGCCGTTCTCAAATCGAACATCGGTGGCTTCGTATGGGAACGGTGGCGTCGGCTCCTGTGGTCGAGCCAGGATGAGGGGGGTTTCCCGTAGCTCGAACACTGCAGGGATTTCGGCTCCCGATTGATACCAGGTGCCGGTCATCGTTGTCCCGTCGACCTCGCCCTCGAACATGGCGTCCGCGGCTGGGATCTTGATGGTCACGGAGCTGCCGGTGACCACGCCGTTGATCGGCACATCCGGGCCTCCCTCGGACGGGCTCTTCACAAGTCCGTTGACGGTGCCTGCGTCGTCGATCACGAACTGGAACTCGATCATCTGTCCGGCGATATCCCCTGCCCAGATTTCGACTTCGGGTTCGGAATGAGGCGTTGTTAACGCCGGGGCGGCTGATGTGGTGGATTCTGCTTGCGTGGAGGTATCCACGATCGGCTCCTCTGGTGGTTGTGTTGCGGACGTCGTCGAGGAGTCGGTTCCACCCGAGCAGGAGGAGAGCAGGAGGAGGCACACCATTCCGATGCCAATGTGTCGCATTGAGGTGTTGCGCATGGATGCCCCGGTTTCCACATCTGAAGCGAATAGTACTGATCGAGCGTCGGCGGCTAGGAAGCACCGAGCAAGGTGCATGTAACAAGTAGCCTTATCGGCATGTCACCACAGATGCCCAAGGACATGCGCCAGCTGATGCAGCAGGCGCAGCAGATGCAAGCGCAGATCGAGGCTGCTCAGAGCGAACTTTCGGCGAAGACCTATGAGGGGACCGCCGGCGGCGGGGTCGTGAAAGCCGTTGTTCGTGGATCCGGCGAACTCGTCTCCGTTGAGTTCGATCCAGGGATCCTCGATCCAGACGATCCCGAAATGGCGGGTGATCTCGTCGTCGCCGCGGTCAACTTGGCGCTCTCCGCAGCAGCGGAAGACGCAGCCGATTCAATGGGTGGTGTCGCCGGGGGGATGGATCTCGGCGGCCTCCTCGGCTGATGTTCGAACCGCCGGTTCAGCGCCTCGTGGACGAATTGGCCCGGCTCCCAGGGGTCGGGCAGAAGAGTGCGCAGCGACTTGCGTTCTACCTCCTGAACGCGGAAGAAGCCGATGCGGTTCGGCTTGCGGATGCCATCACCTCGATGCGCCGCGAAGTCCGGCTGTGCTCGCGTTGTTTCAATGTGACCGCCGAAGAGGAGTGCTCGATCTGTCGAAACCTCCGGCGCGACCCGACGGTCCTCTGTGTCGTCGAACGTGCTCAGGACATCCCCGTGATCGAGAAGACCGGCGAGTTCGTCGGCCGGTATCACGTACTCGGTGGCGCCATCTCCCCGATCGAAGGGATAGGGCCCGATCAGTTGAGAGCTCGCGAACTCCTCGACCGAGTCGACGCCGAACAGGTGACTGAGGTCATCGTTGCATCGAACCCGACGCTGGAGGGGGATGCAACGGCGATGTTCCTCGCCCGTATGCTGAAACCGCTCGGCGTCACGGTGTCCCGCTTGGCCTCCGGCCTTCCCGTCGGCGGCGATCTCGACTACGCCGACGAGATCACGCTCGGCCGTGCCCTCACCGGCCGCAAGGAGATGTAGGGAGGGCGTCGCGTGCAGGATCTCACCCGGAAGCTGTGGGACAAAGAGAATCAGCATGCCGGCGACCGGCTTCGGCTCTTCACAGCGGTCAGCCACGTAATCGATGTTGCCACCGCTCTCTATCCGGGGTCGTATGTCGACGTCGCAGCGTCATTCGCCTTCCGGTCCGTGACGTACGTGGACACTGACGCTCGAGCGGCGCGCTTCTTCTCCGACATCACCGGCGTCGACGAGATCATCGCTCAGCATGGCTCGGATGGAGAAGCGCGGTCCTGGGAATTCATCAGCGCCGACTACACCGCCGATCTCGGCCTACCGGGCCACAGTTTCGACCTGCTGATCTCGCTCTACGCCGGCTTCGTCGCGGAGCCGTGCACCCGCTATCTGCGGCCAGGGGGATGGCTCCTCGTCAATCCGAGCCACGGCGACGCCGCAATCGCCGCGATCGATCCCCGATATCGACTCGTGGGAGTTGTGCAGTCGCGAACGGGCGACTACTCCGTCAGCGGTCGGAACCTCGACTCGTATCTCATCCCGAAACGAGACATCGAGGTGACGGCCGATCTCATCCACGAATCGGGCCGCGGTATCGCGTACACCAAGTCGCCATTCGCCTACCTGTTCAACTTGGCATCCGACTGATCGGCGCTGGTTGGCGTCGATCCTTCTCGAGTACCGCCGATCGCCGACGTCTCCGCACACGCGGCACTGGTGCTCCTCGTGTGCTCACACGCCGCCGCTCCTTTGTTGTTTTCCTGTGCCCGAACATGGCCCCACATCGGTTGTTTCTATGGGGGTGTTCCGCTGGTGGTGTAGGTGTGGCCGAGTCGGCTGGTCCATTGGTGGTTGCCGTTGGGGAGGGGGGTGTAGGTCCATCCGTGTTGGTGGCGGATGCAGTGGTCGTGGCGGCAGAGTGGTCCGAGGTTGTCCTCGGTGGTGGGGCCTCC
>Ga0316196_10001124_pt1 | contig 11467 bp, 9 predicted proteins | sample Eddsed2cm_MG_FD_204938 | JGI IMG/M metagenome (GOLD analysis project Ga0316196, IMG submission 204938) | Coastal sediment microbial communities from Maine, United States - Eddy sediment 2 cm | ecosystem: Environmental > Aquatic > Marine > Coastal > Sediment | place: USA: Maine | collected... | reverse complement strand
CTGCTTCATGAACAAGGCACAATTCCAGCCGTGGGCGTCGTTGCGGGCGTTGACCCTGAAAAAATGCTTGTATCCCTGTTCCGTCAGATCGGGTTTGGAAGCCGCTGTGGTGATACTGGCCATGTCGGCGGCACCGTAAATCTTGAGAGTGGCCTGGGCGATGTGACTCATGGGCGGACCGACAACGCCGTACATCAATTCGTCGGCCACAAATTTATGGGCAACGTTGACACCCTGGGCGGGGTCCATGGCGTCATCTCCCATGATGTGTTTGATTTCAACGCCCTGAATGCCCCCTTTGGCATTCCACTCATCCACCGCAATCTGGGACGAGTTGTAGATTTCCATGCAGGGTGCGGCCGCATCCCCGGTGAACGCACCGGCATTGCCGACATGAATACCTTTTTTGACATCCGCGCTGTGTCCGAGTCCGACTATTCCAAAGATCAACACCAGCGATAAAACGATCATTAAACCTTTTTTCATTTTTTTACCCTCCTTTTTTGTGATGATGGCTGAAAAAATAGTGGATTGTTTCCATATTAGTTTTTGAGCGATGTTCATTTAAACGAATGCTATTTAATTAGTATACAAGAGTTTAATTGTCAAGCCGAAGTTTAACAACGCCGAATTGTATAAACTATTGAAAATACTTATTATTAAAAAAAATTGGGGGGGTGATATCGATAAACAATAAACTTGACATTCCAGTGGCGATTGCCCTACACTGCCTGAGTTTTCGGTATTGATATGGTCAAGGCGACCATCTTCACCCCTTAGTTGCAACGTTGGGGTTCACGTCCCTCCAGGAGGTTCGCTGAAGCCTGACGCTGTGTGGGAAAAGCATTCATTAAATCCACAAAATTAGGGTGCAAAAGACCATGTATAAACTAAAAGTCACCGCCGAAAGAATCGACGGGTACTGCAACCAGCCCATCCTGGTGGGGGATAGCTTCATCCTGGACGGCGGCAAGATTATGATTCCGGAAGGTAAGCATATTTGTATGTGGGCCCTGCAAAGCATGATGCCCATTTTCCCCCTGCTGCAGCGAGTCCAACCTGAAAAAGGGGATTGGACCGCTAAGAGCGGCCAGTTATTTGTTTGCCCGGACCCCAAGGGACGCGTGCACTATCGCATCGAAAGGATAACTGAGGAATGATAACCCTTGACCTTGCCAGGTGTTCCGGCTGCAGCCGCTGTGAAGTGAACTGCTCGTTTTTTCATTCCGGCAAAATCGGACGAAGCGGGGCTCGAATCAAAGTCCTCAAAATTGAAGACATCGGAATTGATTATCCAGTTGTCTGTCAGCAGTGTCAGGAACGCTATTGCGCCAAATGCCCGGAGAAAGCGATTCGGGTCGATTCTCTGGGACAGGTTATCGTCTCGCCGACTTTGTGCACGGCTTGCGGTACCTGTGAAATCCTGTGTCCCATCGGTGCCATAGAACTGTTCGAGGAAATTCCCCTTGTCTGCGATCTTTGCGGCGGTGACCCGCGCTGCGTCAAGGCCTGTACCCTGGACGCCATTCACTACGACCCCGAAGTTACCGGTGCCATCAGTTTAAAGGATTTCAAAAAATCGAGCCGTGGACTTAACCCGGAGGAAAAGCGACTGCGCTATGTCATAGCGCTGTCACAGGAACTCAGGGACCGTTGGGTTGCAGAAAGGAGAGGATAAATGCAAAACGGCTACGGCGGCCATATTCTGCGGGTAGATCTGACATCCGGGTCGATCCATCGTAAGAAAACAGATCCCGCTTACATGCTTAATGTCATCGGTGGCCGGGGACTCAATTCCACCCGCCTGTACGAAGAATTGCCGCGGGACTGCGATCCCCTTACGGCGGAGAATATGCTGCTGATCGGGGTCGGTCCGCTTACCGGAACACTTTTGTCGGCTTCGGCCTTTATGACCATTTCCGGAAAATCGCCGCTGACGGGTATCCTGGGAGATTCGGCGGCCGGCGGGTTTTTCGGAGCCGAGCTTAAACTGGCAGGTTACGACCAGGTCGTGATGACGGGTCGCTGCGAGAAACCAAGCTATCTTTACATCGCCGATGATCACGTTGAAATCAGGGATGCATCCCATTTGTGGGGAAAGGATATTTGGCAAACCACCGCAGCGATTCGCAAAGACATCAATGACAATGCCGTTCAGGTGGCCGCCATCGGCCCGGCCGGCGAGAACCTGGTAAAATATGCCACCGTGGCCTGCAACAATTCTCGTATGTGCGGCCGTACCGGCATGGGGTGTCTATTCGGCTCCAAACATTTGAAAGCCGTGGCCGTTCGAGGCAAGGGACGATTGACGGTGGCGGATCCGCTCGGTTATCTGGATCTTTGCCGGGAATTGGATCAGAAAATCATGGCCCATCCCGAATATGAAAAGCGCAATGCTCTGGGATCCACCTTGCTAATGAAAGCTTTAAACGGAATCGGAATTCTGCCCACCGATCATTTTCAACACGGCCTGTGCGAATATGTGGATCGTGTCAGCGGTGAAACTCTGGCCGAAAACTTCAAAGTTAAAAATAAATCCTGCTTTAATTGCAACCTCCATTGCTCCCGCTATTATCTTGTCGGCGAAGCGGAGGCCGAAGGTCCTGAATTTGAAACGCTCTGCAGTTATACGTCCCGGATCGGCAACCATGATCTTGAATTTGGTCTTAAAATGAATGCTTTTCTCAATCGCATGGGGATCGATTCGCTGAGCTCAGGAGAGACCATTGGATGGGCGATGGAATGCGTCCAAAGAGGACTGCTTAACAAAGACGATTTTGATGGGCTCGATTTTACCTGGGGAAACTGTCAAACGGTTGAAAAACTGTTGGGTATGATCATCCGCCGGGAAGGCATCGGGGATCTCTTTGCCGAAGGCACTCGCAGCCTGGCCCGACATTTCGGCAAAGGTAGCGGGGAATATGCCTTTCATGTTAAGGGGCTGGATATGATCTGTGGAGACCCCCGCGGCATTAAAGCCTTTGGTCTGACCTATGCCATCGCCTCCAGAGGCGGTGACCATCTGAGAGCTGAACCCTTTTTTGAATTGACCGAACGGTATGATGAAGCGGAAAAGCGTTGGGGTGTGCGCGATATTGCCGATCGGTTGTCCGACAATGGCAAGGCCATCCTGGTGGAGCATACCGAGCGCCAGGCCCTGCTCACAGATTGTCTGACCATGTGCAAGAACATCGGTTTGAGTATGGACATTCTCGATTTTGATTTTGCTTCACGTCTGCTGATCGCCGGTACGGGCCTAAAATTTACCCCCGAGAAAGTGGATGACGCCTTGAAAGGCGTCATTGATAGAGACCGCAAAATGAATATTGATTTCGGTGTAACCGCCGAACAAGATACCCTACCAAAACGGTTTACCCACGAACCTTTGAAAGAAGGAGGGTCCAAGGGCCAGGTCGTACCGATTGGACGCATGGTCAAGGAGTATTATAAGGCCAAAGGATGGAGTGCCCAGGGGGTTCCGCAGGATTGACGCCCTATACACAGTGTACTAGACCGGTTGCTAGCTCTTATGAAACTACAATTTAAAAGTTGGAGTTGGATCTATCCTGTGCCACTTTGCATTTTGTAGGTTGGGTTGAGCCTGCTCCAAGCTTTGTTGGGTTTCGTTGCACTCAACCCAACCTACATTTTGCCGGTGTTATTGCGAAATGCGAAACCTAACAACGGCCGATTTCCAAACCGAGCCCCAAAAGTTTCTATTTTGATCAGACTGGACACTCGCGGCCAGGCGGGGTTCCGTATGGGGACCAAGCAGCCGGAAAATACCTCGGTCTACGCGTTTATTTTTCCGTCGGTTTTTTTTCCAACACTGCCCTGACAGTTTTGGCAAGTTGATTGACTGTCAGTGGTTTCATTAGAAAGGCTTTAATACCGATTGCCTTGGCCTTTTGTTCATTTATCTGTTCGCTGAAACCCGTGCATAGGATGATGGGAATATCCGGACGGATGCTGATGAGTTCCTGGGCAAGTCTTTCACCAGTCATTTTCGGCATGGTCATGTCCGTTACGACAACATCGAAGTGATTCGGTTTTTTTCTGAATTCCTTGAGCGCATCAATACCGTTGTTTTTTGTGACAATCTGATAGCCCAGGCGCTCTAAAATTTTCCGGCTAAGGGCGACCAACTCCGGCTCATGACCAAGAATTTCCGCATGTGGCTCGATATCTATGAAGCTAAGGAAAAAGGCAAGAACGTGTGGTAGCGCTGGTTTGATCGCCTGGCCGACTACTGCGAGAAAAAATTCCGATTCAGTCGTAAAATTCCAATTCGGGGTACAATATCTTAGCGCAGTCCGGACAGACACTGTGACTGAATTCTGCTTCTGAATGCTTCTGGATATAGTCTTCCAATTGATTCCAATACCCTTGGTCATCCCGGATTTTTTTACAGGATGCGCAGATGGGTAAAAGGCCGCCCAATGTTTTTACTTCTCCAAGGGCTTTTTTGAGCTCGACAATCAGTTTCTCCTTTTCATCTTCGGCTTTTTTGCGCTCTTCTATTTGCAGCCTCAGTTGATCGTTGGCTCTCGCCAGATCGGCGGTGCGTTCCTTCACGCGCAAATCCAGTTCGTCATGAGATTTTTGCAAGGCACGCTCAGCGTGTACACGATCGGTAATGTCGCGACCGAGACCGCTGATGTATGGTTTACGCCCCTCCGGTGTGACCAGAACATTGTTGTACTCGACATAATGTTTTTTTCCGTCTTTGGCCTGAAATATAACCACTCCTTCCGAGTGCCCCTGCTTCTTGATCTCCTTGAGATATTCGTCTTGGAATAAGGATCTAAATTCAGGGAAAATGAAATCACTGATGGGGCGACCAATTAGCTCTTCAAATGTGTAGCCTGAGAGCTTGGATACAGCCGGATTAACATTAAGCAGGCGGCCTTTTAGATCGTGGATCATAATAAGATCGTTGATGTTGTCAAAGAGGTCGCGGTAGCGCTTTTCCAGCTCCAGCAGTGCCTCTTCCGCCTGTTGGCGCTTTGCAAACTTCTTTTCTAAGACCTTGCACCGTTGTTCCAATTCCCTGTAGCAGGGTTTTTCGCACATTGTGTCACCTGCATCATGAATGAGGATTATTCCGATAACATCCGAAACCGTGCCGATCGACCCTAACCCGGATTATCCGGAATTGATTATTGAATATTCGCCGCAAAATAGTCAATCATTTGAAGTAAGCGAAAACATTTCAATACAATTTTTTGCCATAAAATTCCTAAAAATAACTCATAAGGGCCGTATAAATGCCATATTAACCCGAAGGTTTTAAAAGTCAAGAGGTTCAGCTACAACGTATCAGTGGGTGATCATAGACTTAGACGTGTCGACGACCTTTCCTTAATTTTGTCCAAGCAGCTTACTAGCTTCCTCCCGATGGATGCCATTGGGAAAACGATCCAAATATCTATTCAATTCACTGTTCCGTCTTTTTTTTGATTTTTGTTTGATTGCTTTGGTATATGCATCATGATCAAGTTCTGCCATGACCCTATTTTTTTCCACCATTGCTTCATTAGCATGAAGACCAACTGGATAATATTTTAAGTATTGCTCTAGTGCTTTGAAACGACTTTTTGGTTTCCTATTCATGGCCTTAGCAAAAGCATCGTCGTCTATCTTGGATTTGATTCTGCTAATTTCCATGGATGCTTTTGCCACATATCGACCGTTAGGATAAACTCGCAGGTATTTTTCTAATGCCGACAAACGAGACCGCTCCGATTTATTGCTGATTGCTTTGCTAAAGGCCCTGTCATCCAATTTGACGTCTATCTCTTTAATTTCTATATTGGCCTTAACTACATTTCTTCCATGTGGAAATCGTGATAGATAATCTGTTAACCTATTTTTCCGGCGTAAATCATCAGGCTCATTTAATGCCCTTTTAAAGAGCTCGTCATCGCGTTGTTGTTTGATTTTTTCTTTTGCCTTGCTCCATTTTTGTTTAATTTTTCCGATTTCGTTTTTAGCCTCGTCAACATGCCGACCTTCTGGAAAAGTTTGGATGTAATTCTCGAGTTTTTGAATTTTAAATCGGTCATCGCTGTTTTGTAAAGCATGAGAAAAAGCATCATCATCAATCTGGTTTTGAATGTCCGTGATCTTGGCCCTGGCTTCATCAGTATAGACGCCGTTTGGATATTGCTCTAAATAGTTTGCGAGGGCTTGTTTTTTTTGTGGGTTTGTGCGCCGGCTGGCATAAATCTCGTATGTTCTTCTCTCATCTTCCTTCTCGATGGCAGACATCGCTTTCCTTACTTCCTTTTCTGCCTCGTCAATGTGTCGACCATCTGGAAAAGTTTTGAGGTAAGTCTCGAGTTTTTGAATTTTCGATCGGTTATCGCTATTTTGTAAAGCATGAGAAAAAGCATCATCATCAATCTGGTTTTGAATGTCCGTGATCTTGGCCCTGGCTTCATCAGTATAGGTGTCGGCCGGATATTGGTTTAAGTAGTTTCCAACGGCCTGTATCTTTTGTGCATCTGTGCGTCGGCTAGTAAAAATTTCGTGCGCTTTTTTTTCAATTTGTTTAGGACCGATCTTAAACAGTTCTCTCTTATGGTCAGTAGGTTGAAAGTGAAGTAGCTTATAATCCACCCACCCGGTATTTTCATTAGACCATTTACTCAGGTAAATTTTTATTATGGCACTTTTTATTTTTATGATTTTCGTAAAATCAAGATATGGCGCATTTTGCGGGTTTTGGTAAAATAGCCTTACGAAAGCCATTTTATTACACTGTTGGCAAGCAATATTTTCTGATTCCGAATAATCGCGAATCTCCATTACTTCAAATTTCATTTCGGGATATAAGATATCATATGGTGATCCTCCACCACCGAAAGCCTGTTGAAGAAAAAAACGTTCCGTATTTTTATTATCAAAAATAGTGCTCTCAATTTGTTTGTTTTGTTCATATTTTTTTAATTTGTTTATTTTTTCCGATAGATATTTTTCAAACTCTTCATCTTGGAGTTGTATAGGAACTTCACGAAGTTTTTGAATAATTGATTCGTACATATGTGAATCGTACTCAATTAGTGCTTTTATATTTTTATCAAGATACGATGATATATAGGTTTCGATTGATTTCTTAGCTCTTTCATCATCACTTAGATTTCCTCTTTTTTTTGCTTGTTTGATGAGTTTGTTTTGAACCTTTTTATCAAATGCAATTACATATTGTTTATCAGTCTGCACATTTGATATTGTTTCTACAGGTTCACCATTTGAATTGAAAAAGTAGGCACTATTATTCAAATTTATCTTACTGAAAGTAACAGTTCTGCTGCTTTTTTGTCCTTCTGATTCAGCTGGTATAAATCTTATTCTGTACTCTAATTCCGACACTTTTGTTATTTTATAAAAAGCTGTTTCAGTGGCTACTTTATCAATATTTCCTGAGCCATTGAATTCAATTTTATATGGCCTTTGTTTTGATATCCATTTTTTTTCAACAGTCCATCCAGCTTTTTTAAAATCTCTGAGAAACCCAGACGAAAATTCATCAATATCTGCGGAACCAAATTCTTTAGCTTCATCTTTGATTACTATCTTTGAGATGAACTTGACCTGCCCACTATTCGTAACGGTTATATAGTCGAATTGTTCCCAACATCCACAGATTATAAAAATTATGAATATCAATATGAAAGCCAATTTTCCGCTTACAGATTTCATCCCGACTTCCCTTCTCCCTTTGTTTAAGATTCTATAACCAACGAAATCCGAAAAAGCCCCAAATAATAAATTTTCAGCTATGCTGATGGTAAAATTTATGTTGTGCAGGTAAGCAAGTTCGTGGCAATCCGCTATTGCTTAACAAGCCGCAACCCACTTTTAGTTCGAAAAATTATATCTCAAGTGACTCGACTAACTCACTTGTTATATCTCCCGAGGGAGGCATCTGGTTATCGCTTTGGTATGCTCGGATCGCTTCTGTCGTCTTAGGCCCCATACAACCGTCAACAGGGCCAGGGTCATATCCTAATTCAATTAAACGCTTTTGCACTTTTGTCACGATTATTTTTTCATCTTGTTGTTTCGTTTCAGTGGTTTCAGCGGCGTCAGATGGTGATATATCTTCCCCACTAGCATCGACAAGAATTTGACCCACAGCGCTGCAGATCTTTCCACTTACACCGAAAACAGTTTTGGAAAATCCTGGTTCTGTTTCATCGCTAGCTTTTTTTAAACCCTCCCCTGCACCTTCGTAAGTCCGACCCGCAGCATTTACCCAAGCGCATCCTGAAAGATATATGCCTATCATGATAATCAGGACGATATTACAAAATCTATCAGGTGTTGATTTCATCCCTTACCTCCTATTATTCCCTTTGATGTTTTAACTTTGAGGTCAAAACCACCATGTCCCATGCGTTAAACCTACCTTTTCAAGGTGAATTTCAAGAGTAAATCGAATGGCGTGTAAAATTGAAGGCCTACACTAAAAAAGCCAAGCCACCTCTTAACAGGCAACTCGGCTTTTAGTTAAGACACCTTGCATTCTGCTCATCCCCCCACGATGAGTTTGCATTGTCTTTAGATTACCAAATATTTATATTCTATCTCGGTCTATGCAAAAATCATGCAATAACAGATAGTTATATTGTGAATGAATAATATCGGCAGTTTATCCTCCTATTCGGAAAGTTTGTCAAAGTGTATTGTGAATTAAAATACATAATACTAAGAAAATTAATTCACATTTATAAGACACCCCTCCCTTCTAATTTTGCTTTTTCTTATATTCGTCGCGCACCGCTTTAAGTTCTTCATCCGTTCTGCAGATTTCTTCTCCCTGTATGGACTCGAAGTTTTTTGGGATGGCAAACCCGTATTTTTCATTGGGTGATGTTTGCCCCCACAGGCAGTCTTCTACAACCGAGTGATCTTCTGAGCGCATGGTCTTCCAGCCTTCCGGTGTTTCCCAGGACAGGGGACTCTTTTCCATGGCTTCAATTATTTTGTCCGCTTCGGTCGTTCCGGCCCGCTCAATGGCCGCTTTTATAAAGTATATACCGGCGTAGGTTTCACCGGCCATATAGTCGGGATACTCGTTGAAGCGGGTGTAATAATCTTTGACAAAGCGTTGATTCATGGAAGAATCCGGCGAAGTAAAAAAGTAGCGGGAGGAGACGTACACGCCTGTCGGCATGTCCGATCCCATGGGGACCAGGACTTCCAACGCACCGGCCACGGGAAAGGCGAATTTGACTTTATCGAACAGTCCGGTGGGCAAGGCTTGTTTAATAAAATTGATGGCATCACCACCCCACAAGGGGCACCAAACCGCGTCCGGCTTGGCCTCCAAAACTTTTTTGATTTCCTCGCTGTAGTCTTGCGCCAGAAACTTAGGAAAGAGCTCACCGACAAACTCAACATCCGGCCTGAGTTCCTGAAGCTTTGATTTGAACATTTTCCATGAAGAATGTCCGTATGAGTAATCCGGCCCCACGCACATGTATTTTTTATAGGGTTTAGACGCCATCAAATAGGCTCCGGAGCGCGAGTGCATCATGGCATTGCTCAAGGTGCTGAAAACGTAAGGGTGAAATTTGGCGCCCGTCAATGCATCGGTGGCGGCCTGGGTCAGAACCAGGATTTTTTTGTTCTGCCGGGCAAATTCGGTCAATCCCATGGCAATCCCGCTGGAGGTGGGTCCCATGAGAAAATCCACTTTGTCCTCGTTTACGAACCGCTCGGCCAGGGCCATGGCAACATCCTTTTTAAGCTTTGTGTCTTCAACGATTGCTTCCAAGTTGCGGCCCAGAACACCGCCATCCGCATTGATCTGGTCAACCGCCAACTGAATCGCCTGACCGCCGTGCTTGCCGTAGCCCCCCATTTTCCCCGATGAAATGAACATGGCACCGATCTTGATGGGTTCGCCGAAGGAAACAGCCGGGCTCAAGAGGAACATCAACGCGATGACCAACACACAGACATACTTAACCTTTCTTAAAGCTTCCATATCTTGACCTCCTTTTTGAAAGTTATCACCTCAACCCGGATAAACCGGGACTCCGACGATCAGTATATTTTCACATTACCGCTTGCTTCGACCTCCCTTTATTTCTGGCGCCTTCCCACTTGGCATCTTTCCAATTAGTCCGAATAGTCGGATTTGGTCTGGATACGCTCCTTTAGGCCCCTGATCAGGGCCGTGCACACCTGGTTGGCATCGGCCACCACGGCCACATCCGCCATTTTCATCATGGTGGCATTGGGGTTTTTATTCACCGCAATAATAAAGTCTGCATCGGTGGTGGCGGCAGTGTGTTGGATGGCGCCGCTGATACCGAAGGAAAAAAGAAGCCGAGGTTTGATGTGTTTGCCGGCCTGGCCGATTAGGGCACCGTCATCGGCCCACCCGGCATATACGATGGGGCGGGTGGCGCCGACTTCCCCCGAGAGCAATTGGGCGAGCTCGAAGAGTTTCCTGAATTTCATTTTACTGCCCATACCCCGTCCGCCGCAAACAACGATCTTAGCCTCTTCGAGTCTTTGGTCACGGTCGGTTCGGCGCTCGTAGGCTACCAGACGCAGGCGATCCGGTGGTATTTTTTTGGGCAAGGGTATGGATACAACGTCTCCGCGGCGGGTATTATCATGGGGAAGTTCCTGAAAGGTTCCGGGTCGCACGGTGGCCATTTGAGGCCGGTGGTCGGGCGTGATGATTTCGGCGATGAGATTGCCGCCGAATGACGGTGCGATTTGCAGTAAATGTCCCTCTGAAGTCATCTCAAGACCGATACAATCGGCCGTGAGGCCTGTGCCGAGGCGCTTGGCCACCCTTGGTGCGAATTCTCTGCCGAAGGAAGTGGCACCGATTAAAATTATTTCCGGCCGATGATCACCGGCGAGTTTCTCCATCAACACGGTGAACTTTTCAACGCTGTATCGATTGAGTGAAGGATGTTCGACGACCAGTACTTTTTGAGCGCCATGGGCAATATATTCGGCCACATATTCGTCGGTCTCGTGGCCGAACACCACCGTACATACTTCGGCATTCATACCGGTCGCCAGATCATTGGCCTTGGCCAACAGTTGAAGGGTGACCCGGTTTTGAAAATAGTTGCGGTAATCGGCGAAAACCCATATGGATTTTTTTGTTAGGTTCATAGGTTCATAGGTTCAAGGTTTAGGGTTCTGGGTTCAGAGGTTCAAAGGTTTAGGGTTCAAGGTTCAAAGGTTCACGGTTCAGCTCAGCCGCCGGCCTGAAAAGCGGTCAGTCAAATCAAAAAAGAAACTTTGGCAATGAAGTTTCATGTGAGTGTTCAGTGTTCAGAATTCAGCGCTGCCTCTGGCCAACAAAACGGCCAGTTTGATCGAATTACTAACTTCATGAAAATGGTATCGAAATTCATGAAGTTAGATATGAGCGCTGCCGCTGGCCAAAAAAACGGCCAGTTTAATCGAAAAAGAAACTTTGGCCTTG
>Ga0316196_10001122_pt1 | contig 11469 bp, 10 predicted proteins | sample Eddsed2cm_MG_FD_204938 | JGI IMG/M metagenome (GOLD analysis project Ga0316196, IMG submission 204938) | Coastal sediment microbial communities from Maine, United States - Eddy sediment 2 cm | ecosystem: Environmental > Aquatic > Marine > Coastal > Sediment | place: USA: Maine | collected... | reverse complement strand
TAATTTACCAAATATCGGCGGGATTTCACCCGGTGTTATGCCAACCATCGGCCTCCTATGGAATAAGTCATCGGTCGAACTTGGGTATGTCCCAACTCCCAGCGGCGGTGTGTTCATGAGCCTGATCAGGCTCCCATTTAAATCACCGTGAATCATCGAAGTCCGTTGGTCGGCTCAAGATAATCCCCTCGTAGGCAAGTGTAACCTCATGCAAGCACCAAACCATATGAGCATTAAGAAAGACCTGATTGGAATATTTATTTTCTTGGTCTTTGTCGTCTCATATGTGGTTTTTAGGAAGGAAATTTCAGGTAAATATTATTTCATCATTCCAGCAATTATTTTATGCGGCCTCTGCCTTCGTTGGGATTATCGAGCGGACAAAGGTGTCCTAAAGACCTACGGCATAAGAACTGATAACTTAAAAGAGGCAACTAGACTATCAGCTTTGTGTTTCGGTCCCATGGCGGTCGTCATCCTCGCAATTTTTCCTTTTACGGATAATCCTAAGCCGCCCATCTATTTTTATTTTACAATCTTTCTGTACCCCCTTTGGGGACTGGCCCAGCAATTTATGTTTCAATCATTTTTTCATTCTCGACTTCTAAAATTGGGACTCGCGCCCTGGAGCATTGTCATCTGTACGCTGGTTTTCACATTTGTTCACTGGAATTCAGAAAAACTTCGAATTTTTACCTTCATCGGAGGAATCTTCTTTTCCTATTCTTTCTATCGATGTCCAAATATCCTGCCTCTGGGGATTGCCCATGGAATTCTTGGCGCAATGGTTTATTATTTACTTCTGGGAAAAGATCCGCTCAGACATTTTTTTTAATGGATAACGGGCAACGCCCTTCTGAAGCCACCGTGAATCATCGGGGTTGATTCATTTAACAAAAGACCCCCCCTTTACAAACTGGCATCTGGCACATATAATTATGTAAAATGCCAACTAAAGGGAGGGTTGTCATGAATGTTAGTTCAATCGGGATTCAAACAAAGAACATTGATGATATGATCGTCATCCTCAAGCAGGGGCTGCCTGCCGAAGCTTTTGACAAATTGAGAGATCGATTGCATGTCTCCGACAATCTATTATCCAATATTGTGCATATATCAAAACGTACTTTAAATCGCAGGCGACAGGACGGCCGGCTGAAAACCGACGAGTCAGAACGCGTGCTTCGTATTGCCCGGGTCTACGATAAGGCCTTGGAAGTGTTTGAAAGCGAAGAGGCGGTGGAAGGTTGGCTGAAAAAACCCGCACGGGGTTTAGGGCACAAAATACCACTGGAATATTCAGATACGGATCTGGGAGCACAAGAGGTTGTCAATCTGCTGGGTCGGATTGAGTATGGAGTCTTCCCTGGATGAAATTAACGGCCTGGCGCGTCATTAAGAAAAAACATGGGCAAACAGCATTTAAAGGTGACGGAGCCCGGATTTACGGTGGCCGCTGGAATCCAGTGGGAACGTCGGTGGTTTACGCAGCCGAATCGCTTTCACTTGCGACCCTTGAAATTGTCGTACACTTGGAAAGAGAAGAACTTATTTACACGCATTTTTTGAAAATTCCCGTCACCTTTGACGCGCGCATGGTCACCGCTTTAAGCCGCAATACACTGCCAAAGGATTGGAATCGGCTACCGCCTTCCGAATCAACTCAGAAAATCGGCTACAAATGGATTTCCCAGTCCAAATTTGCAGTCTTGAAAGTACCCAGCACCATCATCAATGAAGAATACAACTACTTGATTAATCCGAACCATCATGACTTTTCTAGCATGCAAATTGGAAAGCCCCAAGGATTCAAGTTCGATCCTCGATTATCCGGCCGACAATAGAAGATTGTTCTAAATCTAATTCCGAAAATCAGCGACCACCAACAGAGCTGGGAGTATGAGGATGGCCCCTGGAAGGGGCCGGGGCCACCCCTGCTGGTGGTCGCTGATTTTTAAAACGGCCAGAGGATCGGGATAAAGACAGAACCTAGTATCAACACCAGCAAATTCAGCGGAATACCCAGTTTCAAGTAGTCCGAAAAGCGATACCCACCCGGTCCATAGACCAAAAGGTTTGTCTGGTAACCAATGGGTGTCGCAAAGCAGGCACTGGCCCCAAAACAAACGGCCAATATAAAAGGTCTGGGCTCGACCCCAATCCCAATGGCGGTGGATATCGCAATCGGAAATAGGAGAACGGCCGTGGCATTATTGCTGAGGATATGAGTACTGATGCTGGCCAGCAGGATAAACCCGCCCAGAACCATGTTCGGGGAAAAATCGGAGAAGATTCCCAGATAGGCGTCGGCGTATAATTGACTCGTCCCGGTTTTTTCCATGGCCGTACCCAAGGCAATGGTTCCCGCAATGAGCATCAACACATCCGCCTGAATAGACCGATAGGCATCACGCAGCTGCAGGCAGCCGCTCAGCATCATAAGAAAAGCCGCAGTCAGGGCACAAACCATAATGTCGGCCAAGCCCAGACTCGCCACAGTGACCAGGGCGGCGAAAATGAGCGCCGCCTTCCAGGCCTTTCTTTTCTGAACGATTTCATGATGCACATCCTCGACAATTATGAAATTCGCACCACCTCTCAAGGTTTCCATGATATCTGCACGACCCCACACCAACAAAATATCACCCACTCTGAGTTTCACATCATGAATCTGTTTTTCCGTGTAATGCAGACCGCTTCTTTTAATGGCGATGATATGAAGGTCGAGATCGCGCATAAGGTTGGATTCCATTAGCCTTTGACCCAAAAGTGAGGATTGGGGCGGTATGATCAACTCCACGACGATGGACTCCTTTTGGCCGACACCGAAAGAGATCCCCTTTTCTGACCGGGGCAGTTCGACCTCATCGTGATGCAGTATTTCGATAAGATCGCTGGCGGATCCTTTTACCAGCAGCAAATCATCTGCAGCAATGGCGACGACATCACGTGAAGGATGAAAGATGTGGGAATAACGGATCAGTTCAAGTACCTCAAGATTTGGATATTGCTTTGCAAAAACCGTGGCGGGATCATGATCGATGAAAGCGCTGCCCCGGGGGATCGCAAACTCAGCCAGATACCGTCGGTGTTCACTGTTTTCAAGTTCACAGGTTGGATTCAACAGCTCTGGCATGATTCGCGGTGCGGCGACCAGCAAAAAAGCGATACCGACAGCTGCGATGGGAACACCCAGCGTCGAAAGTTCAAACATACCGATGGCACTGTGCCCGCTATTGGCACTCAAATCACTGATAATAATATTGGTTGAGGTTCCGATCAGCGTGCAGGTACCGGCCAATATCGAGGTATAGGATAACGGTATTAGGATCTTTGACGGACTAAGACCAAACTGGCAGCACATTCGTATCACCACCGGAATAAAAAGAACGACCACGGGGGTGTTGTTGATGAATGCGGATGCGACCCCTACCGTCAACAAGATCACTATAACGGCAATATTCGCGTTGCCACGTGCAATCGAGATAACTTTTTGGCCGATATATCCTACGGCACCGGTTCGAACCAAACCTTTACTGACCAGAAACATGGCGCCGACGGTTATGACCGCCGGGTGAGCAAACCCCGCCACGGCCTCGGCTGGGGTGAGCACTCGGCTGATCATCAGCACGGCCATGATTCCGATGGCGGTTAAATCCACCGGTATTTTTTCGCTGATCAGCAAATATAAGGTTATTATCAAAATAGCGGATACCAGCCAGATCGTCATCGTATATCTGCTCTCCTTAACAGGTGAAATTTGATTTTGCTAAAGCAAAACTTAATCATTTCTGCCTTCTTATCAAGCGGATATCAGGTTGACAGCAGCGTCTGTGATCCGATACGATCGCAAATCCTCTGAAAGCTCTGACAGAGATAGACTCTTTCCGCCACAATTGAGCTTTTTTCGCTCATTTAAGGACCAGTGTTTTACTGTTCTGGCAATGGCTTATGCATGTGGGGACAAAGGAACTTTGTTGTGGGAAATGCCTGAAGGCGGATTTCTTAAAATACGAGAGGGCAGAAAAATATGGGATTAGACGAAGTGGGAAATATAAAATACCGGGCTTTGCAGGTGTGATTTCTTACAGCGCGGACAGCGACCGGGACGCGTGAAGCGCTGACGCTTTTCAAACACATATCCGCACAGAAGACACTCGGCGGGGCGAATCGCCAGTTTTTTACCCTGGACCGCCAACGTCCGTGCAATATGGGAAAGGTGCTCAATCGCCTCTCTTTCCTTAATCCCTGCTTCCCGCGATAATTCCCGGGCATCCATTTCCCCATTGGTCAAAAGCTCAGTTATTTGTTGACGCACAGTTTGCATTGGTTTCACGGGTAGCGCCATCCAGGCTGAAACTGAATTGGTGGAATTTTTTAAAAAAGGCAACGGTTTGGGTCCGGATCATATTTTGGCAAGTAAACGCTTGATTTTCTTTTTAGCGGTTATCAGTTCCTCGTTGGTAACCCTCAGGCGGATCGACATGTATTCAGCAAATATTTTATATAACAACAACAAAAAGTCCAACTTTTCGTCCTCCGGATCCTGAGCGGAAATCCTATTTTTAGCGGAGGTGTCAACGGCAAGGCAAACGGTTTTTCCGACGGCAACAACCGAGGCGGATCGTTGCATAAAATCGATAATTCGCATCTCGCCGAAAATTTCGCCTTTTTTATCAATAGTATTGATTTCCAGGTCTTCTTTGGAGACTCGAATTTTTCCGGAAAGCAAAAAATATAGCCACGGGTCCAGGTCCCCTTCCCGGATAATGACTTCGCCGTCCTCGTATTCCCTGATTCTGCTTAATCTGAGAAGCTTTTGAAGACTTTTCGTTTCAAAATTCTTGAGGGCAGAAATTCCTAAAAGTTTTTGAAGATTTTCTATGTTGTCTTTTAAATATCTCGACTCGAGCATCTCGACCTCCGGCTATCAATTATCACCTAAAATCTAAACATTAATTTTATAATGCATTTCAAAAAAGGGCAAGCGGTAATTATAATATTGAAGCAAAATACATATAAATTTAAATAGGTTAAGAAAGACAACGACGTAACGATTGTCTCTTGTAAAAAAAATCAACTAATAAGCCCCTGGTATAGAAAGAATCCGTAGGCACCGGTTAGGATAATACCGGCACCTCTGGGTAACCGTCCCCAAAAGGCCACAAAAGCAAAATGGAGGAGACCAGCAACGAGAATGATACCAACACTCAGGTTGAGTTGAGCAGGGGCTTGAATCGTGCTAAATAGAGCAAATAACCCCACACACATGGGGATGCAAATATGTCCGTCTCCGATCTGAGACGTATAGACCACGTCCGCTCGCTGGGCCTTTGCATAATACAGGGCGACCATACCGTTTGGTAAAACCATTAATATTCCGCTAAGCCAACCCAAATTCTCAAACACAAAAAATCCAGGGCCAGTGCGAGGAATCCAGGCCACAAGGCGTTCGATACTATAATAGATTGCAAAACCTGTGGTTATGACTAAAATAAAATCAAAAATGATGGACTTAGGAAAGGTACGTTTGCGAAGGACATTATGCTTGAGAATGTCGAAAATATGAAACAGCTGCCAGAAAAGAAACAAGCCCACCAGCACCAATCCATCCGAAAAATCTATCGATCCGTCTCTGGCCATGACCCATAGGGTGCCGGTGAAAAAAAACAAAGCAAAAAGCGTTAATAGTAATGACAGATAATTCAGACGATGTGCCTTGGCAATTTTTCTTTTACCATTTTTGGATTTAGATGGTATAACAATGAGAGTCCAAAATAGTGTGGCTAAACCGACGAGCAATGTCAGATTGGTGACATTATTTACAAGACAGTTTTCAAGGACGAGAGACCCGGATCCGCCTGATTTTCCAAGAACTAAAGCAAACATCAGATTGGAAAATCCAGAGGCATAGGGCATCACCAGTGTGCCTAACACGGTGCCTTCAAAACCTTTTTTTTCCAGGGCTTCAAGACGCCATATCATCACGACTGATGCGGCCATAAACAGAATCAGAGAAAACCAGGGATCCAGTGGATCAAGGTTTGCCGTCTGTTGCTTCAGGATCGAAGCAGATTGTGATAGCACGGTCTTCCAATAACCGGGATCAAGAACCGCTGCTTCCATAGTAGGTATATTTTCCTAATAATTGCCGGTCACGAGTCCGTCCCATTTTTCACATAATGTCCGATACTCGTTAAGGCAATCCTCAAGATAATCGACATCGTTACGGGAGATATCCAATTTTCCGGCAAAAGTGTACACCTTTTCTCTTTCGGGCAGGGAAAAGTTACGATCCATTGATGCGATCATGATGGCATCTTTAAGAATCAACAGGGCCGTAATACGGGACACGCGCTGTTTATTGATCTCAAATGCTTTTTCTGTGGACGCCAAAAACTGGTCATAGTCAACCCCCAAGCGTTGGGCCTTTTTGCGGATATATTCGAACTCCGCTGGGCCGTTATCCTTGTCAGCCTTGGCAATGGCAATCAGTACTTTAATGTAGGTTTCTGAATCAAAATCTGTTGAATCTTTGTCCACAAAAGCGATTTCCATAATTCGCCTCCCATTCACGTGTCAAAATTTGCAATCCGTTCATGGGGGACGAATGCAATAACTATTCCAGTATTTTTATGGAAGAAAGCCCGGCGGTTCAGAAAACATGCAGGTTAAATTTTTCCTTGACTGGGTATCCAATATAAGAACCGGCTTATTACGAGAGGATAGCAATAGTTAACAGAACTCTTTTCTGGCAATACGAATGGCCCTGGAAATCTCAGAATCCGATGTTTCGGGTTTCAGTTCAAGCCCCTTTTTGTATCTTTTTTTAGACAGGTCGTAATTCTTTGAAAGTCTATCTCACCGCGACCGGGAACCAGCTGTTCGGTGAGACCTCTGCCTCGTGAAATTGGTATCTCTTGACAAAAAGAGTCGATTTGCCGATTATCTGAACTAGGAGATGCAGGAATTATGAACGCTCTGCTAAAAATTCTTTCCTGGACGCTTGTGTGCTACGCGGCTTACTGCGTTTTTTTGTTTTTCATGCAGCGGCAGATCTTGTTTCCCCGCAGTTTGATTCCTTCGCCGCCGCAACCGGAAGGTGGCCTGTCCGGAATAGAAAAAATTTGGCTGGATACGCCGGCGGGCAAGGTCGAGGCCTGGTTTTTACCCCCGGACCGGAAGCATTCCTCGCGACCGGCTCCGGCGGTTATTTTCGGCCATGGTAATGGTGAGCTGATCGATTACTGGCCACAATCGTTTAAACGGTTCACGGAGATTGGGATCGGACTGCTGCTGGTGGAATATCCGGGTTATGGACGCTCAGCCGGAAGCCCGTCGCAAAAAAGCATTACCGATGCTTTCGTGGCTGCCTACGATACGCTGGCGGCACGAAAAGACACCGATTCGGCCCGCATCATCTTTTTCGGTCGCTCTTTGGGCGGTGCCGCGGTCTGTGCGCTGACGGCCCATCGATCTTCAGCCGCTCTCATCCTCATGTCCGCTTTTACCCGTGTCCGCGCTTTTACTTCAAAATATCTAGCGCCGGCATTTCTAGTGCGGGATCCCTTTGATAATCTCGCGGCCGTTCAAAATTATCAGAATCCCATTCTGATCATACATGGCCGGAATGATACCATCATCCCCTATTCCCATGGCCAAGCGCTCTATCGGGCATCTCGCCGGGGTAAATTGGTAACTTACCAGGCCGGTCACAATGATTGTCCACCCGACTGGAAAATTTTCTGGCAGGATATCGAAACCTTTCTGTACGATATCGGGATAATATCGACTTTTTCGAACTCCTGACCGTTGGAATTGGGCTGTCAGGCCGATTGGCTTACAACGCCTGCTGCAGTATTTCCACCAACTCCGCCTCTGTCAACTGAACGGGATTGCCTTTCATACTACTTGCCTTTTGGGCCTTTTCAATCAGTGACTCAAAATCAGCTTCCGTTATTCCATAGTCTGATAGGGGCGGCAATTTAAGCACGGCGCACGTTTTCTGAACCCAGTTGATACCATCAGACGCCGTGGCCGTAGCCTTCCCCGTCACAATTCGAGCCACCTCTTCGTAGCGGGCTAATGACGGCGAATCCGGCGCCCGGCGTTGCAATGCGGAGATGTTCATTGCCATCACAAAAGGAAGAAGTCGACCGCAAATCGCGCCATGGGCGGCATTGAACATGCCGCCCAAGGGCCCGGCAATGCCATGAACGGCACCAAGTTTGGCATTTGCCAGCGCCAATCCGCCGAAAAGACTTGCAAGGCTCATCGCTTCGCGAGCGACGGTATCGCTGCCATCCTCAAAAGCAGGCAGCAACGATCCCGCCGCACGTCCCAGACCTTCACGACAAATTCCGTCAGTTAGGGGGTTGGCCGCATGGGAGACATAAGCTTCCAAAAGTTGGGTGAAGGCATCCAATCCGGTGCTGGCAGTGATATGGGGTGGGGCGGAATACGTCAGCTCAGGATCAACTATCGCCCATCGGGGGAGCATCAGCGGACTGCGCATGCTCACCTTTACCCGGTGTTCCGGAGATTCAAGCACGGAATTGCGAGTCACCTCGGCTCCCGTTCCAGCTGTTGTCGGAATGGCAATATAGGGAGCCGACATCTTTTCCAAGGGCAGGCCCTTGCCGATAACTTCCAGATAATCCGATAGCTCCCCCCTGTTGGTTAATAGGGCTGCAATGACCTTGCCGACATCGATAACGCTGCCGCCGCCAATACCAATCACACAATCGCAGGCCGCTTGGCGCGCTTTTTGAACACCCGCTAAGGCCGTTTCCGTCGTCGGTTCCTGTTGTACGCTGAAGTGAGTTGACGTAATGCCCTGCTTTTCCAGCTGCTCCCGTATAATGCCATACCTGGCTGAGCTGCGGCCGCTTACGACCATTGCACGCTGTCCCAAGGTTGCGGCGTAGTTGCCGATTTTCCTTGCGGTTCCGGCTCCGAAAATAATTTGGGTGGCTGTCGCAAATCCGAAATTCATGGTTCCTGTATCCCTCTACTCGCGGTCCTCCATGTCCGGAAAACCATGCATCGAAAACCGTTGCTCGATTTTATAGGATCAAAAATTACCTAAGGAATTCATCGTCATTAATATATTATTTCAACACGAAGTCAATATCAGATTCTTCCTTTTATAAAAAATGTAAGGATCCTTGGTACTGAAAACGATAAGATTCGACATCTTCATACCGAGGATATCCCCGCATCTCTGACATGCTGGAAGATGGTGATGGCGTCTTGCTGAGAGTGAGGTTGCCGGCCGGTCGGTTCAATACGCACCGAAATTAAACAGCTTCCTTGCGGCCACATCTATGATAAGTAATAGTAAAAATACAAGAATAAAATAAGGCCAAAGCGGCGTCCCGGATCGTTTCAAATCAGATGTCGCCTTATACAGATCAGTGGGAATGCGGTCGATGGAAAGTACTCTGCCGTTGGTCGCCGTGGCCAGATCCTCCATTAATTTCATGTTCACACCGGTGTTGATGAATTCTTCGGTGTAGGGGATACCGAAACCGAATACCTGGGGAGGGCTCCCGGAGAGGGTCTGATTGTCAAAAATACTAAAGAAGTAAGCACCAATTTCCTCTGCTGGAAAAGAACATTGATACCTTCCGGGGGCTGTTTGATTTAACGAAAAGGTCCGGTTCTGACCGGATGGTAACAGAACGTTAACGTTCAAATCCAGATGATTCACAAAACGGCGGTGATCGGAGGTAATATCCACCGTAAATGTTCCCTTTTCTCCTTGCCGATCAATGGTTGCAAAAATACTTTTATGAGCTTCTTTGCGTTGAACCCATTTTACCATTTGAGATGTGAACCGGCCGTAATGCTCCCATAGCACCCAGTCTTTACCCCAACGACTTGAGAGATCGGATGTAAAGGCAATACTGCGGCCAAGACCGTACTGCCACACGGCCAACAACGGACCTTGCGAGGTTTCAATGAGCACATTGGCACCCGCTTTTGGATACGTTACCACCTGACCGTAGACTAGCGGCAAATTGACATTTTCAATGCCTTGAAGCATTTCATGAGGTATTCTTAAAAAAGGTTGCACCGTCTTTTCGGTGATGACTCTCTGGGTTATAATTTTGGTTTCTCCGGTAAATATTTTCGGTATGCTGCTTGGATCATCCGTATAATACGCCCTCCCCCGGCCCCATTCGGCCATAGACTTCATTAATTCGACATGTGAACCCTTTCCAACGGCGACGGTTGAAATAGAAATTCCGGATGCATTCATGGATTGAACCAGAGATTGAAAATCCGCTTCTTCAGTTTCGCCGTCGGAGAGAACGATAACGTGTTTTCTTTTGGAATTAATCTGGTTAAGTACTCTAAATGCATCTTCCAAAGCCGGGTATAAATCGGTCCCGCCGCCTTCCATTACCTGGGACAGTTTGTCGGCGATCATCTGGCGCTCAATTGCTCTGGTTAAAGGAACAATCCACTCAAATTCTGTATCAAACGTCACAACACCGACGCTGTCTATGGGGTTTAACATTTCGATAGCAGAAAATGCTGCGACTTTCGCCATTTCAAGTTTGGTTTTGTCCTTATAACTGGTTGCCATACTGGATGATTTATCAACAACAAAAATAAGAACCAACTCGGATAGCTGAACGTCTGTCGGTACATCCATAAACACCGGCAGCGTTTTCTCGATCGGTGTTTTTTTGTAATGCCCCGCACCAAAACTTTTATCGCCGCCGATCATGATCAAGCCTCCGCCCATATCTTTTACATATTTTTCAATTTGCTCCATTGTGGGAAACGAGATGGAGCGGGCTGAGATATTGTCAAGGATGATCGCATTATAGTTGACAAATCCATGGATGGTGCCCCCGATATCTTGTATCTGCTTTTGATCAATGTCCAGACCCTGCACCTTCAGCGATTGGGTTAAATATTTTGAGCCGCCGCTTTCATCTGTTAAATACAAAATTCCCGATTTCTGGGTTCCCTTTGTAAAGGATAGCCCTTCATTGTTTTGGAAAAACGTATCTTCGGAAGAATTTAGTATGGCTTTGTAAAGATAAAGACCGGGTTCAGCGAGGGTATCGGCAAATGAGAGCAAATTTATCCCGGCTTGCAGTTCTATGGATTGTTGAACCAGTATTTTATCATTCCGAACCAAAACAAGTTGACTTTTATTTTCGGTTGAGCTGATCACCACCAAGCGGATTTCAAAGGGGGTTTCCAGGGCAACATGTGGTGGGGTTTCTAAGGCCTTAATATAGACTTCGTTTGTGCCAAACCAGGAAGCTAACGGCACTGGGAAAATTTTAATCCCGAGAGAGCCGGCCAGATAGGCCATATCCAACGAGTGTTGCTGGGTTTCATTGCCGTCACTAAAGATCACGATTTTACTCGTTCCCTTCTGTGGGAGTTTTCCGACGGCAAGCTGCAGTGCATTGTAAATACTGGTGTAGTTTGAATTGACATCCG
>Ga0316196_10001119_pt1 | contig 11479 bp, 8 predicted proteins | sample Eddsed2cm_MG_FD_204938 | JGI IMG/M metagenome (GOLD analysis project Ga0316196, IMG submission 204938) | Coastal sediment microbial communities from Maine, United States - Eddy sediment 2 cm | ecosystem: Environmental > Aquatic > Marine > Coastal > Sediment | place: USA: Maine | collected... | reverse complement strand
ACACGCTCGATTCAACTGAAGCCATCGAGCCCCGCGGTTTTGAGAGTGCGGCTATGGCCGATATCGGTCTTATCGAAGAGATCATTCCACGCTATCGCACGGGTTACTTCGCGCACATCTTTGCCGGAGGCTATTTCGCCGGTTACTACAGCTACATTTGGTCGGAAATTCTCGACGCGGATGCGTTCATGGCGTTCAATGAGACGAGTCTGTTCGATCCGGAAACGGCGGCACGCTATCGCGAAGAAATCCTGAGCAAAGGCGGCACGCGGCCTGGCATGGAGTTGTACCGGAACTTCCGCGGTCGCGATCCGGTTATCGAGCCGTTACTCGCAAATCGTGGATTAGACTAAGGCCCCCAGGCGTTCGTGAAGCTCAGGTGAGCGCTCCAGAGCCAACATGATAATCAGGTCGCCCGGCTCAGCCCACTCCAGGGCTGAGTTGAGCGACTCGATTTCTTCGCTGTGATGTTCTATTTGCTGTGCGTCCGCACCGCAGTTGAGTAACTCGTCCCTGATCACCGCAAATACATCGCCGGTTTCACGACCACGATGGTATTTCGCCAGTTCTGAAACGAATACTCGATCCAGACCGGACTCCCAGGCGCTGCGCGCAAGCTCACGGATCAGGTCGTCCGGCCGATCGCCTGCTTGCCCAAAGCACAGCGCCTTGCGCTTTGTCGCCAGCCTTCCGGCCATCGCCAACAGTGCCTGCAATGCCTCAGGGTTATGTGCAAAATCGATCAGCACCGTAAAACCCTGCACGTCATAAATATTGCAACGCCCAGGGTTCTCTTCCTGCGACATTGTCTTCAGGCCAGCACCAATATCCTCGAGCGACACCCCCATGCACCAGGTCAACGCGGCAGCTGCGAGTGAGTTGGCAATATTGTGGCGTGCTGCGCCACTGAGCGTAATCGGAATTTGATGGTCATGACAAATCAGTTTCTTCGTATCGCCCTCGGCGATCAGAAGGTCTTGTCCATCCAGTACAAACGCGACACCGCCTTTGCTTATGTGCTCACCCACAACCGCATTGTCGGCATCCATCGAAAACCAGACGAGCTCGCCCGCAAATTCGGCTGACTTGTTGACGAGCAGCGGGTCGTCTGCATTGAGAACCAGCTTGCCTCCGTTTGCGACAGCGCGAGTAACGATCCATTTGCACTGCAACAGCTCGTCGAGATTCTTCGAGCCGAAATCACCAAGGTGATCCTTGGCAATATTGGTGATTACTGCGGCGTCAGCTATGTTGATTCCCAGGCCGCGGCGCAGCAGACCGCCGCGCGCGGTCTCCAGAATGGCCACATCGACCTCGTGCTCCCGAAGGACGTTGCGTGCACCGCCCGGGCCGGACCAGTCGTCGCGATCGACGATGCGGTCGTTGACCGCAATGAAATCGGTCGAGCTGAAGCCAACGTTGTGCCCCGCCGCCCTGACGATACGAGCAGCAAGCCGCACAGTCGTCGTCTTGCCGTTGGTGCCAGTGACAATCCCCGTGGGCACGTCCTCGAAGGTGGCCCAGTCCAGTGACTCCGGGTCAGGCAATTCACGAACGGGCCAGGTTTGAGAATATCGCCCCAGCCCAAGAGACGCTTCGTCGTCATCCCACAGGAACGTTACGCCATGCTCTGCAGCAAGGGACTCGAGTTTCAATAGTTCCGGGTTGGCCTCTTCGGCAACCGCAGCACGGAAACCCGAAAGCGCAGCATCGAAATCCGGTTGCTTGGCGCCTTCAAAATCGGCAGCACAGCTTGCGTAGGCCCACTCGTTAATTTCCGATGCCGCATACAATGTATCAATCGGCGAGGTAAAACCGAGACTGACTCCGCCCGATAGCAGCAAGGACTGAAATTCGCAGTCTTCCCAATCCAATGCCGTCCGCATGCGCTGAACATGCTTTCGCCACATCGGAATAAGTCGTTGCGCCTCGTCTTCGCTGCACAGAACATCGAGAATAGCGCCCGGCCCGTCAAATAACAGGCTTGGACCGGTCAGTCTGCGAGCGTCGAGGAATTCCATGGGCGTTAGCTAGTCGCCTTCGTCCCGTGCAATGCGCACGCCGCGCTCGTCGCTGATGATTTCAACCTCGCTATCGAACGCAAATTCGTCGGTTTCCGGAAGCTCCATCGCAACGGGCGTCTTGGCGCCCGTTTCTTCGGCATGAGCACCCGAGTTGAAATAAATGATTTGCTTCCAGCTTCGTTTGACGTTGTCGCCAAGTACCAGCACAAGATCGTTCGTTGCTGCTATCTCCAGCGCGTGTCGCGTGGCCTCCTGCTCGTCCGGTACGACCTCGATTGCACTCGCCGCAACACCTTCCTTGAGCAGGGTTTCTTTCAGCATGATCGCAACTTCGTCGTCTCCGCGACCACGACGATTGTCGTCACAGCGACAGATGTAGTGGTCGAAATGGCCAGCCGCGATCGATGCGATTTTGTGGATATCCTGATCACGGCGATCGCCAGGTGCGGCCAGTACTGCGATGCGACGACCCTCAACATCGAAGCGGTCAACAAGGTCACAGATCGCTTTTACGGCGGCGGCATTATGTGCGTAGTCGAGGATGACTTTGAACGGATGCTCATTGTAAATATTCATTCGGCCCGGCGCCTGGAAGAACGTCGAGTCGAAGGTCCGCAGCCCATGCTGGATATCCTCGATGCCGATATCCATGTTGTATGCCAGTGCGGCGGCAAACATGGCGTTTTGCACATTGTGCATCGCGCGCCCTTCAATCGTCGCCGGAATCAGGTGTGTCCACAACAAAGGCGTGTGCGCCTCGCCATCGTAAATTGTGATCATGTGGCCGTTCATCGCCTGTTCGAGAACGAAGGCCTGACCGCCAGCGCGAATATGCTGTTTTACCAGCGCATGCGACGGGTTCATGGTCACGTAGCATAGCCGCGCCGCTTCGGTGTAATCCGCCATTTGCAGACAGAGCGGATCATCAGCATTGAGCACCGCAGCATCTCGCGCTATTTCGATCGGTACGCGCTTGACCTCAGCCAGTTGCTCCAGCGTGTCGATACCTCGCAGACCAAGATGGTCTGCAGAAACATTTAAACAGCAGGCTACATTGCAGCGCCGGTAGCCCAGGCCGCTGCGCAACAAGCCACCACGCGCCGTTTCCATCACAGCTGCGTCGATTGATGGATCGCGCAGAATCATATGCGCAGATGTCGGCCCGGTCATGTCACCCGATACCGTGAGCTTGCCGTCAATATAGACGCCGTCAGTCGATGTCATGCCGACCGTAAAACCGGTCATTTTCAGGACGTGCGCGAGCATGCGCGATGTTGTCGTCTTGCCGTTTGTCCCGGTTATTGCGGCAATCGGCACTCGTTTTGGCGTCTCCGGCGGGAACAACATGTCGATAACCGGACCCGCCACATCTCTGGGCGTGCCTTCGCTCGGCGCGACGTGCATGCGAAATCCCGGGCCTGCGTTAACTTCGCAAATCGCCCCACCCGCTTCGCGGTACGACAGCGAGATATCGTTCGTCAGAAAGTCCACGCCGCCAATGTCGAGACCGATGGCCCTGATCGCCCGAATGGCCATTTCTCGATTGTCAGGATGGATGATGTCGGTAACGTCCTGCGCCGTGCCACCCGTGGACAAGTTAGCCGTCGATCGCAGGTAGACGACCTCACCCATCTTAAGCACGGTATCTTTGTCATAGCCGCTTTTCATCAGCAGCCGTTCCGCCTGGTGATCGAACTCGAGGCGCGTCAGTACTTTTTCGTGGCCTACGCCACGGCGTGGATCTTCGTTAACTATATCGACGAGTTCAGCGATGCTGTGTTTGCCATCGCCCACAACATGACCGGGCTCACGTTTCGCCGCAGCAACAAGTTCGCCATTCACCACCAGCAAGCGATGGTCGAATCCCTCGATATAACTTTCGACGATAATCGTACGACCGTGCTCAGCTGCTTTCTGGAAGCCGAGCTCGACTTCCTCATCAGTTTTCAGGTTGATCGAAACGCCACGACCGTGGTTACCGTCCAGCGGCTTAAGCACCACTGGAAAGCCAATGCGTTTCGCAGCACGCACTGCCTCACTGGCACGACGTACGATGCGTTGCTCGGGCACAGGCAAGCCGAGATCGCGCAAGATGCCGTTGGTTTCTTCCTTGTCTCCGGCGAGCTCCACTGCGATGTTGCCGGTACGTCCGGTGGTCGTGGCCTGAATACGTTGCTGGTATTTGCCGTGGCCGAACTGCACCAGGCTGTAGCGATTCAGCCGAATCCAGGGAATATCCCTTTCCTCTGCGGCGTTGACGAGCGACGCGGTACTCGGACCCAATGCACGCGATTGTGCGAAACGTATGAACCGATCCCGCTCCTCCGCGAAATCCCAATCGTCCTCTGGCCGACCGTCGACAGAGATCTCCCTGGGCAACAGGCTAAGCAGCAACTTCAATGCCAGCGCGCTCGACTCCCGGCCGACCGATTCGTCTTTGTACTCGAACACCATGTTGTACCGGCCCGGCTGGCCATCGATAGACCGGGTTCTGCCATACGTGACGGGTGAACCAGCGACATTTTGCAGCTCAATGGCCACGTGCTCCATAACGTGACCCAACCAAGTGCCCTCGTCGTCTCTGAGACGACGCACAAAGCCGCCCGGTTCTCTGTAGGAACAGCCGTGTTCATGCAAGCCTGGCAGGATCTCGAGCAAAGGTTCGATGTACGCGTCGCCGAGACGGCCAGTTGGCCATTTCTCGAGTTCGCCGAGTTCGAGAATGTGGCGGATAACCCGGAAATGGGCGAAAACGTTGGGGCCAACGTAAACGTTGGTGCTGACAATTTTCATCGTTGTAGTCCTGTCTGGCCTTATTCCGGCGAGGCGTGGCGCGACTCGATTTCGAATCGCCCTCCCGAAATCAGAATGTGCAGCTTGACGTCAATCAAGCTGACCGGCTCACCACGGCGAGCCCTGTCCATGGAAGAATAGCTCAGATCTCTCGGATCGATCACGGTAATACCACCGCTACCCACGACCTCAAAGTCGTCACCGGGCCTGATGAACGCCGCCGTATCCTCGTCCAGGCCTATTCCAACCGCGAACGGATTGTAAGCCAGAGCGGTCAGCAGGCGGCCGAATCGGTCACGTTGCCGAAAGTGCTGGTCGATAATGAACTTGTTCGTGAGGCCAAGTCCCGGCGCCATCGTAACCATGTCGGGGCTCGGTGTGCTGCCCTCGCGACCGCCCGCAATCATGTGTTCGGGCATGAATGCCGCACCGGCCGACGTCCCGGCAACATGCATTCCTGCGGCGTGGCGGCGACGAATCAGCTTGGCAACCGCTGTACCACCAAGCGTCGTCGAAAGCCGCAACTGGTTGCCACCGGTCAGGAAGACGCCATCACACTTTTCGATGTACTCGAGATCGGGGCCCGACTCGCACTCTTCACGTGACTCGAATGGCAGGACCTGGGCGTGGCTGATGCCTATCTTCCGGAACAGCTTTTCGTAATTACGCCCGGTGTCTTCAAGCTCCGACGCCGTCGGAATAATGCCGATACGCGCCTCCTTACCACCGCAAACCTCAACAAAACGATCGAGAATCTCGGGGTTGTGGAATTTTTCTTCTGCGCCACCGATCGGGATGATATATCCGCGGTCACTATGGCTGGTATTGTTGGAGGGGCTCATGGGATCATTGCTCGGACTTGTAAGCTCAAAAAAACGGTCGATATTGTACCTGAGGAACACGACGTGCTGCGGTAATTTGACCTCGAGCCACATCGCGTACACTCAGCCTACAGCGGCAAAATGGCAGCCAAAATGACAGACGAATCACCACTCGGCAGACAGAGTACATACCTTGAGCAATACTCGCCCGGGTTGCTATACGCGATCGCACGTACGGGCAACCGCGAAGCCCTTGGGCTCGGTGACAACCTGCCATTTCATGGCACCGATATCTGGAATGCCTGGGAACTGACCTGGCTCGATAGCGACGGCCTGCCGCACGTGGGGACGGCCGAGATTCGGGTGCCCGCAAGCTCGCCGAACATTATTGAGTCGAAGTCCCTCAAGCTTTACCTGAACTCTTTTGCGATGACGCGCTGCGCATCCACCAGCGACGTAGCCGAGATGATCGAGCAGGATCTCTCGGATGCTGCCGGCGTTGATATCGCCGTGCAGGTTCAACGGCCTTCGGAAACGGACGCCTCGACTGTTATGCGGCTACCCGGCGAGTCCCTGGACGACCAGCAAATTAGCTGCGACGCCTACGAAGTTGATTCTGCATTACTGCAGGCCAACGCGGATGACGTCGTGACAGAATCCCTGCATTCGCATTTGTTGCGCAGCCTCTGCCCCGTCACGAGCCAACCGGATACCGGCAGCGTACTAGTGACCTACAGCGGGCCGCGCATCGACCCTGCCGGGCTGTTGCGGTACATCGTGTCGTATCGGCAGCACCAGGACTTTCACGAAACCTGTGTTGAGCGAATATTCCTCGACATCATGGACCGCTGCAAAGCAGAGAAACTAACGGTATACGCACGCTACCAGCGTCGCGGTGGAATCGATATCAATCCGTTCCGTTCGAACTTCGAGAACGAGCCACCGAATCCACGCCTCTGGCGGCAATAGGGCTCCTTCGAGACGAGATACGACTTTTGGATTTCACGCTTTATTGGTTCATGTTTCCGGTGTCGATTTTCGTCGCGACCTGCGCGATGCTCAGCGGCATCGGCGGCGCCGCGTTTTTCACGCCGATATTCATTCTCGTATTTCCTCTTCTTGGCCCCGAGTATGTACTTGAATCGACACTTGCGGCGGTTGGCGCGGCGTTGTTTACACAGACATTCGGGTTCCTGTCCGGATTTATCGGCTACTACCGCCGCAAACTGATTGACTACGCTTTGGCCTGGCGAATTCTTCGTATCGCGATTCCCATGGCCGTGTTCGGGGCACTTGCGGCAAGCCTGGTGCATGACAGTGTGCTGTTAGCGAGCTATGCATTGCTGGTAGGTGTGCTCGCATTTGTAATGTGGCGAAATCCTGTTCCTAAGAAAAAAACTCATTTGAAACATGATGTTACGAGGGCAAGGGTGTTAACGGATTCGCGCGGACACAGCTACGAGTACGACGATCCACAACTGGCAACCGGCAATCATGCCCTGACCGGCGTCGGCGCTTTTTTGACCGGCATGGTATCCGTCGGCATTGGCGAAGTTACGATCTCGCAACTAACCCGCCAGGGTGTTCCAATCGCCGTGGCCGCAGCCACGTCCGTACTCGTTGTCATCGTGACGGTTGTCTTCGCATCGACGACGCTTTTTGCTCAACTCATTCAAGCCGGCGGCTGGACCGCCGTACCCTGGAACCTGCTTTTCTATGATATTCCGGGCGTGTTGATTGGCGGGCAAATCGGACCGAGATTGCAGGGACTCGTATCACAACACACGATGCGGCGCGCGATCAGCCTGTTGTTCATCGTACTCGGAACAGCAATGCTCGCCGTTGCAATGCAACGAAGTGGACTGTACTGATGAAAAAAATACGCTGGGGCATCGTTAGTGCCGGAACCATTGCCAACACGTTTGCGGCCGACATGGTGCATGTCCCAAATGCCGAGGTTGCCGCGGTGGCCGCACGCAGCCAGGATTCGGCAGCAGAATTCGCCGGCCAATATGGAATCGGCAAAGCGTATCAAGGTTACGAGAAGCTGTTTTCGGATCCGGATATTGACGCTGTTTACGTTGCCACACCGCACACGCTGCATTTGCAGAACTCTGCGGACGCACTGAGGGCGGGCAAGGCCGTTTTATGCGAAAAGCCGATCACGACGTCGGCTGCCGAGTGCCAGGAGTTGCTCGACGTAGCTGGCGAAACGGGCAGTTATCTCATGGAAGCAATGTGGACCTGGTTCTTACCTGCTCTGCAAAAAGCGAAAGAATGGGTCGATAGCGGCCGAATAGGCGAACTACGACACGTGAAAGCGGAACTGGGCTATCCGAAGGCTTACGATCCACACTCCCGGCTTTACGATCCATCGCTCGCCGGCGGCTGCCTGTTGGATATGGGCATTTACCCGATTGCGATTGCACGTTACTTCACCGGGAAGTCCCCTGCGGCCATACACGTAGTTTCCCGTCACGCGCCCAACGGAGTCGACGACGATGTCACCATGCTATTCAACTACGACAATTGCGTCGGGACTTTGGCCACGTCGTTTCGTTGTAAGTTACCAAATACGGCGTACATCATCGGCAGCGAAGGCTACATCGCGATACCGCATGGCTGGAGTGCGAGGGAATGTCATCTGTACGCCATGCACGAGCGGATTGATTCTTTCACGGACAATCGGCGTGGTTCAGGATTCGAGTTTCAGATTGAAGCGGTCAGCAACGACGTTCTGCACGGTCACAAGGAATCGGCAGTCGTGACACACGCTGCGAGCCTTGCGTTTCAACAGGACATGGATCGGGTTCGCGATAAGTTCTGAGGGCTATCCAGCGACCCGTTCTTCAACGACTTTCGACGTCGAGAACTGATAGCGCATGTTGCGATAGACGCAGACATCTGTAACGTCGTCCGGTGTGCCTGCCGGTGCGGCTCGGTAGTTTGTCGAGGATCGGTGAGCACCCTTGATGGGCAACACGCGATGCCAGGTATGCCCGTGAAGCAAGACCAGCGTGCCTTTTTTCGGCCGCAGCACAATCTGATCCTCGAAATCACCGGCGGGGTCGCCAATCGGTAACAACCCGCGTCGGTGCGAACCCGGCACAACGACAGTCTGGCCGCCAATCTCATCTGTGATGTCGCTCGTGTAAACGAGACGATTCAGGTTAAACACGTTCCGGTTGTCGGGCGGGCAGTCCTGATGCCAGGCTTGCCCGGAACTACCCTGCTTCGAGAACATCACCATGCAGTACTGGCTCGCCCAGCCGTCGCCGAGGATGGCGGTGGTCAGCTCTTGCAGGCGCGTATCGACGTCGATCGCATCGAAGGCCCTGACGCCCTCATTTTGTGGAAACCACGGGATGACATCGGTCTGCGCCTTGTCGAGGAATGCATCGTTGTGGACATAGTCCGGGTTGTCGCCAAAGTACCCGCGAATCAGCTGACCAAGACCAGCCATCAGTTCGGCATCAAAGAAGTCTTCGATAACAAGATAGCCGTCGCGCTCGAAACTGATTGCTAGCTCACTCGTGATCATTTGCTTCGCCACTCGAACTTCTGGTTCAAGGTCTTGTCCCGCGGCTACTCCGCCGATTTGCAGTACTGCTCGACGTAAGCCTGGTGCTCGGGCAACTGTGAAACCGTACTCTCGACGTTGGATCTAATCTGTTTCAGGAACCTGTCGAGTTCTTCGTCATCCATAACATCTACGACCCGATGATATTGCTCGGGCTCGATTCCCTGCCCCAGCATCACCTGGATCCAGGAATTCTCCGCGAATAGCTCGTTGTGTGTTCTGAACACTTTACCGGTTTTCCGAAAAAGCTCGATTCGATGCGCCAGTGTTTCTGGAATTTCCATATTGCGACAGTAACGCCAGAACGGTGTGTCTTTTCGGTTCGTCACGCAATAGTGCAAAATAATAAAGTCGCGGATTGTCTCAATATCGAATCGCGATTGTTTATTAAATTCGTCGATATCGGTCTGTTCGATTCTGTCGTGCGGAAACATCCGCATGAGACGAATAGCACTTCTTTGGATGAGGTGAATACTCGTTGATTCGAGCGGCTCGAGGAATCCGCTTGATAAACCGATCGCAACACAGTTTTTGCTCCACTGTTTCAATCTCTGGCCCGGACGAAACTTGATAACGCGCGGCTCGGTTAGCAACTCGCCTTCGATGTTGGCGAGTAAGGTCTCGCGAGCGTCTTCGTCGCTGATGTACCGGCTGCAGTAGACCATGCCGTTACCAACCCGATGCTGCAATGGGATGCGCCACTGCCAGCCCGCTTCGCGTGCGATCGATCGCGTATAGGGTATCGCCGGGCCGGTCGATTTAGTCTGCACAGCGACCGCGCTGTCGCAAGGTAACCAGTGCGACCAGTCTTCATAACCGGCATGCAGCGTCTGTTCGATAAGCAGCCCACGAAACCCTGTGCAGTCGATAAACAGATCGCCCTCAACCTCCTTACCAGAGTCCAGCGTAAGTGACGTAAGGAAGCCCGAATCCGAATCGGTGTTGACCTTGACGATCTTGCCCTCGGTTCGTACCGTGCCGTTTTCCTCGCTGAGCTTCCTCAAGAACTTGGCGTATAGCGTAGCGTCAATATGAAACGCATAGTTAAGCCCGTTTTTCGGCAGGTGTGCGAATTTGTTCTCCACGGCAGCACGTAATTCAAGACAGTAGTCGCCGTAGTCAGTCGCAATCCCTTTCCGCTGACCACTCAGCCAGATGTGCTGGAATCCGGCACTCCAGTGATCCGTACCGGTGTTGCCAAATGAGTGAATGTAGTCCTCGTTTACGTCGCGCCAGTTTTCGAACGATATGCCAAGCTTGAATGTCGCCTGTACCGCGGCCATAAATTCCGGCTCGCTGATCTGACACAGCTGGTGGTACCGGACGAGCGGCGGAATGGTTGCCTCGCCAACGCCTACAGTACCGATCTCATCGGACTCGACAAGGCTAATATCGAGGACCTTACCCATGGTCTTCGACAATAGCGCTGCGACCATCCAACCCGCGGTACCGCCGCCGGCGATAACGACTTTCTTGATGCCTTCACTCTTCATGTTGTTCCTGTGTTTATTCTATGCGTGGATACTAACGATTCAGTTTGTTCAGCAGATCCGCTCGCAGCTTTCTCGCAATCTGCTCGTCAATCGGCCCCAAAGGCCCCCGGGCCCGTTCCGGAATATGCTCGAAGGTGCTGTCATCGGCGCTGAAAATATAATATTGGAAGATGTCATGCCACACTTTACGTTGTTCCGGTGGCAAATCGCGAATAGTTAAAAGGGCATGGTTCAAAACATTGACGGGCGTGCCCATGTAGTCCGGCGACTGCCGCCACCAGTAGTTTATTAGTACATTGAAGCTATCCAGGCCCTCGACGTGATGCCACCACATGCTCGGAATAAATAGCGCATCGCCGGGTTCCATTTCCGCCACCCGCGCAGCATCTAGCGCCTCGCGAAACTTCGGGTATTTTTCGAAGTCGGGATGGTGGAAATCTACCAGGCTTATCTCCTGACCAGACGGCGTAAAATGCGGTGGCCCCACGTACAGGTTCTCGAGTTCCTCGGGTGGAAACATCGTGAAGCGCCTATGGCCAACGGCGCAGCAAGCCAGGTTGTCCGGTAAATCCCAGTGCGCAGCAATGCGAGATCGATTACCCAACCAGAAGTTGGCCAGCGGCGTTATGCCACCAAAATCGACGTCATTTTCAGCACGAAAACCCGGCAGACAGAAGTCAATCTCCGTGGATCCGACGTAGTACGACGGCGCTTCATCAACGTGCTCGTAGTTGAGTATCTTGGTGATTACCTGATCGAGTTTGACCA
>Ga0316196_10001113_pt1 | contig 11499 bp, 6 predicted proteins | sample Eddsed2cm_MG_FD_204938 | JGI IMG/M metagenome (GOLD analysis project Ga0316196, IMG submission 204938) | Coastal sediment microbial communities from Maine, United States - Eddy sediment 2 cm | ecosystem: Environmental > Aquatic > Marine > Coastal > Sediment | place: USA: Maine | collected... | reverse complement strand
CCAGAACAACACCCTGCCCCGTCCGGACGGCCTCGGGAGCGGTGGCGGTATGGGATGCACAAGCGATGCAAACGCGGGCAGTCGCAACAAGGCTCGGCCCAGCGGAATGAGCAGTATGACGGCGGCTACCAATGAAATAAGACTGAACAGCTCTTTCCAGAACCAGGTCTGGTTGCGGCTACTCATTCCTGTCTCGAGTTCGAAGACTTTCTCGAAATACTCGATCTGGTTGGCGGTCGCTTCGATGATATAGGGCTGGAACGGGTGCAGGATTCTTTCGTTATGCACGACGCGAAGCGTTCTGTCTGAAAGCTCGCCGTAGTATCTGCCGAGTTCGACCTCGTCGATCGCTGATAAACCAGGATCGCGGCCCAGGTTGACCACACGCAGCGATTCCGGTGCGTACCGCATGTCGGCGTTCTTCAGTTCATTGCGATAGGCACCCTCATCGTAGAACGCGTAGCTCACGCCCACATTGGAACGAAAATCTTTCAGCACATCTTCAGTCAGGGTCAGAACGTAGCCCGACACAAACACCGAGTGCAGCTTGCTGGGCTGCCCCGTGCGTTGCGCTTCCTTGCCGAAGAAATTGGCGCCGCGAATCGCGGCGTTGCCGCCTGCGGAATGCCCGGTCGAGCCGATCCTGGTCTTATCGATGTAATTGAGGTTTGGCGTCCCTGCTGCGTACTCAACAACAGCGAACATGCCGTAGCCCTCGGTTGTCGCTGCGCGTTTGCTCAATGATGCGCTTGAGCCACCCTGCGCATAGGGATCGATCGATATGGCTACGATACCGCGGCGCGCCAGCTCGATCGCCACGTTCGACAGGGCCTCTTTCGAGCGTTGAAACCCCGGTACGACGACAACCAGCGGCGCCGGACTGTCACTTGTCGCGGATCTCGGCTTAAAAAGGTCCGCGACCAGCCATTGTCCGTTCTGCGTCGGAATCTTGATGCTTTGCACCTGGATATCACCACCCGCTGTTTGAACTCGCGCAGCAGCAAAACTCGAAATGACGACGATCGCCAGAAGTATCCAGAGGAGTTTGTTATCAGTATTATTCACGTCATGATCCGGAAAATCCTGCTCACTACATTCGCCGCCTGCCTGATTTCCACTGCTGTTGCAGAGGATCGGTTTTGCCAAAACGACCTGTTCACTATCGATGCACGATACGACGCCGGTGCCTTTGCCAAGTGCAAGTTCAAGTCAGACGACATGGTTGAGCTCACGATCAAACCCGAAGACCGTAAAGTCGTCGTCGAACAACCCTGGTTTTCGTTCAAGGTCACCTCGCAGGCTCCCGACTCGATTCGTATCAAACTCAAATTTCCCTCTGCGTACGCTCGGTATTGGCCGAAGCTCAGCACCGATGGCGTTACCTGGCAACGCGCTGCAGCTGACGCCGTCAGTGTTCCTGAAAACCAAAAGAGTATGGATCTGCGCGTTGAGGTCGTTCCAGAAGGTACTTGGGTCTCGGCGCAGGAACTGATTACTCAGTCGTACTACGACACCTGGTTCGCTGAGCTCGCGGCGCACGAAGAAATAACGGTCGCGACAATAGGGCGGAGCACCGAAGGACGGCCTATCCAGTTGGCCAGGACTGCGAACAAACCCGAGGTCATCCTGTTGCTGGGACGACAACATCCGGCCGAAGCCCCCGGGGCACTGGCGATGCGGGATTTCATGGACGTCGTTCTTGGCGAGTCCGAGCTCGCGCGGCAATTTCGGGATCGCTTCGCCTTGCTGATTGTTCCGTTGATGAATCCCGACGGCGTTGCCAATGGCCACTGGCGCCACAACTCCGGCCGAACCGACCTCAATCGCGACTGGGGACCGTTCAGTCAACCTGAGACCCAGGCGATTGCGACTCTGATGGCGGGCGTTGAAGAACTGGGCCTGCAGCCGCGGTTGATGCTCGACTTTCACGCCACGAAATATACGGACTCGATCTTGTTGTACACGCAGACCGAGGAAGACGTTACGAATCCCGTGAGCTTCGCGACGAACTGGCTGACGAGTGTTGCCGAGCGTATTCCGGACTACAGTTTCAAGCATGATCCCAGGCCAACATCAGAGCAGCCGAATACCAAGGGCTACTTCTACGTTCGTTATGGGATTCCATCGTTCACCTACGAAATCGGTGACGAGGCTGACCGCGAACAGCTGCATGCTGTAACCCCGGTATTCGCCGAGCAGATGATGCGCGTCATGCTTCAGGCCGAGCGCCCGTAGAACGGAGCACCCTGCCCGGACGCGCGCCGGTCATTTCCTTGTTCAGCAACGCAGCTTTGCCGTTGACGAACACATGATGAACTCCGATCGCATACTGGTGCGGATCCTCAAAGGTTGATTTATCGATGATCTCGTCGGGATCGAATACGGCGATGTCTGCTATTGCACCGACCTCGAGTCGACCGCGATCTGTCATATTGATACGGTCGGCCGGCATGCGTGTCATCTTGTTGATCGCGGTCGCCAACGACAGAATTTCTCGCTCTCGTACAAACTCGCCCAACACCTTCGCAAAAGTACCGTAGTTACGCGGATGCGGACGCAAGTTACCCGGTGCCGCTATACCGCCATCCGAAGCAATCATCGTCTTCGGGTGCTGCATGATACGGTCGACATCGACCATCGACATCGCGTGGTACACACAACTGCAGCCGCCTGCATACTGCAGGTCCATAATGAGTTCCGCGGCATTCTCAATGTTTACGTCGATCTCACGCTGCCGCAGCACGTCGGCGAGGTTCAGGCCGTTGAGCGTCGAGTCCCAGGCGCAATCAGCAAGCGACACATTGGCCGGATCATTGCCGCCGCGTTCATTGACCATCGCAAAGACGATGCCCTGTTTTACTTTGGCTCTTTGCTCCGGGTCGTCCAGACGCGCTTTGAGGGCGTCGTTGCCGCCATCGAGGCTCCAGCGTGGAAACACGGCTGGCAGTCCGGTCGATGAAGCCGGATACGGGTACTGATCGATAGAGACATCCACACCGCGAGCAATAGCAGCATCGGTCAGCGCCAGCGCTTCGTCCGAGCGGCCCCACATCGGCGCGCCCATGACCTTGTGATGCGTTAGCTGTGCCGGTATGCCGGCCTCCTCACCAATACGAATGGTCTCGTTAATCGAATCGAACAGTCCGAGCGCTTCGTTGCGCATGTGGCTGATGTAAATACCACCGTAGGGCCGCACTTCCTTCGCAAGTTCAATGATTTCCTCCGCCGTTGCGAAGCTGCCGGGCGCATACAGCAGCCCGGACGACAGACCGAAGGCGCCGCTGTCCATGGCCTTGCGAACCTCGGCGCGCATCAGCTCGATCTCTTCGTCGGTGGCGGGCCGGTCGTCCTGTCCGACGACTTCTCCACGCACCGATCCCTGGCCGACAAACGTGCCGAAGTTAACGGTAGCCGGGTTGTTCTCCAGTCGCTCCAGGTAGTCGGCGATGGGCAAAGGCGAGTTGCCGTCGGGCCCACCAATGACGCTGGTTACACCCTGGCGAATCAGGTTCTCCGCATCGGGCCACAGGAAGATCCCGCTGCGTTTCTCGTTTGCGCGAAGTGCATGACTGTGGATATCGATAAAGCCGGGTGCAACGACCAAACCGGCAACGTCAATTCGCAAATCGGCTGGGTGATCCGCAAGGTTGCCGATCGCCACGACCCGATCACCTTCGATACCGACGTCAGCGATGACAGGCGCTTCATCAAGTCCGTTGTATACGGTGCCACCAACGAGAACCACATCGATGCTTTCCTGCACTGACTCCGGTTGTTCGGAGCAACCGAACAACAGGGTAACAATCAGAACAACGCTAAAGCAGCGCATTGGGAGCCAGGTACAGCGCAACGAGGGTGACGATCACGATACCGATCAGGTTCAGCACGACGCCGGCACGCACCATCTGGGGAATCGTAATCTGCCCTGTCGCAAATACAATCGCGTTGGGCGGCGTCGCGACCGGCAACATGAACGCACAGCTGGCCGCGATCGTTATGGGGACCGTCAGGAACAGTGGCGGGATACCTGCCTGGATCGCGATCGCACCCATCACCGGCAACAACGTCGCCGTCGTCGCGAGGTTGCTGGTCAGCTCGGTCAGGAAAATCACGAGCGCTACGGAAGCGACGACAAGCGCCGCGATACCAAATGCATTCAGCGGTGCGAGGCTCTCGCCAAGCCACAACGCAAGTCCTGTATTTGACACTGCAGCCGCCAGGCTCAGACCGCCACCAAACAATATCAGTACGCCCCAGGGCAATCGCGTCGCGTCGTGCCAGGTCATGAGCTGTGGCTGAGTGGGATTACCGCTTGGCAGCATGAACAGCAAAACACCTGCCGTCATGACAATGCCGGCGTCGGAGATTCCGGTCAGCCCGGTCAGTTCGGTGATTGGACGGCGCAGCATCCATGAAAAAATGACGAGACCAAAGATGACAGCGACGCGCTTTTCGGGCGTCGTAATCGGGCCCATCTCCTCACGCAATTCGTGCAGGTGCCGATTAACCGCCTCGCTTGCCGGAATATTAACGGGGTGGAGAAATCGCGTGAGGATCCACCAGGCTAGTGGCAGCATCACCAGCGTAACGGGAACGCCCACGGTCATCCAGCGCGCGAAACTGATTTCGATTCCGTAGTTTTCCGCGAGGTAGCCAATCAACAGCGCATTGGGCGGCGTACCCACTAGAGTTGCCAGACCACCGATGCTCGCTGAGTACGCAAGACCAAGCAGCATTGCAATTTGAAAGTCGGACCGATTCTTGTCAGTGAGATCGGATACGTTGTCGCGGATGACGGCGATGACTGACAGCACGATCGGCAACAGCATCATCGTCGTGGACGTGTTCGTCATCCACATACTGAGCATTGCACAGACAAACATGAAGCCACCGATCAGTCGGCGGCCATCCGTGCCCGTCCTGTCCAGGATTGCGAGCGCGATGCGCCGGTGCAGGTTCCAGCGTTCGAGCGCCAGGGCCATCAGGAAGCCACCAAGAAACAGGTAGATGATCGGATTCGCGTACGGTGCTGCGGCATCCCTTAGATTCGCGATGCCCAGAGGCTCGAACACAACAATTGGCAGGAACGCCGTCACGGGGACCGGTATCGCCTCGGTTGCCCACCAGATGGCCATCCACAAGCCGACGGCTGCTGCCCTCCAGGCCTGCGGGTTCATTGCATCCTGCCACTGCTCCGTAACAAGCATGAGCGCGAATACGACAGGACCCAGGACTCGACCAACGATCTGGTAGGTCTCGAGCTGTCGGTTGACCGACGGTTCTGCGGACTTTGGTGACGTGATCACGGAATGGTTTCCGGGCACCGGCCAACAGGGGACCGAGATGGTCCCCTGTTAGCAGGTAGCGTGAACTAGAAGTCCAGTCTTAGATCGAGATACCAGGAACGACCGAAGTCACGGTGCATGTCCGAGAAGTAGCCGAAACGGTTACTCGACAACGGTGCACGTGAATCGGTGAAGTTGAGGACACCAAAGCGCGCCCTCGCGGCCACATCACCAAAGGTATCGAAGCTATAGTCAACCGACATGTTGTAGGTCGACATCGGTTTCAGTATCCATTGCGACCCGTCACTGGCCACACCCGGCCGGGTTTCTATCGCATCGCTCAGTTTCGTGCCGCTGACCGATGCCCCCCAGTCGCCCATGCGCCAGTTCACCCGCGCCGTGTGTTTCCAGCGCTGGTTGCCGTCCTGGCGCACAAGATTCGCGAATCCGATCGCTGTCCCAGGCGGCAGAATGCCGTCATCTTCCGCCTGGACCAGTTCAAGTGCGGGCCCACTTGGGAGCTGCTCGTACTCGTCCAACCGCGATGCGACGTATTGAACATTGAACGTGCCCGCGCCGATATCCTTGTTGTAGTAAACGCCAATATCATGTCCTTTGACCTTGCGCGTATCGAGATTGGCGTACAGATCATTGACGCGAGCCGCTTCGCCCGTATTACAAATCCCTGCCAACGCATAAAGCGCAGCCTCTTCCGACAACGGATCCCATGGGTCATCACGGATGACGGCCGGATTACCGATGCTCGGTCCGCCTACGGTCGGGCAACTGCCTGTCCCGGCATCGAGCAGATTGAGCAGATCGAGCGCCGTGTGGTTTTCTTCGCCAAACAGGCCGATCGTCTTGTCCTTCTCGATTGCCCAGTAGTCGAGCGTGAGCGTAAGGCTATCCGTAACATCCCAGACGACGCCGATGGACGTATTCTCTGATTCCTCAGCCACGAGGCGCCTACTGCCACCCGCCGCGCGCTGCACGCTGTAAGAACAATCAAGGACGTCTCCAGTCGGATCGAAGCTCGCCGCGTATTCGCAAACGCGATCATTAACCGTGTTGGAACGTGCAACGCCGCTTTCGTTAACCGTCACAAGGTTCGGTACGCGATACGCCTCGGACCAGGAGCCGCGAATCAGAAGTGGTTCCCACGGGCGCCAACCCAGTGCGACCTTGCCGACCGTCGTGTCGCCAACATCAGAGAAATCCTCGTAACGCAGCGCGATCTGGGCGTCGAGTGTTGCGTGCAAGGCAAATTGAAACTCGGTGAAAGCCGAGAACACATCGCGACTACCTTCGCTATCCAGGGTCGGGCTCGAATTCATAACGTCCGAGACGATCGGGAAGCCGTTGCCTGCGTTATCGGTATACTGAATCGTGCCATCGAGTCGTGGATCGCGATCATCGACGAATGACTCTTCGCGCCATTCGATGCCAGCGAGGAACCCAACCGGACCTGCCGGCATTTCGAACAACTCCGCGTTCGACATTTTGAAGTCGATCAGCGTAAGTTCGGTCTCGTTTTTCCGATAGACATCGATCAGCGCGCGATCGATGTTGGTATCCATCGCAGCACTGAACACGTTGTAACCGGCTGGCGTCGGATCGTTGAGCGCTTCCTGCATTAGCGTGTTCGAAATCCGGTTCTTGGTAATGTCTTCCTTTTCGGCACGCGACCAGACGACCGCGGACTCCCAGTCCCAGCTGCCCATTTCGCCGCGCAAGCCAGTCATGAAGCGATACGTCTCACCGTCGTTGTAGACGAGACGCGGAGCATCGGTCCAGCCGTAGTTATCAATTTCGAGTTCGTAACCTTCGACCGGCACGTTCGTACCAATAATGCTGTCGGGCAGACGGGCTGTTGTACCGACGGCTCCGAACGGGTTCCAGTAAGCATCTGCCGCGATTCTGTACTTGGCCACCGCACCCAGTCTTGTCGAACGCTGGCGAACTGTAAACGTGTCCGAAATATAAGCCGAAAACTCGGTGAAGCTCTCCAGGCCATTACCGAATTCATGGTTCAGGAACACGAATATGTTCGTGCGCTTCAGGTCCGAAAGGAGATCGCGGTCTGTGTTGAGGTTGTGGCGCGTTATCGGGTTGCCGTCCGCTGCAAAGCAAACATTCGGGTATTGAGGGTCGAATGCCTCGCAATACTGGCTGTCGAGCGGATACGTATTGAACTCGCCGGATCCGTCGGTTATATCACCGGTGCCACCCCGTATGTCGTACTGGCCGTACTCGCCGTTTGTGCTCGAGCGACGGAATGACGTATCACCGGCGAATGGCGAGTTCTCGGGGATCAGGCGCCGATAATCGTCGTCGGCCCATTTCTTGTCGTCCTGCGAATTCACGGGATCGCGATCGTAATAGCTGCCGAAGATACTCAGGTTAGTGCGGCCATCGTTAAAAGTCTTGCCCCACTCCACTGTAAACTTGTAGTCACTACGCGGCAGGCCTTCCCAGTCGGCATAGCGTGCACGAATGCTAAAACCCTCGAAGTTGTCTTTCATGACGTAGTTGACGACGCCGGCGACCGCATCGGCGCCGTAAATAGCCGATGCGCCGTCACGCAGTACTTCAACGCGCTCGAGGCCATAAACCGGCAGTGTCTGCGAATTGACCGTATTGACCGGAATGAAGCTGCCACCCGACAGCTCGGTCTGGTAAACAGCGGAATTCACCATGCGTCGCCCGTTGAGTAGTACAAGCGTATTGCCGGTACCGAGATTTCGCAGGTTGTACGCGCCCATGTCACCACGTGCCGAATTGACACCGCCACTGATGTTCTCTGCTTCGCTGAGGAAGTTCTGCCCTTGCTCAGCCATGAACTCGAGCAGCTCATCGCCCGAGTCAACGCCGAGATCCGCAATATCCTCTGCCGTAACAACAGACACGGCCAATGCATCGCGAATATTTGCGCCCTTGATCTGCGAGCCAACCGTTACGATCTCTTCAATCTGCTCATCATCCTCTTCTTCCTGCGCCAACACTGTCCCTGCTGCAAACGGCAGCACCAGCACACTGACGAGAAGCGAACTCAATCGGCCACGGCCGCACGCATACTTGAACTCAGACAACATGATTTCTCCCCCTGCTATTGACCGGCCTCTGAGACCGGCGCCTGACGCGATTCTGCGCCTTTAATATCGGTATAACGCACAGGCGGACGCAAATCCGCCATCGTTGGAGCCAAAACTAGCAATCCGTCGAAAACAGCGCCAATCACAACAATTCGTCCATCTATAGACCTGAGTTATAGGGTTGTGTGGCTATCTCCATGATTTACTAAAGAATTTGGGCTAAGGTATAGCCCGAAGCTATGAAAGGGCAAGATTGATGCGCCTGCGACAGATCGAGGTTTTTCACGCGATATACACAAGCGGCTCGATGACCAACGCGGCCAAATTGCTGAATGTGTCACAGCCATCGGTCAGCAAGGTCCTCGCACACGCCGAGCAGCAACTCGGCTACCGCTTGTTTGATCGCGTCAAAGGCAAGCTCGTTGCCACGCCAGAGGCCGACCGGCTGTTCGGGCTGGTATCCAACGTATTCGATCACGTAGAACAGCTTCGGCGGGTTGCCGTGAATCTTCGTGCCTCCGACGTCGGCAAGATTCGCATCGCGGCGACGCCCGCTTTTGGCGTCGATTTGCTACCCGCCGCAGTCAGCAGCTATCTCGAGGAACACTCTGACACCGTATTCGAGATCGAGACCCTGCACCATGACGAAATTGCCGCCGCCCTGCTCGCCTCGCGAATCGACATCGGTCTCGCATTTGACGCTGCGCCGGTACCCGGACTTGCATCGGAGAGGCTTGCCAGTGATGAATTCGTCGTCATTGCGCCGCAGGACACGGATCTTGGTCGCAACGATCGAGTATCTATCGACGCGCTCGCCGGATTACCGTTCATTGGTCTCAGCAGTCGCGGACCACTCGGGCAGCTGCTGACGTCGCATCTCGAAAAATCGGGTGTCGACCTGAACATGATCGTTTTTACCGAGACCTACCAGATCGCCAAAGCGCTGGTCGCCAAAGGCAGCGGTGTCTCGATTGTCGATGCAATAACCGCACGCTCAACAGAGCGCGACAACGTCCGACGCTGGTTGCTTGACCCACCGCTACGTTATTCGATTGACGTGTTGCACTCCGACAACATGCCGCCGTCGTTGCTTTGCCGACGCTTTATCCAGCACCTCAAATCAGTCGTCCAACAGTATCTGCGGCAATAGCCGCGTCCATAAGTCGCGGTTATGGGCGCCCGACAAAACGACATTGGTGCACTCGTAAATCGGCTTAGTAGTATTCACGCATGCATATCGTAGTACTGGGCGCAGGTGTCGTCGGAGTTACGACAGCCTACTACCTGGCATCCGCCGGGCATGATGTCACGATCGTCGATCGTGACAGTGAAGTTGCGCAGAGCTGTAGTTACGGCAACGGCGCCCAGCTCAGCTACAGCTATGTCGACGCGATGGCGAGCCCGGCATTCCTTGCGAAGATGCCAGGACTCCTTGCCGGCACCGACCGCGCCATTCGGGTAAGACCACCCATCAATACGGACCTGTTGCGATGGGGGCTTTCTTTCCTGGGGCAGTGCTCCAGTGATAGGGCTGCTCGCAATACGATGGCAAACCTGGCGCTCGCGCAGCGCTCGAAACAACTGCTCGATGAACTCCGGCCACAGCTCGATGGCGACTTCAGCTACAGGTCCGCCGGCAAGCTTGTGCTGTTGCGCACCGCGGCCGAGATGGCACACGCAAGAGAGACCTGCGAGCTCAAGGCGGAGTACGGCAATCGCGTTGACGTTGTGAGTATGGACGAGGCCATTTCGATTGAACCGGGGCTGGCGTACATGACAGGACCTTACGCCGGCGCGGTTTACTCTCCCGGCGACAAGGTAGGAGATTCCAGGGCCTTTGCACAGCTTCTTGCCCGGCATCTGCGCGACTCGACAAGCTGCAACATCGAACTCGGCACGAGGGTTGATGGACTCGTGATCGAGAAAGACGAACTACAGGCTGTTGCAACCGATCGCGGCCCGCTCGATGCTGACGCCGTGGTTGTTTGTCTCGGCACGTGGAGCCCGGCCCTGTTGAAGCCACTCGGTATCGATACCCGCATATATCCGGCACGCGGCTACAGCGTAACCTTACCACCGGGGCCGCAGGTACCGTCTGTCAGCGTTACTGATTTCGGCTGCCGTTTCGTCATCAGCCGCGTCAATGAACAAGTGCGTATCGCAGGATTTGCTGACTTCGTGGGCTACAGTACGTCGCGTGATGCGAAGCGCGTGCAAGGACTGCTGGACGTCGCGAAATCCAGGGCGCCTGACGTCGCCAACTACGCATCCACGCCCAACGGCGCCTGGGGAGGTTTTCGGCCACTAACGCCAGATGGACGACCGGTCATCGGACCCACTGCAATCAGGGGCCTGTATCTGAATACGGGCCATGGGTCCTTCGGCTGGACGCTAGCCTGTGCATCCGGAGAGAAAGTATCGGGTTTGATTAGCGCCGGGACGGCGGCGGCGCTGGCTGCCTAGGGGTTGCGCAGCAGTATCCAGTCGGCGTTCTGATCGTCGACGATAATGTCATATTTTTCATTAAGTTGGGCCAGAAACTCGCGAGCATTACTGGTTTCAAACCGGCCTGAAATGCGCAGATTGCTGAGCTCGCTGTCGGCGACATGAATAGAGACATGCGTGTAACGACGCATTTCCTGAACCACGACCTGCAAGGGTTGATCCTCGAACACAACCACACCGTTGCGCCAGGACAAGCGTTTCCTGAATTCCTCTGTGCCGAGTAACTGCTGCCTGTAATTCGAGCCCGATACCTCGAGCCATTCGCCCTCACTCAACAACGCCGCTTCGGACGCGAATCGAACACCGATATCGTTGTCGTACTCGGTCAATGGCAGTGGCGCGCCATTGGCTGTCACGGCGACCTTGCCTTCGATAACTGATACCTCGAGCACATCGTTACTAACATCGACATTGAATGCCGTGCCGAGTGCCGCGATGGAACCAAGATCAGTCACAACAACGAACGGCCGCCGATCGTCAGCGACATGAAAAACCGCCTCACCGCTTGTCAGGCGAACTTCGCGTTTTTGATCGTCGATGACAATCTTCATTGACGTACGCGAGTTCATTTCGAGCATTGAGCCATCGGTTAACACAATGGAACGCGACTCGCCAAC
>Ga0316196_10001112_pt1 | contig 11499 bp, 7 predicted proteins | sample Eddsed2cm_MG_FD_204938 | JGI IMG/M metagenome (GOLD analysis project Ga0316196, IMG submission 204938) | Coastal sediment microbial communities from Maine, United States - Eddy sediment 2 cm | ecosystem: Environmental > Aquatic > Marine > Coastal > Sediment | place: USA: Maine | collected... | reverse complement strand
GCCCAGGCCACTTTGCCGGTACACGGTTCGTCCATCCTGATCGCGGAAGTTGCCCGGATCGTCGCCCACCGGCGACAGGTCGTGCATGACGCCGTCGTCGCGGGTAATCGTGATGTAGCCCTGGCGTTGGCTGAAGGTGCAGGGGATCATCACGTCGGTGTGGTCGGACCCTTGCGGATAAATATCACAGCGGGCGTCGGTGCTGTCCGCCGCCGACGTGTTGGTCCCGGTGAGGGCCGCCAGGGCCGCGATCATTAGCCATCTGTTCATGTTTGGAAGCCTCTGTGGGGGTGGCGCAGCTTGGATGGAAATTGTATACACTTTCGCAAATTCAAGTGCATTTGGGAAGGCCGGATGGAGCAGAATCGGGGGCGAGACGTATGGCGAGGCATTTCCTTGAATGAGCTGCTGACATGAGCGCAGGACCAACTGGTCAGGATACAGCCCGTCCGGGTATTCTCGACCGTCTGCTTGGGCTTTTTTCCGAGGTCCGCGCCGGCGAGGGCCGGCGCGCCTTCCTGATGCTGCTGAACGTGTTCCTGATACTGGTCGCCTACTACATCATCAAGACCGTTCGCGAGCCGCTCATCCTGGGCACCGAGGTGCCCGGTTTCCTGCAGGCCCTGGGCATCAGGAGCGCGGCCGAGGTCAAGACCTTCGCCGCCGCCGGCCAGGCCCTGGTGCTGATGGCCTTCGTTCCCGCTTACGGCTGGTTGTCTTCGCGGGTCTCCCGCATGAAACTGATCGTGAGCGTCACGCTGTTCTTCGTGGCGAACATCCTGGCGTTCGCCGTTGCGGTGCATGCCGACCTCGCTTTCGTCGGTGTCGTTTTCTACATCTGGGTGGGTTTCTTCAGCCTCTCGATCATTGCCCAGTTCTGGTCCTACGGCAACGACATCTATACCAAGGAGGCCGGCAACCGGCTGTTCCCGATCATTGGCCTCGGAGCGACTGCGGGAAGCCCTGTCGGAGCCTGGGTCGCCGAGCGCCTGTTCCATGCCCACATCAGCCCGCACCTGATGCTTTACCTCGCGGCGGCACTGCTGGCGCTGACGCTCATCATTTACCTGGCCGTGAACCAAGGCGGAAGAGATCGCGCCGGCGCAACCGACGCGCCCGTGCTCGAGGAGCCGCTTGGCCGCGGGAATGCCTTCGGGCTGGTGTTCGCCAACCACTACATATTGCTCATTGCCGTACTGCTCATCATGCTGAACGTGGTCAACACCGTGGGTGAGTACATCCTGAGTAACCTGGTCGTCACGCACGCGGCGGAACTCGCCGCGACCGACAGCACGTTCGACCCGGGCGCCTACATCGGCGCTTTCTACGGCAGCTATTTCTTCTGGGTGAACGTCATCGCGGTGCTGTTGCAGGCGTTTGTAGCGTCGCGCCTGGTCAAGCGATTCGGCCTCGCCGGCGTGCTCTTCGCACTTCCCATCATTGCCCTCGGGGCCTATGGTTTCGTGGCCCTCGGCGCCACGCTGGTCATCGTGCGCTGGGCCAAGACGGCCGAGAACTCCACCGACTACTCCTTGATGAATACCGCGAAGCAACTCCTGTGGCTGCGCACTACGCGGGAAGAGAAGTACAAGGCGAAACAGGCGGTGGACAGTTTCTTTGTGCGGCTCGGCGACCTGTTTGCCGCTTTCGTGGTCTTCGCCGGCACGGCCTGGCTGGCGCTCGACGCGAGCGGCTTTGCGCTGGTCAACCTGGGCTTCGTTGCGATCTGGCTGGTGCTGGCCTGGGCGGTGGTCAAACGCAACCGGCAACTGGCGTCCTGAGCTAAGTTGCAGGGGTGATCTGGATGAGGGCAGGCCCCGGCTCAGTCCAGACTATGCCGCTCGTTGATCAAGTTGTGAATCGCCGTGCCCAGCGCCTGGTGCTCCACGGCCGAGTTCTTGCGCAGCACGTTGGAGATCACGATGACGACGTAGTGCAGTTTCACGCCGTCGACCTCCTGCTCGACGATGGCCACCGAGTTCATGTAGTTGATGACGTTGCCCATGTACTGGCCGCACTTGAAGCCCGACTCTTCCTTGCACTTGTACAGCGAGCCCGACTTGAAATAGACGGCGGCGTCTTTCAGCGCCGGCGCCGAGGCGTAACGGATGCGCCGCTCGGTCATGTACAGCAGGCGCTTCAGCTGGCGGCTGCTCCACTCGTCCACCAGTTTGCCCTGCTCCATCATCAGCATCAGCTGCATCAGGCTGTGGGCGGTGGCATAGCTGTTGCCGCCGCCGGCTACGTTCTTCTTGCCCTGGGCGGTGAAGAAGCTGCCCTGGCGGATCTGGTCGAGGTCCAGGCCATTGCGCGTAACCGGCTCCCAGAAGGTCTTCTGGAACAGGCGGGTCAAATCGCCGCGCGGCGTTTCCTTGAAGAAGGCGTGGAGCTGCTCCTCGGAGACGGGGTAGTCCTTGCCGAAATGCCGCAGCAGCATCGCGTCGCGCATGACCATCGCGGCCGCCGAGTTGGAACTGACCGACAACGTCCAGTCGAGGTACTCCCACAGCGAGCCCTGGTCGCCGTCGAGGATCTTGCGCCGGGTCAGGGTGCGATTCTCGACGTCGAAGAAGCGCACCGTGTGGTGATCGCTGTGGGCAAAGTCGTCCGCCGTGATGATGGTGTCGCGCAGCACCTGCGCGCGGCGCTCCAGATCGTCCGGCCAGGTATCGGCCAGCGCCTGGAACAGGCCCAGCGCGGCCAGCAGCTTGCCGACGCTGCCGACGTTCTGGCGGTAGTCACCGCGGTGCTCCGCGTACTTCGGTTGGTCGGGATTGGTCAGATCCAGCACCGCGATGCCGTAAGCGTTGCCATGCTCGGCGAGCAGCGCCGTGATTCGCGCCGTGAAGTCGGGGTCGGCCGGCGGCAGGGTCAGGTCCGGGTGACCCAACAGCCGCAGGTCGACCTGCTCCGTGGCCAGCCGTGCACCGGGGGGCTGGATACCGCCCAGCGCCAGGCCTTCGTTGGCGAGGCGGGCGCCCTCGACGCGACGGATGCCGGTTTCTTCGTATCCGTCCAGCGGGTAGGCCAGGGCAAAGTTCGACACGGCGCCGACCAGCAGGGCCAATGCCAGGTTTCCAGGAAACTTCATTGCGGTACTCCGTTGAGGTCCACGGTGACTTCGGCGGTGTTGGCCAGGCGGGCCTCCATCTGGTGCAGGTAGCCGATGCCGCGGGCCATTTTGCTTTCCAGGAACGGCCGCAGCTGGAACAGCCGAAGATCGCCGTCGAGAAAGCCGAATTCGACGTCGGCCGGCGCTGAATTTCCCTCGTCATCGGTGATCGGCGGAAACTTCTCCGGCAGCCCTCGCGCAAATTCGATCAGGTGCCGGATCTCCTTCGCTTGCAGCACGGTGTCGCTACCGCTCGTCGGGAGAAAGAGCAGACCGCCGGCCGGATCGGGCACCCGGCGCCACGGCGCGGTGGCGGTCGCCAGTACGCGGACGAAGGAGCCGTCCAGGGCGATACGCAGCGACTCGGCGGCCTGGCCGTCGACGGCGCCGCCCAGTCCCTCGTTGACCGCCACCGAGATCACGTCGCGGCGGCCGGTGTCGATGTCCTGCGTCACCAGCACGCCGGATTTATCCGAACCGACCGATTCCAGCAGCAGGATGGAAGTGTATACGTGTTCCGGTTTGGTCATGTGTGACTGCCGCCAGGCGAAGGCGCGCGCGGTGAACGGCGAGGCCCAAACCCTGGCAATGCTCTTCATCAGGTTGTCGAAACCAACCACGTTGGGCAGCGTGAGGTTGAGCCCGGCCCCGGTGAAGCCGGCCAGGTCTTCCACGTTCGTATCGGAACGGACGAACACGCCCGGGGGGTCTTCCGAGCCAAAGGTCTCGCGCATTGCCATGCGCAACTGTTCCTGGAACGCAGCGCTCGGCGTGGTGTTGAGGATGATATCGTACAGTTCGGCGCGGAAGGCCTCGGCTTTGGCCGCGCGCTGCGGATCGTCAGCCCGCATGGCCGCCAGTTGCTGATAGCTCGTGGTCATCCAGTCGAAAACCGTTCCGCCACCCCCGGCGTGCGGCTGTTCCAGCGCCTCCTGCCGAAACAGGCCGAAGGGGATCGCCACGCCACGCGACACGTGCCCCGGGTAGTGCGTGCGGAGTTCACCCAGCTTGGCGGCCTTGGGTCCGACTATGCGACCCGAGTCGGAGGCACGCAGATCGTCCAGCGAGACGAAGCGGCGGACCGAAAGGTCCAGCTTCTCGAGGTCGGGCTCGATCCGCACACCGCCGTTCTTGTCCGCGTCCTCGAATACCTCGCGCCAGCGGTCGTCCCAGGCCGTGAGTTCGACCAGCCCGGACTTGCTGACGGCGAGCACCACCCGTTCGCCGTTGTGTTGCTCCAGCACCGCCCGCAGCGAGCTGTCAACGGTGACGTTCGGGATGCCCAGGTTGCGCGCCAGCAACTGCACGTGCGAGAGCGGGTTGCCTTCGCCCTCGGTCAGGATGCCGGCCACCGGGGGCAGGTCCGAGACCGTTTCCGGCAGCACGTAGATGCCGTCCGCGCGGAAGCTTTCGAGGTTACGGAGGTCGGGCTCGACCTGCAGGACGCCGGCGGCCAGGCCGGGATTGAGCGCGGTAAAACCAACCCCGATGCTTTCGCCGAACAGGCGGTGCTCGACCCCGGCGAGCCGGCTGGCGTCGCGCGACAGGCTGTTCAGCACCTGGGAAAAAAACAGCAGTGGGCTGCCACGTAACTGGTCCTGGATGAACAGCATGGCCATGGGCTCGATTTCGGCCAGCTTCCCCATGGATTCGAAGAAGGGCATGCGCAGTGCCTGGGTACCCCAGCCGGGCGCGCGCCCGAGGTAATTGAGTTCCTCCAGGTACCGGTCCAGCCGGATCGACTCCGGGGCCAGCCGGTCCAACGACCGGTGCAGTTCCTCGAACAGCCGGCCGTTGATGACGCCGGTTCCATAGGCGGCATGCCCGGCCGTCGCCAGGTACCCAAGGTGCTCGCGACGGCTGGCGTTTGCAAGATTGCCACGCAGTTCCGAAGCCGCCCTGAAGTTCTGGCTCTCTACCTCCAGACTCAGATCGATGACTTCCAGCCGCGCGGCGGAGGAACGGATTCGCGGCAGTGCGTCGCGCAGGTCGGCCAGCAGTTCACCGCTAACCGCAAAGCGGTTGGCCGCAGAGGCATCAGCCCGCCAGGCGACTGCCGCCTCGTTCAGCAGGTCCTGCAGCCAGGGCGCGGCCGTGAACTTTGCGGCCAGTTGGTCGAGGTCCTGGTCCAGCGGCGCCGCCTGGTAAACCCGGTCGATCTCATCGGCCAGCACCAGGTAGGGTTGACGCTTCGACTCGGTGAGCCCGGCAGCGTAGGCCCGCACCCGCTCGGCATCCTCGGCCCCGGGGGCGCCGTGGATCTTGGCCCGCAGCGGCTTGAAGCCGTCATCGCGGTCCGACAGCGAGGCCGACATTTGCCGGACTTTCTGCACGGATGCGCTGTCCGCGCCGTGTGGCAACATGCGGGCACCGGCGCGCAGGGAGGTGAACCGCGGTCCGATCCATTCCGGCCGCAAGGCCATCTTGGTCAGCAGGGCGCGGGCGGCTTTACGTTCCTCCTCTTCCTGGATGGCGCCGCGGTAGAACAGGGCGCGGCGCAGGATCCAGCCATCGTCGGCACTGACCAGGTAGCGCTCGATCAGCAGCTGCGCGTAACGGTCGGTAAACTGCGGATCGGCCAGGAACTGATCCGCATCCAGCCCGGCCAGCAGGTTGGCGATCCAGTAACCCTGCGCGCGGAGTTCCTTCGTCCGATCGCTCCACTCGCCGTGCTGGTGGCCGCCACCGTGGTCGCCGCAGGCGTAGGCCTTGGGCGGCTGGATGGTGCCGTCGCTGCAGAACCAGCGGATCCGGGCGAAGGGGCCGCGTTCCGCGGCCTTCATGTCTTCGATCCAGCCACGATACTTGGTGGCCTCGGCCGATTCACTGCTCGCGGCTACCACGAAGGGTGCGTTCAGGATCAGCAGCACCATCAACCCTCTTGCCAAATTGCGCATTGCAGCCCTCCGGCTGTACCTGCGAATACAGGACAGTGATTCACTTGCAAAAAACGAATCCGGAATAATACCGCAATTATCGCGCCGTGTGGTCGAGCGTGGAACGGCGTTGGTGTATATTTGCCCGGACCAAGCGGAGCGCACCATGGAAGAACTCCTGACACGGCTCGAAGAAATCCTCGCCGGCTGGCTCGGCGGGGCCGTACTGGCACAAACGGTTTCCAAGCTGCTGCTGATCGGCGTTACCGGCCTTGTATTTGGCGCACTGTGGATGGCCGTCGGGCGCCTGTTCGGTTACCTCGACCGCAAGACCGACGAGTGGTGCGGCACGCGCATCCAGGGCCTGAAGATCCAGCGCCAACGCATCATGACCGAGGAGGACATCGCCCGCCTGATGCACGGCACCGTCAAGTGGGTCCGACGTGCGCTGAAGGCGATCCTGCTGCTGGTTTTCATCAACGTCATCTTCGTGTTCTTCGAGTGGTCGCGTGAAGCAGCTGTTGCCGTCATCGGCGGCGCCGCGCTGGTGGTCGAGAACATGCTGATCGCCTTCGTCGCGTACCTGCCCGACCTGTTCGTAATCATGGTCGTGATCCTGCTGGCGCGCGTCGTCGTGCACCTGTTGAAGGTCGTGTTCGATGGCATCGCAGCCAAGCGCATTCGCCTGGCCAGCTTCTACCCCGAGTGGGCGGGGACCAGCTACAACCTGCTGCGGATCCTGGTCATTGCACTGACGCTGATCATCGTCTTTCCCTACCTGCCGGGTTCAGGCTCACCGGCTTTCCAGGGCGTGTCTATTTTTCTCGGTGTGCTGCTCTCGCTGGGATCGACATCCGCCGTGGCCAACGTCGTGGCCGGCATCGTCATCACCTACACGCGGGCTTTCAAGATCGGCGATCGCGTGAAAATCTCAGGCACGGAGGGCGACGTCATCGAGCGCAGCACCTTCGTGACCCGCATCCGCACGCCCAAGAACGTCGAGGTCGCCATCCCGAACGCCTCGGTGTTGAGCAACCACATCATCAATTTCAGTGCGCAGGCCAAGCAGGCCGGGCTAACGCTGCACACCTCGGTAACCATCGGCTACGACGTGCCCTGGACCAAGGTGCACGAGCTGCTGCTCGATGCCGCCGGCAAAACCGAACGCATCGAAAAGGATCCCGCCCCGTTCGTTTTGCAAACGGCGCTGAACGATTTTTACGTGGAATACGAACTCAACGCCACCACGCGGGAACCCGGCGCCAAACAGCAAACCTACTCGGACCTGCACGCCCATATCCTCAACGCCTTCAATGCCGCCGGCGTCGAGATCATGTCGCCCCACTACCAGGCCAGGCGTGACGGGTCGGCGCCTGCCTTGCCGCCCCTGGCCGGCTGAAAGCGACCCCCGCTCAGGGGCGCAGCCGCACCGGTCCGTCCATGCGGCGAAGTGTCCCCAGTGGACCGGTAATGGCCGCCGGCAGCTGCGTGGCCGGTACCTCGTCCTGGAAGCCTGGCGCCGCGCGCGATATCACGCTGACCTCGCCGCCCTCCAGGGTCAACAGGGCAAAGCTGAACGGCTGGCGCGATCCCGTGCCGCTGAAGGCCCGCGCGTTACCGCCCAGCGCGCCGATGCCGAGGTGCACCATCCCGGCGTCGTCGGTGCCGGCGAAAAAAGCATGGTGATGGCCGCTGGCGTAGACGTCAACGCCGTTCCGGTGCAGTAACGCGAGCAGGTCGGGGTCATCGATGATCTCGTGCTCGCGCCCCCGGGTCAGCGGCCACATCGGCAGATGTGAAAAGACGATGGTCGCGGTGGCCGAATTACCGTATTGCTGCAGCATCCGCTCGAGGAACAACCGCTCGGTGTCCGGCAACCTGCCGGGCAGCGTGCCGTCGAAGGCCAGCAGCAGGACACTGCCCATGCGCGCGGCATAGCGTCGCGGCCAATCGCTGCCGGGCAGGATATCGACTTCGGGTACGCGCCGACGCCACTGCAAATCGAATTGCTGCCGCTCCAGGGCGAATTCCGGGAATGCCGAACCGTCATGGTTGCCGGCCGTCACGGCCAGCGGTATCCCCGCCCGCCTGAGCGGATCGGCGACCGTGTTGTTGAACCCCTGCCACATCTGCTCCAGCCGGTCGCGGTCGAGCTTTGGCTGCTTCTGGCCGGCCACCATGTCGCCGCCACTGATCACCAAATCCGGCCGCAACCCGACGAGGGTATCGATGGCGTCGGTGACGCGTTTGTCGTAGGACGTGCTGCCATAACGGCCGTTCAGATCGGATATGAAGGCGATCGTCTGGGCCGCGAGCGGCGCGCTGACCAGGATCAGCAGCAGGCCGGCCAGGCGGAGCATTTTCAGGGTGTGGCGATTGTGCAGGAAACCCCCATGTCGCTCTCAGTCAGGCCCGGCGCCATCAGCAACTGTGCTGGCTCCAGGTCGAGTTTCAGGGCGCCGTTCTGGCAGTCTGCCTGCAACAGTGCGAAGGCCTGCTGCACGCGGTTGGCGATGGTGTCCGCCTCCTTGCTGCTGAGCCCGGCGCTCGCCGTCAGCCACTGGAAGGCCGGACCCTTGGCCGCGAAGTCCGCCGCCAGGCGCCCCAGGCGCTGATACAAGCCGGCATGGTAATGACGCAACCCCTCCAGCATGTGGGTCTTGGCGGCGAAATCCGCGTAACCGGTGCGCACGCCGGCGTCGTTGTCGTTGATGGCCGACTGCCGCAGGCGTAGCGGGGTGAACCCGGCCAGGTCCGCGGGCACATCCTTGCCCTGCGCAGGCCGCGATTGGAGCTGACCGTCCTCGACCCAGTACCAGAACCAGTTGTAGTCGATGTTACCGATGCGGTCCTGTTGCCCGAGGATGAAATCCAACAGCGTGATCTCCAGTACGTCCTGCATCCAGAACACCACCTGTTCGACTGGCGTGTCCGCCCGCAGTTCCTTCGCCATGCGCGGATTCATCCGCGCCTCGCGAATCGAGGCCTGCGCGGCCTCAACCACAGGCTTCTCGTTGCGCAGCGCCAGGAAGGGCGCCGTTTGCTGGAAGTCGAGATTCTGGCCCGCGCCCCAGCCCGACTCCCGCGTGCCGTTGACCTCGGCCCCGTAGCGGTCGCCGGTGCTGCTCAGCAGCACGCCGAAGACCTGGCGGCCCTCGTCGGTCAACGCGCCCGCTCTGGCGCTGCCGCTTGCCTGCCCGGTCTCGACGGCGTCAAGAAAACGCCAGCCGGCACGCAGCATGCCGAGGCCGTGACGGTTGGCGACGATGGCCAGGGCAGGCTTGGTTACCCGCCGGTTGTGCGCCTGCGCGTCGGTACTGCGGTACACCGCCACCGGCACACGCACGTTGGTCTGGAAGTAGCGTGACAGGTGATAGTAGACCCACGAGGCAGGCGCGTAGGTGGCGCTGGTGTCCCGGTCGTTTACCGAGATTTTGAAGGTCGCCGGCTGGCTGCGCGCGACCGCCTGCGCATGGTGGCCGTCGGAGCAGTTCTCACGCTCGAAGCCCGCGAAGTCTCCGCCATCGATCTCGAACAGGATCGTGCCGGGGCTGGTGCTCCACAGCTTGGGACACAGGGCGAGCTCGGCGAAATCCAGCGTGCAGTACGTCTGCTCCTCGTCGAGGTCGCGCTTCGAATACTGCGCGCCTGGAAAGGGGGCGATCCGGACACACTGTTCGACCAGCCCGCCTGCAACCTGGAATTCCGTCGTTTCGCCGGTGACCGGGGCCGCCCAGAGACCGCTACTGGCCAGTGCCAGGGCAGCAGTCACCAGGACATGCAGCAGTCCGCGCACGGTGCTAACCCGCTGCCTGCTCAGTGACATCGGCGTCCACCACCTCGTGGCCGCGCTCGATGACCTTGGTGCCGCCGCCGAACAGCATCGACGCGATCAGCAGGATCTTGAACGACTGCCCGAAAGTCAGCGACTTGACGCCGAAAACATCCGGCATCGTGGTATTCCACAACCAGCGGAATATCAGCGTGATGATGGCCAGGATAACCAGGCCAATGATCAGGCCCACCAGGGCGCCGACCAGGGTGGCTGCAAGTTCGTTCATGGTCTTTCTCCTTTTTGCTCAAACGGCTGGGGGAATGTAGCGCATAACGGAATCAGTCGGCAACGGCACCGCCCACTCCGCCCGGATGGAGATGCACGTCGCGCTGCGGGAAAGGTATCGATATGCCTTGGGCATCAAAGCGCTCCTTAACCGCCCGGGTCAGATCCCAGTAGACCGGCCAGTAGTCGGCGGTCTTCACCCAGGGCCGGCAGATCAGGTTGACCGACGAATCGGCCAGCTCGGCAACGCGGATCACCGGTTCGGGCTCGCTCAGCACCAGCGGGTGGCCGGCCACCACTTCGCCCAGCACGCGCTCGGCCAGATCGAGGTCGTCGCTGTAACCGATGCCGAAGACCAGGTCGACACGCCGTTCGCTGCTGCCGGTGACATTGGTGATGACCTTGCCCCACAACTCGTTGTTAGGCACCACCAGCAACTTGTTGTCAGGCGTCAGCATGTTGGTCGTCACCAGGGTCATGGACTTGACCGTGCCGCTGACCGCCGGGGTCTCGACGAAGTTGCCGATGTCGAAGGGCTTGTAGAACATGATCATCAGGCCACTGGCGAAATTGCTGAGTGTATTCTGCAGGGCAAAGGCAATGACGAAACCGGCCGCGCCGATCACGGCGACCAGCGGCGTGATGTTGATTTCCAGCGCCGCCAGGCCGAGCAGCAGGCCGACGATGATCGTGATCCGGCTGACCGAGTTGACCACGAAGCGGCTCAGGATCTGCGAAGCGCCACTGGCCAGCGCCATGGCCTTTCGCGCCAGGCGTCTGAGCAGCAGGCTCAGCAACCAGAACCCGGCGACGATCAGCACGAACTCGCTGAAATGCCACGCCAGGCGCCGGCCACCCTCGGGCGACACGATCCAGGAATAGGCCGTCGAGCGCAGGGCCTGCCAGTCGCTGGTGTCGACTTCGACGCCCTTGACCGCGTCGACGTACCGACGATACTCCAGCACTTGCTCCTGCTCTGTTTTGTCCGCCGTCAGGCCGAGCTTGGCGCTGAGTTCACCGAGCACCGCGTTCAGCCGGTCGATGGCCTTGACGCGTTTCTCGCGCAGGGCGGCGACCCGTTCGAGCATGCGTTCCTTGGCCTCGCTTTGCAGCTCGACAGCAGCGTCCGGGCGCGAGGCCGGGGTGGATTTTTTCGCCGCCTCGGCCTCTGCCGCTTGCAGCTGCAGGTTCTCCTGGTGAAGCTCGATCTTGGCATCGTTCAGGCGCCTGACCGTATCCCTGAGCAGTGCCAGCCAGCGGTCGGCTTCCCCTGTCAGTTCGTCCGCCGAAAGATGCTTGATGCGCATCTGCAGCACTTCGACAGTGACGTCCAGGGGATCTTCGGCCACGGACTGCTGCGCAGCCTCGGACGGCGTGGCAGCAGCCTGGTTGGCACCCCAAAGCAGCATACAAACGGCAGCTTTGACCACCAGGCGATGCATTGCGCGAAT
>Ga0316196_10001110_pt1 | contig 11503 bp, 13 predicted proteins | sample Eddsed2cm_MG_FD_204938 | JGI IMG/M metagenome (GOLD analysis project Ga0316196, IMG submission 204938) | Coastal sediment microbial communities from Maine, United States - Eddy sediment 2 cm | ecosystem: Environmental > Aquatic > Marine > Coastal > Sediment | place: USA: Maine | collected... | reverse complement strand
AACATCTGATGTTTGGGTCGAGATATTCGTAGTCCGCAGGCGCATGTCCTGCCCTCACTGGCAGCTACCTGCCAGTTGTGTCCAGTATCACTGAGAGTGGGACGGAATATCTATATCGGGTCGTTAACAGTCGTCCAGGGCATCCAGCTAAAAGCAGCCCGGTGGCGGCTCTGTGAGGGTCTGCAAACGGTCAAAAGCTGACTTTTAGTTTTCAAGTACTCTGACCCCTTGATTTCCTTGATTTGGTAAAAGGGTAATTCTATTTTTGCCAACCCATCATTTCTCATATCCCTTCCAATACATCTATCTATATACCTTCCATTATATTTCCAAGTGCAGCCGATATGACCTTTCTATCTTCCATTAATTCTTTTGTGTAACTGTGCTTTTCTATCTCCTTCGCGTTATTTTTTAATATCTCATTTAAAGCCTCGATTGCGTGAATCTTATCTGTAAATGATCCAAATAGATCCGTTAATAGGTCTATCCGTTGCTGTAAGAACTCATGTTCATCTTCTTCTGTCCATTCTTCATCATCTTCTATCACTTCTTTTCCTCCTGAATTTATTACAAATGTTTCCTAAAGATTAATCCTGCGATTACTAAGAAAACCAAGTGAATATAAGATACAAGCAATATTCATACCGACAATTAATATCAACGACTTACGACGTTTTATACTGACTAGTGTAAATGCATCTGACACTATTAGTGGTTGTTCCTAATGAAGCCAGTTCATTTGCCTGGTATGAGTTATTCCTAAATGTCTCTTGTGGGTCGTTAGGCTCCGTTTAGGCTATCCAGCAAAAAGCCGCCCGGAGGCGGCTAATGAAAGATCGGATTTCGGCCAGGAGCCGACGTTTATTTTTAACGATTAGGATAAACGGAACAGCTAACCTGGGTTCAACTGGAGTTACTTGTTAGCATTTTCTTCAAAGTATTTTAGGAGGAGTATTTGCCATTCAGAGATAAACACTTGGTAATCGTCAGTTGTGAAATCTGAAACGAACTGGTTTCCTTTTTCGGATAGCCCTATATATTCATAGGTAACCTGAACTTTGGCTTTAGAATTACCCTGCGCAATGCACTGTACTTCAATAATCCCAACTTTTTGTTCTGGTTCAACCTTGTAAAACTGGACCCGATAATTTGAAGGGTCATATTCTTTAACAATCCATACCGCATCGGCAGATGCATGATCATGATTTGTTGTTACGAATACATAGTCTTCATGCAGGTCATTACTGCCCATTACATTTTTATAATTCCAGCCTGGAACCCATGCCTTTTCACCTTCGGCACTAAATAAGGGGAAAAGCACATCAATTGCTTGAGGGATCTCAAATGATGCTGAATGTTTGATTCTGCTCATGACATTGAATTAGTTTATTGCGCTTACAGTAATTTGTACCGTACCGACATACCCCAGTGGTTTGTTGATTTCATAGAATAAAAAGGGGTCAGTACCCTTTTTTACCTTTCTTCGGTCGCCCCTGCCTGGATTGACCGACCTTACATTTTAATGTCTCTTCAATTTGATCAAGAAATCGACTATTCCCAAGTGGTGTACCTGTCTGAACTGTAGCCCGGATATTGTCTAGTTGATCAGCCTCCATGCTGTACCGGAAAAAGCCACGATAAACAGTTGAACGTTCCTTTTTAGTATTACCCAGTCTCTGATATACAGAATGTGGGATAACTATATCATTTGCCTTCCCGATTGCATTGAAAGCATGACTTGACCAGGCATAGTCATCAGGTTCATTTACCATCCCTGCCCTAACAGGATTCATCTCAATGTAGCGCATACAAGCAAGTAAATAATGCTGGCTATCAATATTGTTTCCTTTATGACGCCCTTCCCATAACGTGCCGCTCTTACCATAAGTACGATTGATATATGTCACATAATGGCGACCTACATGCTGAATCGTTCGACTAATGGAAGTTTGAGAGTCAGGCGTCATGAGAATATGAACATGGTTTGTCATCAACACATACGCATGAATGGCACAACCATACTTCTCAGCACCCTCTGCAAGTCTGGACAGGTAAACCTGGTAATCTGGCTGATCATAGAAAACGGCCTGTTTGCAATTACCACGCTGCACTATATGAGCAGCTATCCCGGGCAAATAAAATCTCGGCTTTCTTGGCATTTGAACATCCTTGTTCAAGTAGTTTACGTTGTGTTGTTAGTAAAAAAGGGTACTGACCCCTTTTTTATCCACTTACCATGCCATATTATTGGTCGTTATTCGAGATCTTCTAGTCGAATACTCTCGTCAATTTCCCTCAGGGCACGCAGCTCCATCAAATTCTCAATTCTGCGTCGTGCTTCCAGGCTTTTGTGTTTTCTTTCGTCAACTTTACTGATTACCTGATCAAGCATATCGTCATCATCTTCCAGTTCTTCTTCATCCAGTTCATCATCATCCAGATCAGTATCAAATATGTCATCACTCATGGTCTCACCACCTGCTGCGTAAAAACCTATGAATAATCTATTTCGTCTACTGTAGAAATCAAAAAATATTGATTGTAATAATCAAAATATTTAATCGATAATGCGCGCAGTGCTGTAGTTTAGGCATGCTATTACTGATGACAGGATTATTATGGATACATCGCTGTTAAAGACATTTCTTGAAGTTGCAAAAACACGCCATTTCGGCCGAGCTGCGACGGCATTGTTTTTAACTCAGTCAGCCGTCAGTGCCAGGATCAAATTGCTTGAAGACAGCCTGGGCGCCGAACTGTTCATCAGGAAACGTAATGATATACAGCTGACGCCAGCCGGTAACAGACTGGTGCAACACGCTGAGAGCCTGGTCAAGGGCTGGGAGCGCGCCAGGCAATCGGTCGCTCAGGACCCTGATCTTTCTGCATCTCTTTCAGTCGGCTGCCTGTTTGACCTCTGGACAATATTCGTCGATGGATGGGCTAAACGCATCCGCAAGAAATCAAAAGACATCGGGCTACAAATTGATATCTTGAACAATGCGGCACTGGTACAAAGACTGTCCGTGGGGGTTCTCGATATTGTTTTTATGTTCGACCCGCCACAAACACAGGACCTCGAAATAAAACAGGTCGCAGAAGTGCCGTTAAAACTGGTAGCAACAAAAATGCACAAGTCGGTCGAGAAAGCCATGAGCAAAAACTATGTGATGGTCGACTGGGGCAGCGCCTACAGCAATATCCATGCGGAGAAATTCCCGGACCTGCCCCCACCTGCCCTACGTACAAACTCAGGTGAAGTAGCGATCGGCCTGCTGTTGAACAGGTGTGGCGCGGCATACCTTCCAGAGCAGATGATACAGAAGCACCTGGATGAACAACGTTTCTATATTGTTGAACAGGCTCCTGTTATCAACAGGCTTGCCTATGTCGTCTACCGCCCTGAAAACCTGGAACGAGAATCTATGCAACTGGCAATGAAAATGCTTAAGGGCAAGTAGATTACCTGCTCACTAACATAGATCACTTCATCACAGCATCATACTTCTTCCCAGCCCCTGCTCGCACGTGAGGTATATAGAGAACGAGTATTTCCAGTATAAACTTGCCGTGGCCGCCAGATTCTTCCACCAGTCTCCTGCTTTTGCTCATACCAGTGCGCTATCCATCCCGGCAGCCTGCCAATAGCGAATATGACGGTAAACATATTCGTTGGGATGCCGATTGCCCGCAGTATTATTCCACTATAAAAATCTACATTCGGGTACAGTTGTCTGTCGATGAAATAGCTGTCATTGAGTGCTATTTCTTCGAGCCTTCGCGCAATGCTTAGAAGAGGATCATCCGTTCCCATTTTCTTTATCAGCTTTTCACTGACTTCTCGAAGCATTGTTGCCCGCGGATCAAAGTTTTTATATACACGGTGGCCAAATCCCATTAAGCGCACCGGGTTGTCCTTGTCTTTGGCCAGCGCCACATATTGCTCTGCGGTCATATTGCCTTTGTGGATAGCTTCCAGCATTTCTATCACGGCAACATTGGCTCCTCCATGTAAAGGTCCCCATAGCGCGCTGACACCCGCTGCACAGGAAGCAAACAGGTTGGCACCACTTGAGCCAACCATGCGAACCGTTGATGTACTGCAATTTTGCTCATGGTCGGCATGCAAAATAAGTAACATGTTTAATGCTGACATTACCTCTTCATCGAGAATGTACTGTTGATAGGGCTTTGAAAACATCATGTGTAGAAAGTTTGCCACGTACGGTAACGATGGATCAGGGTAGTTATAGGGTAGACCGCGTGACCTTCTGTAGGCATAAGCAGCAAGAGTTCGTACTTTACTGATAAGCCTTGCCGCTACCTGTTCCACCTCGCCAGGGTCTTCCACTTCAAGAAATTCAGGGTGAAAACAGGACAGGGTTGAGAGCATGGCAGAAAGTTCTGCCATCGGAGGTGCCGAACGAGGAAAGCCGGTAAAATGATGCTTCATATCTTCATCGATATTTGCCGTATCTGTGAGACTTCTGCTGAAACGCTGGTATTCAGCCCGCGTCGGCAGGCTTCCAAAAATCAACAGCCAGGCAACTTCAACAAAATTCGGGTGGCTTTCTATTGCCTCCAGCGGGATGCCACGATAGCGCAGTATGCCTTTTTCTCCATCGATAAAAGTAATTTTACTTTTACAGCTGCCGGTGTTGCCCAGGCCGGGATCGAATGCGATCAACCCGCTGTCATTTCTCAGGCTGCGGATGTCAATCGCCACTTCATCTTCAGTGCCAAGGATCAAAGGCAGTTCAAATTCTTTGCCGTTATAGAGCAGTTTTGCATTCTCTGACATGAGAATCTCCGGGTAGACGTAATTGGAATGGGTCGGGTTGTATATTCTATCGCATAAGAGTCGTTTTGAGGTTATACAAAACTGACTGGAAGAGTGATTTCGATAATATTTTTTTAGCTTAACTAAACTCTGATTAATTCGTCATTGCGAACGAAGTGTGGCAATCTCATGATATATAATCAGTGGCTTAGAGGTTGCCACGCCACTTTGTACCTCGCAGTGCGGTTCTGGTCACTATATTCCTCGCAATGACGGTCCTGGTTGATTTAATCAGGACTTCTTTAACGATTATAATATTTTGTTATCACTTGTAAGCAGGTTCGTGTTTGTAATATAAACAATAGAACTAGGATACAATAGCGGTGCCAATTCAATCTGGAAGATACCAGAGGACTATCATGACAACATCTAATAACAGTGGTTCTCTACCTGCCGTCGGCTGGCGTGAATGGCTGTCTTTGCCAGAACTGAAGATTGATCAGATCAAGGCCAAAGTTGATACCGGTGCACGGACTTCAGCACTGCATGCCTTTTTTGTTAACCCTTTTCAAAGGGACGGAATTGAATGGGTAAAATTTGGCATTCATCCTCTGCAAAATGACAGTGAATTTGCCATCGAATGCGAGATGCCGGTGAAAGATCGCCGGATCGTCATGGACTCCGGTGGACACAGAGAAGAGCGTTTTATCATAGAAACAGTCCTGAAACTTGGTGACTATGAATGGTTGGCAGAACTTACTCTGACAAATCGTGATAGTATGAAATTTCGCATGTTGCTTGGACGCACAGCATTATATAGCCGATTCCAGGTCAATCCTGCAGAGTCTTATAATATCGGCAAGAAGCACAGAAAAAAAATTAAAAGGATTAAAAGTTCATGAAAATTGCAATTCTCTCTCGAAATAAAAAACTCTACTCTACTCGTCGGCTGGTGGAAGCAGCAGAGGCACATGGACATGAAGTAAAAGTCATCGACGTGCTGCGCTGCTACATGAACATCACGTCACTGAATCCGACAATTCATTATAAAGGCGAGGTTCTGGAACCCTTTGATGCGGTCATCCCGCGTATTGGTGCATCTGTTACTTTTTATGGAACTGCTGTACTGCGTCAGTTTGAAATGATGAACGTTTATCCACTGAATGAGTCGGTCGCCGTAACACGCTCACGCGACAAGCTCCGTTCTGCACAGCTACTGGCAAGAAAAGGCGTCGGCATGCCAGTTACCGGGTTTGCCCATAATCCTGATGACATTCAGGATTTGCTGAAGGCTGTCGGTGAAGCTCCAACAGTGATCAAACTGCTGGAAGGTACACAGGGTATTGGTGTGGTGCTGGCAGAAACCAATAAAGCGGCAGAGAGCGTGATCCAGGCTTTCATGGGCCTTAAAGCCAATATCATGGTACAGGAATTCATCAAGGAAGCCGGTGGTTCCGATATTCGCTGTTTTGTTGTTGGTGATAAAGTCGTCGCTGCCATGAAACGGCAGGGCCCTGAAGGCGAGTTCCGCTCCAACCTTCACCGTGGTGGATCTGCCAGCCTGGTGCGTTTGACACCGTCAGAAAGGGCCACAGCAGTTCGTGCTGCAAAAATAATGGGACTGGGAGTCTGTGGCGTGGATTTACTGCGCTCCAATCATGGCCCGGTTGTCATGGAAGTCAATTCATCACCTGGCCTTGAAGGCATTGAAGCAGCCAGTGGTAAAGATGTCGCCGAGATCATTATCAAGCATCTCGAAAAACGTGTTGCAGAGATGTCGAACAGAACATCTCGTTCGCGGACGCGTGGCAAAGGCTAACATGCGCGACTCGTTCGTTATTGGCAACCAGTCGATACCACGCCGCAGCCGTACCCTGATAGAACTACCTCTTCCACCGCTCTACACTCATACTCCACTGAGCCTGCCGGTCCACATCTTTCGCGGCGCGAAAGATGGCCCGCGCCTGTTTGTCTGTGCTGCCATCCATGGAGATGAACTAAATGGCATGGAAATAATACGGCGCCTGCTGAAGCAGCCTGCATTGAAACGATTGCGCGGCACACTTGTTGCGGTACCCATAGTCAATGTATATGGTCTGTTGCATCACTCACGCTATTTACCTGATCGGCGTGATCTGAACCGCTCTTTCCCGGGTTCTGAAAAAGGCTCTCTTGCGGCCCGGCTGGCGAACCTGTTTATGACGGAAATCGTCGATAAGTGCACGCATGGCATTGATCTGCATACCGGTGCTATTCATCGTTCAAACCTGCCGCAAATCCGTGCCAACCTCGATGATGAGGAAACTGCCCGGCTTGCAACAGACTTTGGTGTGCCTGTACTGCTCAATGCTAACCTGAGAGATGGCTCGCTGCGTGAAGCCGCAGCACGGCATGGCATTCCTATGCTTCTGTATGAAGCCGGTGAAGCACTGCGTTTTGATGAAGTCGCGATCCGTGCTGGAGTAAAAGGCATTATCAATGTCATGCGGACAATGGAAATGCTGCCTGCAAGTCGCGCAAGACGGAAAAAACACAGGGATCCATTTGTCGCCAGGTCAAGTACATGGATACGGGCAAGTGCCAGCGGTCTTTTCAGAAAAGTCTGCTCTCTAGGCAGCAGGGTTAAACGTGGAGAAGTCATTGGGTTGATCGATGACCCATTTGGCGGCAGTGAGTTTGAAGTTGTCTCTACCGCAAGCGGCATCATCATTGGATGTGCCGAGATACCGCTGGTTCACGAAGGTGAGGCGTTATTCCATATAGCCCGCTTCGAAGATGTCAAAGGTGTTGCTGGACAGGTTGAAACATTCCAGTCCTACCATACCCCCGAAGAAGAACTTGTTGTGTTTGATGATGACGAACCGCCTATCGTTTAAAACATTTACTGTTTTTAATATGGCAGTAGCGTTATCAGGATACTCTTTCACTATACTGTTTCATTGACACTCCTTAAATATCTGTGACTGGCAGGTGGCGCATTCTTCTTTGTCTAATTTTTCGTAAATACGATGAATTGCCTGCAACTTCGAATCAAAAAAGTGATCATTGCCAATCTTCTTTATGAAGCACGACCTGGCTGCAAACTCATAAACGGAAGATTTAAGGCCAACAAAATATAACCCCCCGCCCTGCTTGACCAGGCGTCTATTTTCAGCGACTAATCCTTCCGCTCCAGCAAGGTCGATAAAATTAATACCTGATGCCTCGATCAAGATATGGTTTATCCTCTCATTCTCCATTATTTTGGAAAGCCTGTTTTGAATATGATTAATTGAACCAAAGTAAATAGACATATCGATACGGATTATTTTTAACTGCGGACATTGCTTCAGTGGTTTCTGTTGGATATTGATTAGCTTTCTTTCCGGGCTGGTCGGAGAAGCATCAATGGATAAAGTAGGTATCTGCGGTGTTGACGTTTTCGCCAGAAATAGAACCAGGGACAATAGAACACCAAGATAAATCGCGAATTCCAGCTCCAGGAACAAGGTCGCAAAGAAAGTCGTTAATAATATGGCTGACTCTGATTTACTAAAGGTTAATGTTTGACGGATATGATGAAAGTCGATCAGGTTGTAAGCGACTAACAGAATAACACCGCCCATTGCAGCAATAGGCAGGTAGGCGGTAAGCGGTGCAACCAGCAACACAATAAGCATTAACAATAAAGCAGCAAAGATCGCAGAAAGCGGTGTTTGCGCACCAGCCTCATAATTGATTCCTGAACGTGTAAAAGACCCGGAGCCGGCATAGCTGGAAAAGAAACTGCCACCAATATTGGAAAGGCCCTGTCCGATAAATTCCTGGTTTGCATCAATTCGCTGGTTTGATTTTGTTGCTACCGCACGACTTATTGATACCGCTTCTATTAATCCGAGGAGAGCAACAGCAAAAGCTTCTGGGGCAAGCATTCTGATCGTCTGTAATGAAAAATCCGGTGACGAAAGTGGTGGTAGATGTGCAGGAATTTCGCCTACCAATTTTATACCGTCAGAATAATTTTTCAGGATATAGGCCAGTAAACTTCCCGCGATCATGCCAATCAATAAATACGGCAGTTTAGGAAATATTTTTTTTGAGAATATGGCAACTAGCAGTGTTGTTATCGCGATCAGCAGGACGAACAGATCAACGTCGCTAATACCATGGAAGACATCCGCCCATATATGCAGGAATGACTCACCTTTGGGTATCGCTATAGCCGTGATATGTTTCATCTGGCTGGTCGCAATCAAGATTGCAGCACCGGCAGTAAACCCGATTACAACCGTGTGTGAAACAAAATTGACCAGTGCCCCCAGGCGAGCGATGCCAAAGGCAAATTGATAAACGCCAGCGAGAAATGTAAGAGTCAGCGCCATCGACACAAATTCAGGAGTGCCGGCTTCTGCATGATGGCTTACCGCGGAAAACACGACGATGGAAATTGCGGTAGTAGGACCGGACACCAGGTGGCGTGATGATCCAAACAATGCAGCAATGATTGGAGTAACCATTGCAGTGTACAAACCATACTCAGGAGGCAATCCAGCAATCGTGGCGAAGGCAATCCCCTGTGGCAGTACGATCACCGCACCGGTCAAACCAGCAACGAAATCAGCCTTGATTGAATCGACAGTGATAAGCCTGAACCAGGCGAGGAAAGGAAAAATTGACACCAAATTCATTTAAATTACTCGAAGCACACTGCCCTCGCCCGCACTAATACCTTGTTCAAAAAATCATAGAACCAGCGACAACATCCAGAACATCAGTTGATGATATCGAGGAAAGTCTAAAGTTAAAGTTATGACAAAGCTGGTTAAATTCTGAATAGTAAAACACAGCATTTTACCACTTTGCTTGCCGCAATTTTTTTAATGCAGTAATAAATTTTTATCTGCGAGCATAAGTAATAATATATTCAGCGTATATCACTTAAACACAGCTGGAAATAGACAAGCCAACTACCTGCCAATTAACTTTAACTTTGCTCTGTATATTATTGTTTTATTGTATATATTTTTACTTACCTTCATTGTATGAAAATTGGGAATGACATCCTTTATCTTTGATAGCGGTTGACAAATCGTTTGAGTATTTCCTGTGCGTAAGGAGTATCTTCTTCGCCAACTGCATCGATCAGGCAATCCGCTTCGTGTGGTTTGAAGTAACCATGATGCTTATAAGCGTGGATGCGAAGGGTAAATCCTTCACTGTCACCCTCGGGGTGAAACTGGGTGGCGTATACGTTTCTGCCTACGCGAAACATCTGTACCGGGCAGTCAGTACCTGTCATTAATAAAACTGCGCTACCAGGTACATTATCGCAGGCCTCCTTGTGACCTAATAATACAGTGATGCTGTCGGGGAAGCCGGTTAATAATGGATCTGCTTTACCTGCTTCCGTGATATCAAGCCTTGCACAACCTACTGGCTCACTATACCGGCTGGATATTGACGTACCCAGGTATGAGCCAAGCAAGCCATTACCCGAACATGCGCCAAGAAAAGGGAAATCATTGGGGACCACTTGATCAAATAGCTTTTTGAAATCCTCTTCAATTTTTTTCTGGATTGCCGATTTATCCACCTCTGGAGTGCTGATATCAAATGGACTGCCACCGACAATAATGCCGCTGTACTGATCCAGTTCAAGATCATCCGGGATTCCATTTTTTTCAATCCGCAAGCGATGGGCGTCCTTGCTCTGAAGACCGCCATATTTCATGATCGCTGCATATTCGTTGTCTGAGGTATCATCCTCTGGGCGAAGCTGCATTATTAGAAATGGTTTAGTCATTGCGAAAAAGACCCTTTAGTATCAGACTCCAATTAAGATAAAAATAGTAATAGCAGGTTATTATTGATGATCATCATTTAACCATCAGCAGATATTTTTCCAGTTGATGTCTAACTACATTCATGGCTGACCTTGTTATGAATCGTGCTAATTATAATTCTAACCCTATTTGTCATCGTCTCCTTGCACTATATTTAACAACAATTGATCTCTGACACGGTATTTTGCCGGCCTTTGAACACTCATCTTCCACGACATCACGCAATTCGCCTGCAGGCGGTTGTTTTTTGCGCTGGTAGCGGCTGCATTCACTAATATCTATATCACTCAACCAGTGCTGCCGGTCCTGCAGATAGAATTTAACACGGATACAGTAATGGTAGCCTACACCGTGGCTGCAGTGATTCTCGGTGTAGCTATTGCTACTTTGCCATTCGGTACCCTGCTCGACCACATGCCGATCAAACCGATCATTCCCGGTGGTGGAACCGCCGTTGTGGTGGCCGGAATTTTTTGTGCTAGCAACGATGACCTGTGGATTCTGATTACTGCTCGTTTCGTGCAAGGTCTGTTTATCCCCGTACTGACGACATGCCTGGCTGCCTATCTTGCGAGGGCATGGTCAATCTGCTCTACCTGGTCCACGTGATGGGCATCTTCATTGGACCCGTAGCTGGACCTTAAGCCACCGCTATGGCATCTGCGCCGGCTTCTTTACTGCGCATGCAGCGGCTGTTGGCCTGCTATCAGAAAAAAAGGGGCTGTTAAGAATAGAATGATGTATCGATCAGTTGAACCAGCAACGCGGTGGAGACATCGATAGATAGCAGTATAGAAAGATGTCGTGAACTTAGCCCATAGGCCTAGTGAATTGTTTCGCTGGATTCTCTATTGATATAGATTAATCCAGTAGTCAGCATTCCATTCTCTGCGTGACCATA
>Ga0316196_10001108_pt1 | contig 11513 bp, 8 predicted proteins | sample Eddsed2cm_MG_FD_204938 | JGI IMG/M metagenome (GOLD analysis project Ga0316196, IMG submission 204938) | Coastal sediment microbial communities from Maine, United States - Eddy sediment 2 cm | ecosystem: Environmental > Aquatic > Marine > Coastal > Sediment | place: USA: Maine | collected... | reverse complement strand
ATCCTTGATAGCCACATTGGCAATATCGTCAAACATCGTCTCGGGGTCTATGACGCGGCCATTGAGAATGACGATGTCATTTGCAATAGCTGTGGTGCTGCTCAATAGAAAAACAAGAAGTGGTATAGAAAAGCGGCGCATTTTTGAATCTCCTGCTAAAAAGTTACCTGTCATATCAACCAGGTTGTATCGGGCATTGTGTATCGCTACTGAAATCGCCACCGGACGCCTGGGCGAGTCGCGAGCTGATTTTTTTGAACAGGCAAGGAGTATAAACTCACCTGTCGGGGTGACGTCAATGGTGAATGCCCACTCGTCCGACAGGCTTTCTGCTTCTGAACTGGCGCTCTCCAGCTCATCGGGCTGATCGCTGGTGCCAGGCTTTCGACTTCGTTCGGATCAGCAAACAGGCGGAACCCGTCTTCTAAACCCGGCAGTGGTGGAAGGATGGAGCGGGGTACGAGATTCGAACTCGCGACATTCAGCTTGGGAAGCTGACGCTCTACCAACTGAGCTAACCCCGCGCGGGGCGATAAACAGTTCATAGCTTACCTCAACCCTCCCGCTATGGGTGAGTTTTCTGCTGTGCGTTTCAATCCGAATCTAGCCAGGATCGCGGTTACCCGAGCTGGCGCGCCCATAACAGCAAGCGACTGATATCAACAATGATTCCTCAGAAGAGAAAGTAATTGCCGGTTGAAAACAGTTTAAAAATAGTCAGCGAAAAGCACATGATCATTGCCACGAAGCTTAACATGACACTGATGTAAACCCTGCTGCGCCCGGCGCTGGCATTGCTGCCTATTTGCAGAATACGCTCGTCAATGACAATGCGATACAACCACACAGCAAAGCCCGCTGCGGCGTGTAACAGGGCAAGAGTTGGCACGCTTGTACAGTAGGCGAAAACGACGGTCATCTCGCCAAGCAGTAACGCAAAAGCATACCCCATATTCTCGGTAGAAAAACGCTTGAGGCCGAGGCGAGGTACTTGTCATTTACGCAAGGGCAGATTTTTATCGGTGTGCGCAGGCGATAACGGTTTTCTTGTCCCGATTGACATTGGTGGTTAAAACGCATCAACTTGAAGCGATTGAATCCCCTGAAGGAGCGCGAATGCCTCACTGCAGGATTATTTTCTCGCTGTTGTTTATCATCATTTCACTCTACGGATGCGCAACCCGTACCGAGATGCTGCCGGCGCAGGAGCAGGTCGGTGAAACGGCCACACCGGCGATGATAGCGCTGGAGAGTTATCGCGGTGATGGGAAGTTTTTCATCAAGTATCGTTTCGGGGAGCAAATTCTATACTCGGGTGGGGACTGGCAGGACAGGCGCGAACTGAGCGCAGAGCCGGCTGCCGCAAACTACGCCACACCGAGCATGCTGCCGATGCAGTTCCGCCAGCAACACCCCTGGGAATCGTTACCGGATGACGTGACTCCGATCCCGATCCTGGGTGCAGATCTGTGGAACGAGCTGCGTGATCGCATGCTGCGTGCCGTCGTGCCAGCCAACGGCACCGGGTTGGTGGTTGATTTCGAGTTCACGGAGTATTTTCTCTATTATGAACCGACCGGCCAGTTTCGCGCGATGCGCCTGCTCGATAAACCGGCCGACTACTCGGTACATGAGCGCTTGAATTTTGTTGAGTTCATGCGCAGTGGTCGCCCGGTTCTGGAGTCTTTTCTGCGTGAACGCGATATCACCGCGACTGAGCTCATCTTCAACACCGGGGATACCGGTTTGTATGCGCTGCCTTTCCTTTATCTAAACAGCGAGCACCATCTGCTGGCGTTCATCCGCAATATGCCGTTGCGACCGGTGACGACGACCACCGTGGTCGGTTTGAAACGCGGCCAGGCCTTTGGTCACATGATGCACAGCCATCTGCTCAACCTGATACAGCGCCCGGTGTCATCACTTTATCGTCTATTCTTCCTGGTTGGCGATACCGCGACGTCCACCCTCAGCATCGACTGGGCGACCGGTTTAAGTAACCAGCCGATCATGCCGGTTGGTGATTCGGTGCCGATGGATTTGCAGCAGTGGGAATCCGAACTGGATAAAATCTCGAGAAAGCCCCTGTCTTCCGGGAGCCTGGAGGTACTGGTCGATGGCAGTGCTTTCTTTACGCGCTTGATCGACAGGGTCGGCAGCGCCCGGCAGTCGGTGCACCTGCAAACCTATATCTTCGACAATGACGACTATGCGTTGAAAATAGGTGATCTGTTGAAACGGCGTTCCAACGAGGGTGTCGAGGTCAAGGTGCTCCTCGATGGTCTGGGCACCATTTCCGGGACCATGTCGGACTCCCCGACGGTGCCGGATAAGCATTTGCCGCCCGCATCGGTAAGGCGTTACCTGGAGGCGGACTCGAAGGTTAATGTTCGCCAGAAATCCAATCCCTGGTTTACCGGCGATCATGTAAAAGCCACGCTTATCGATCGCGAAACCGCCTTCGTCGGGGGTATGAATATCGGCCGTGAATACCGTTATGACTGGCACGACCTGATGGCGGAAATTCGCGGGCCTTTAGTCGATATCATCGATCGTGAGTTTCATCTGGCCTGGGGGCACGCCGGGCCGTTCGGCGATCTCGGTTACCTCGTGGCGCTGGCGAGACCACGCGCCAGCCCGGTCGATGTAGAGGGTTATCCAATACGACTGTTGCTCACCGGGCCTGGCAACTACGAGATTTTCAACGCCCAGATTGCGGCGATTCGCCGAGCACAAAGTTACATCTACATCCAGAATGCCTACTTCACCGATGACAGCCTGTTACGCGAGCTGGTGCTGGCGCGGCGTCGCGGTGTCGATGTGCGTGTTGTTATCCCGATGGAAACCGATCATGGCCCGATCAACCGTAGCAATGTGCTGGCCGTAAACCTGATGCTGGAGCACGGCATTCGAGTGTACCTGTATCCGGGGTTCTCCCATGTCAAGGCAGCTATTTACGACGGCTGGGTGTGTTTTGGTTCGGCAAATTTCGATCGACTCAGCCTGCGCATCAACCGCGAGTTGAACGTCGCGAGTTCTGCGCCGGAAATATCGCAGCAATTGCTCGAGCGTTTGTTTGAACCCGATTTTCTTACTTCACCTGAACTGACCGAGCCGATTCCAGAGCGCTGGGTTGATCACCTGGTGGAAATTATCGGTGACTACGTATATTGACGACCGGGGTTTACTGCTGTTCCAGTGCCCCTTTGAAAGCGCCGGGACCGTCTGCACCCCAGTCGCCCTGGCAGCGTGCGGCACGCTCCAGTAGCCAGCCTTCGGCATCTTCTTGCTTAAGTAAATCGACACCGAAATCCGCTACCAGCAGCGGCGTAGCATCGGGCGGAAATGGTTGGTCGAACATGCTGGCCGCCATCGCCAGACCAGCGGTGGGGCGCGGATGGCCGTCCGGACGATAATAGTGGCTGGCTGTGACCGGGCTCAGCACGCCTTCGAGCGTCATCGCATTGGCGTAGGCAAAATCAAAATAGTGGATGCGGGCGTTGCAACTGCGTTGTTTGCCGCGCAAAAATTCAAGTGTTGCCAACTTCTCGCGAGCGCCGAGATCGCAGGACTGCTGGCGTCCGTGTGACGGGGTGTAATAGGCGTAGACATCGACATTCCTGTCGCAGAAGCCATCGATCATAATGCTCAGTTCGGGTAGCTCGGTCTGCACCCACTCATCTTTCGATTGCGTTTGCGCCTGGCCGGGTTCCGGGAAAACCCGCTGACGCACGCGTTTCATGTTACGGCGTGTAAGATCACCCTGCTCGTAGGATTCCAGGTAGTCGGGTTTGGCGACACCACGGTCGCGGGCGCGGATGGTGGAGATCAGCTTGATGTTGGCGCCGACCGCCCAGCCACCGAGTGCCAGCGAGTAAGCACGCCGCAGCCCGACGAAACGATTGGGCTGGTGTTCGGCATCGACGTCCAGTACCGATTCGTCGAAGCCGTAGCGGAAGCGGGCGCGATTTGGCTCGCGGTAGAACGTATTGAGATTGATGATGGCCGCCTGCAGGTTCGGATTGTCCAGTGCAGAGTCGGCAAAACGGCGAGTCTCGTAAGGGGTGCCACCAGACACGCCGTGATTGAAAACGCGCCGCCCGAGAAGTCGACTGGTTTCCAGCGGATCGAAGGCATCGCGCGCCCAGGACGCGCCGAACACGACGATCTCGGGTTTGATCTCGTCGTACAGGATCGGTTTGTAGATTCGGCCCCAGCCGGACAGCAATTGCACTATCGCCTGGTTTTCGTCTGACAGCATGTAGCGGTAGGCAAGCAGGTTGACGCTGGCGACCACGGAAGCGATCAGTAGCACGCAGCTGCCGAAAATCCACAGGAAGCGGTGTGCGCTGCGGCGCCGCTGTTGGTCATCTTCCCGGGGGTACGACTGATCGCTGGCAGAGTGATTCATGACTGATCAGAACTGGAAGTAAATGAAGGGGCTCAGGTTCGACAATGCGAACCAGGCGCAGATGAAAACCGCGGCGGTAGTGACCGCCCAGCGCGCATTCAAAGTGAAGCTAAGCCAGCCGGGGCGCAGCGGTCGCGTCTCGCCGTCGCGGTATTCCTCGACGTGCAGTGCGGCTTTAGTCGCCTGAAATATTTCCATGGTGTTCGGCATCAGCCAGACGATTAGAAAATAAATCGGGAAAGCCGGTACGATGCCGCGTGTCAACTGCGCGACCTCGTGCCATTCGGAAAAGCCGAGCATGGCAGTTGCCAGGCGCATTGCCGCGTCAAGATCCGGCGCGCGGAAGAACACCCAGGCGAAGCTCACCGCGAGAAAAGTGATTACGACTGACAGGGCGTGCAGGATCCAGCCCGGCCAGCGTGGGCCGGTTCTGGTTTCTGCCTGTGGAGGAAGTAGACGCCGAACGAGGGCGCGCCACAGGTGATTCACCGCCAGGTAGCTGCCGTGCAGTGCGCCCCAGATGACAAAGGTCCAGCCTGCGCCGTGCCATAGTCCACCCAATGCCATGGTGGCCATTAATGCGGCAATCGTGCGCAGCATGCCGTGGTGGCTGCCGCCGAGCGGAATGAATAAATAATCGCGCAGGAATCGCGACAGCGAAATATGCCAGCGGCGCCAGAAGTCACGGATGCTGTGGGCCTTGTAAGGTGAAAAAAAGTTGATCGGCAGGCGCAGGCCGAACATGAAACCAAGCCCGATGGCCATATCCGAGTAGGCGGAGAAGTCGAAGTAGACCTGGAATCCGTAGCCGATACCGGCAATCCAGCCATCTACAAAGCCGACCGGGTCACCTTTTGCCGCGGCCTCGTAGATTACATCAAGGTAGGGCACGAAGGGATCGATGATGGCGGTTTTCTTGAATAAACCAAACGCAAACAGGGCGATACCGATTGCGACATAGTCGGCGCGCAGCCGCCAGTCGCGGCGCGTGGCCAGCTGCGGCAGCATGTCGTGCTGGCGCACGATCGGGCCTGCAATAAGCTGGGGAAAAAAAGAGATGAACAGCACGTGGTCCCAGAAGCGTAACTGTTGAACGCGTCCCTTGTGCGCGTCGACCAGCAGGCTGATCTGCTGGAAGGTGAAAAACGAGATGCCGATGGGCAGCACGATATCGGGGATATCGAAACCAGTTTGAAAGGTCCAGTTCAGCGATTCGACCAGGAATGCGGCATATTTGTAGAACGCGATCAGCGCGAGGTTGAGCAAAATACCGAGCGCGGTAAGGGCCCGGCGCAGGCGCTGTTCGGGTCCGGCAAGTACGGCGCGGGCGATGGCGTGGTTGAACAGGATCGAGACGATCAGCAGCACCAGGTAAGCCGGAATCCAGAACCCGTAGAAAACGAATGAGGCGACTATCAGTAGCGGTTTGCCCAGGCGTTCGTCGTGGCGTCCGACCAGCCAGTAGCCAAGCAACAGGATCAGTAGAAAGGCGAGGAATGAATGCGATGCAAAAACCATTGCGATGCTTGACCGGCTAAACTCATTTCGTTCTTTCAGCAATGCCGGATAGCGCCGCTAGAATCAGGGTTTCCGGGGTTATACGCTGCGAGAAAAGCTTGAGTCTGGAAAACCGGCCTGTTGGGCCTCCTTAGGGTAACGCTGGTTGTCGCGGGGTGCTGGGTTTACGGGCGACAGCACGGCCTGTGATTGCAGGCATGTGTATAACAGGAACTGATGAGGGTGTAAATTGCTTGTCGTGATCCGGCGCGATTCAGCCCGGCGCCGAGATTGCTCCGATGTTCCTGATGGCAACAGGATTACCCTTACAGGGTGGTTGACAGGTATCGAGTGGAAATGAACAATCACAGCTTGCGCGTGAAGCCACCATAGTTGCCTTTAAGCCGTCGCCTGCAAGCGCATATGCGCACTGAACTATCACCAGGGAGTGCGATCCAACGCGTACTCTATCGAGGATTGAACCGATGATGCTGGACACATTTGATGACGAACGCCTGCAGAAACTGCAGCCCGACGAATTATCCGACTCGCTGGAGCGCGGTTCGGTCGTGTTTTTTCCCCGCTCACCGGTGGCGTTACCAGAGGCTGAAGACCTGGAGTTTTTCCGCCAGGAACTGCCGAAGCGACTCAAGCTTAAGAACATCAGCTTTCATCCGGAAGAAGGCAGAACGCGCGGTCTGGACGGTGACGATGCCGAAATGGTTGAACGCGTCAACCGCGTGCTGATAAATGTCAGTAACGAAATAGCGGCTTTTCTCGGCAAGGTTGCGCCGCGCCTGACCGATAACTGGACGGTTGGCACCTGCAGCTTCAGGCCGATGCAGGAACGGGGCCGGAACCTGTCGGCGCATGCCAGCAACGAGCTCATTCACGTCGATGCCGGTGCCTACGGCGCGACCCACGGCGATCGTATCCTGCGTTTTTTTATCAACGTCAATCCGGTCGAAGATCGCGTCTGGGCAACCAAGGGCAGTTTCCCCGAGTTATTTGCCGAGCATGGTGAACGCGCTGAACTGGGTTATCGCAATGCAGGTCCCGAATATCTGAAGACGGGACCGCTCGATCATTTACGCAGCGGGCTTATCAACCTGGCAGCGCGTGGTATTCCGGTGTTAAAAGTGCTGGATTCTTCGCCCTATGATCGAGCCATGCGTAAATTTCACAATTACATGAAAGACACGCCAGCATTTCAACAGCAGCAACAGGGTCATCAGGAATTTCACTTCCCGTCTTTTTCAGCCTGGATGGTTTACACCGACATGGTCAGCCACGCCTGCCTTTCCGGGCAGCACGCCTTTATACACACGAGCCTGGTGCGGCTGGAAAATTGTCATCTACCGGAAATGGCGCCGATCAATATCATGCGCAACGCGGCCGTCTCGGGCTAAAGCCGTTGCAGGGCCTGTTCGAGGCGATCACGGACCTCGGCAACTTCCACCAGGTCCATGACGCCGTCCTCTTCGATGCGCGTACCCCAGCGCAGTAGCTCGGGCGTTGTGTCGCGATACTGTTGTGCGGCCTCGCTGAACTTGTCGACACATAAATCGAGTGAGTTGTAGGGCCCACTGCGCTTCGACCAGGTGCAGGCATGCAGCCCGATGACCGGGGTTCCCAATGCGTTGGCGAGATGCACGGGCCCCGAGTCAGGAGACAGCACGACGTCGGCGCGCTGCAGCAGGGCGACCAGCTGCGGCAGGGTATCCTTGCCGATAAGGTTGATCAACGAGTGGCGGGCTGCTGATTCTATCGCCTGTCCAACCGAAGCTTCCAGCGCGGATGGGCCGCCAGACAGAACCACCGTCATGCCATGATCTTCGATGGCATGGTCTGCAATCGCCGCATAGCGCTCGGCACGCCAGTTGCGGTGCACGTGACTCGAACAGGGTGATATCAGGAGCACCCGCTTGCCCGCGGGAATCAATGCGTCAACGAAAGCGATGGCATCGTCGCTAACCGGAAAGTTCCACTCGGGCTCTGCTGCGTCGAGTCCGATGGTGCGGGCGAAGGACAAATGTCCCTGCAGCTGGTGTTCGAACCGGGTTTGCGGAATGGAGTGGGTCATGAAAAATCGATGGAAGTCGCGCGCCCGCAGGCGATCCCAGCCCAGCTTGATGTCGGCTTTAACCACGGCGCCGGTGAAATTGGCACGCGCCGAGGTTTGCATTTGCAGCATGATGTCAAAGCGCTGGCCGGCAAGCGTCCGCCACAGTCGGTAATAGCCCCGCCAACCGCTTTTTTTGTCAACGGCAATGAAATTGATACCGTCCAGCGCCGCCAGTAATTTGTGTTCCAGCGTCGCACATATCCAGGTGATTTGCGTTTGCGGCCATTGCTGCTGAATCGCACGCACCACCGGCACCGCGTGGGTGACATCACCGAGTGCGGACAGCCGAATAATACAGATTTTATTCGGGGCTGAAGTCAGAGGAAGCTTCAATGTTGTGCAGGCCCTGGCAGGGAAAAAGTCGATAGTGTACGTTATCGTCGGCGGATCACAATCCGCGCGGCTGGCAAGATAGATTGCAGTACAGCAGGAAGCTCAACCGTAAAGGACGCGGTTGGCGCGCGTTGGTGATAAATTTCTGTTAATTTAGCGCCCATGGGTCGCAAACAAGCTCAGGGTTTTGATTACATTATCGTCGGCGCGGGTTCCGCTGGCGGCTTGCTCACGTTTCGCCTGTCGCAAAACCCGGACCTTCGCATATTGTTGATCGAAGCGGGTAGTGGCGCTCATCACTGGTCGATTCGTATGCCGGGCGCGACACGTAACAATTACAGCGGAGGCTCGCGCAACTGGTGTTTCGAAACCGAGCCTGAGCCCTACATGAATAATCGTCGGCTGTTTCAGCCACGCGGTAAGGTCATCGGTGGTTCCTCCTCGATAAACGGCATGGTCTATGTTCGCGGTCACCGGCGAGACTTTGACGGCTGGGCAGCGAACGGTGCCGTCGGCTGGGCTTACGATGATGTTCTGCCGTATTTCAAACGCATGGAAACCTGGCGTGGTGGCGCCGATGACTTTCGTGGTGGCGACGGCCCGATCGTGGTCGAGCGCCTCGCTAATCACCACCCGATCGAGAATGCCTTTCTACAGGCAGCTGAGCAGGCAGGTTTCAGTCGCAGCCTCGATTACAATGGCGCCGAGCAGGAGGGGGTCACATCCTTCGATGCCAACATCGATCATGGCTACCGTTCAGGGACTGCCGCCAGCTGCATAGTGCCGGCGCTACAGCGCGACAATGTCAGCCTGCGCAGCAATGCACAGGTGTTGCGCGTGCTGATCGAAAAGGGGCGTGCGATCGGGGTTGAGTACCTTTACGACGGCAGGCGCGAAACAGCGCTGGCCCAGGGCGAAGTCATCGTCAGTGCCGGCGCCTTCCAGTCACCGCAGATTCTGCTGCTGTCCGGCATCGGTCCGCCCGGCGAGTTGCGAGAACATGGCATCGAGGTCGTGCAGGATTTGCCCGGTGTCGGCCAGAATCTGCAGGATCATCTCGAGGTGCACGTCAAGCATCGTTGCGCCAGTGGCCTGGCGAAAAATCACCTGTTGCGCCGGCATCACATGCTGTTTGCCGGAATACGATGGTTTCTGAGTCACAGTGGGCCGGCTGCGACCGCACACAGTCGCGTGGGTGGCTTTCTGCGCAGCGATGACGGGGTTGCCTACCCTGATATGCAGTACCATTTCTGGCCCTATTTCCTGGAAGGCTGGTCGCCACCGCCAGATAAGGACGGTTACTGTTTCGACGTCGGACCGGTGCTGCCGCAGAGCCGTGGCTGGGTAAAGCTGGCCGGAGCCGATCCGTTGCTGCCACCACGCATACTACTGAATGGATTGGCGACCGAACGCGATCGCGCTGAATTTCGCCGCTGCATAAAGATAACCCGCGATATCGCTGACCAGAAGGCTTTTGATTTCTGTCGTGGGCCGGAAGTGTCACCGGGTCGTGACGTGGTGAGCGATGCCGATATCGACGCCTACGTGCGCGCCAATGCCAACAGTGCTTACCATCCCTGCGGTAGCTGTAAAATCGGGCGCGATGAAATGGCCGTCGTCGATTCGCAGTTGCGTGTGCAGGGTATCGCCGGGCTGCGGGTCGCGGACGCCTCGGTGATGCCTGCCATTACCAACGGCAACATTAATGCCCCCAGCATGATGATTGGTGAGCGTGCTGCCGACCTGATCGCCACGGCCAATGGGCATTGATATCCGCGCCTTCGGCACCAACTAAAGCCACCGGATAGTGGTTCGAGCGAACACCATGATTAAAGCAGTAGAAGACACAACACCTGGGATGCGCGGGGCGATTCGCCGCCGCATGGAAAGCTCAGGCGTACAGTATTTCATCACGCTGCTGATTGTGATCAACGCGATCATACTCGGCCTGGAAACAGTGCCGCAGGCCATGGAGAGTTATGGTGGATTCCTGCTGGCGGTGGATCACATCATCCTCGGCGTTTTCGTGATTGAAATCCTGTTGCGTATCTATGCCCACCGGCTTGCTTTCTTTCGTGATCCCTGGAGTCTTTTCGATTTTACCGTGGTGGCGATAGCGCTGGTGCCGGCGAGCGGGCCGCTCGCGGTACTGCGGGCCCTGCGTATTTTACGCGTGTTGCGGTTATTGACCCTGGTGCCGTCGATGCGACGCGTGGTCGGCGCTTTGCTGGGCTCGATTCCGGGCCTGAGTTCGATCGCGCTGGTGTTGCTGCTGATTTATTACGTGTTTGCCGTCATTGCCACCAAGCTCTTCGGGGAACACTTTCCGCAGTGGTTCGGCAGTATCGGCGAATCGCTCTACTCGCTGTTCCAGATCATGACCCTGGAGAGCTGGTCGATGGGTATCGTGCGCCCGGTAATGGTCGAGCATCCCTATGCCTGGATATTCTTTATTATCTTCATCCTGATCGCGACCTTTACCATGCTCAACCTGTTCATCGCGATCATTGTCAACGCGATGCAGACGTTTACCGAAGAGGAAAACCGTGCACGCAAGGATGCACTCGTTGAAACCCGCGATCACATCGAGGCCGACCTGCATTCCGAAATGGCCGCCTTGCGCCGCGAAATTGCCGAATTGCGGCAGTTAATGAAAGCGAATTCAGGAGTGGATCGATAACCAGCGATCGCGCTGCAGAGCGTTAAATTTTCATGTTCGACGTAGCTCACGGGTAGCCGGGAGGTCCACACGACCGTCGGGTTTCAGGCAAACGAGGTAAACCCGGCGCAGGGCTTTCCTGCTGATCAGGCCCGCCGCATAATCGCGCGCCACCTCTGCGGGCGGGCGCTTGCGTGGGTCGCCGTAGCCACCACCGCCCGGGGTTTGAAAAATCAACGATTCGCCTGCTGGTATCGGTTGTTTACCTTTGCCCTGCATGCGCTTGCCGGAACGCAGAGCCAGCTGGCCGGGAGCACCGTCCCCACCCCCGAAGCAGCCGCGCGCCGGATACTTGACGCGGTCGACCGTGCCGAAAAAGTCGAAGGCCTGGCCCTCGTGACTTTCGACCTCAATAATCTGACCGAGGCCACCGCGATAGCGGCCCGCACCGCCGGAGTCGGGACGTAGCTCACGCCGATGAATCAACA
>Ga0316196_10001106_pt1 | contig 11529 bp, 9 predicted proteins | sample Eddsed2cm_MG_FD_204938 | JGI IMG/M metagenome (GOLD analysis project Ga0316196, IMG submission 204938) | Coastal sediment microbial communities from Maine, United States - Eddy sediment 2 cm | ecosystem: Environmental > Aquatic > Marine > Coastal > Sediment | place: USA: Maine | collected... | reverse complement strand
GCGTTGTCCCGAACACAAAACCGTGGGTTTTTTCTTCTCTCAATTGCCATTTTTTATATTCAATTCCGTGTATAAAAATAGATTCCTCTAATCTTAAATAGTAATGCCACAGCGTAGCATGTCAATAAATCCGCCTGAAAAACATTAATTTTTATCGAGCCGCCTCGGCCGGTGTTCAATTATAGATACCGCAGAAGGCTTTTCGGGCGCGCTTGCTTGAGACGGCCGTACCACCGACACAGCGGATAAAGCACCATCAAAGCAACAACGGTGGCGGTGTAAGTTTCCATCAGGCCGAAGGCACGATGCAAATTTAGCACCCAGGCGGCGGCTGCCAGCAGATGTACATGAATGATGTAAAAAAATAGCGGCGTGCGGCCGAAAACCTGCAGCGGATTGGCAGCTGAAGCGTTTCGGTTCCGATACCAGGCAAACAAAAAAGCCAAAATCAGAAACATGAGACCCATTTCGAGAGCCGAAAAAGTGAGACTGGGCGGATATTTACTCACATGCAGCCATTGCAGAAGGGAATTGTCATAACGGTACAGCAGCATATTACCGTATTTGTTAAAACCGCGAACCATAAAAAAGACGATCAGAGATACGACTCCGGCTATTGCAAAGAAGCGAACCGGATTTAAAGCGTCTTGTCCCAGCATCTGTTTTCCACAGACCCATCCTAAAATCATGTAGGCCAGCCAGGGAATCACCGGATAAAGAACATATATGCCTTTTGTAACCGCCCCTCCGGTGATGAGAAATGCGCCCAGCAGCCCGGGTCTTTGGCCGTCACCGGCCCACACCGCCAGTCCCGCAAGTTCACCGAAAAAAAGAAGGCCCAAACCCAAAACAAACAGGCTGCGCATTCCAAGCCTGCGAAGCAGCACCATGCAGCATAAACTGACGCCAATCGCATAAAGCACCTGAAGGACGGTGCCTTCCCCAAAACAAAAACTCATCCACAGGGGGTCCAGCAGCAGAATGAAAATCCCGCGTTTGATAATATCTGCGTCAATGCTGCGCTCCGGATCGCCCCGGGCCTGCCGTTTGGCCACGCTCAATGCAAGGACCAAACCGGCCAGAAACAAAAATGTGGGTGCACAAAGATGGGTCACCCAGCGGGTGAGGAACTGGGCTGCCGGAATTTCAGAGCCTGCCGGATACCAGCTGAATGAATCTCTGACATACCGACCGGCATTGAACACGTGGGAGGCATGGTCCATCGCCATGAGCACCATGACGATGCCGCGCATGGCGTCAATGGCGGGCAGGCGAGTGCCGGTGAAAACGGGTGAGCCCGTATGCTGTGGTCCAGGCATTATATTTTGTTAGATTTATTTATCTATAAAATAGAGCTGCTTCTCCGTCTGTAAAGCAAAGGAACTTTGGAGGATGGAATTTATAGAAAGCTTTCTGTTTGGCATGATAATGGCATACTATTGGATCACATTCAAGAATGGCTTTTGGCTGAAATTTGGCCTTTTGCAAAGCAGATCTATGCTTTAATCATTATTTATAGTTTTATTAATATGTTGAATTTTTTCTCGAAATGCAAACAAATGTGGAAATTTGCAAAATAAGACTAAAGTATGTAAAGTTTTTACCGATAATATAATTAAATCGTAATTAATTTGACACGCAGAAGCCAGTGGATTAGAATTATTGTAAATAATGACTGTTAAGCGATAAAAAGATTGTAAAACAGGAAAATTTAGAGGAGCTTGCTGAAAAATGGAAATTACACCAAAAGACTCAGTTAATATTGAAGCCTATGTGAATCAGGTTCAGGATAAAGATAAAGTTGACGCCACGTCTGAGCAGCCGGAAAAGCAGCAAACCAAGGCAGATACGGTTGTGCTTTCAGATACGGCTAAAAAAGTCCAGGAGGCGCAAAAACAATTGGAAGCGATACCGGATGTCCGGGAGGACAAGGTCGCCCAGCTCAAAGAACAGATAGAAAACAAAACCTATAAAATGGATGAAGAAGAAACAGCCGGTAAAATGATTAAAGATGCGCTGTTGAACGATTTATTATAGCCAAATAAACTTGCCAAATCGGCAAGTTTAAAATTGATAAACAAAGGCGGTTCAGGGACAATCCTGAATCGCCTTTTCTTTTTTTAAATTAATTGAAATTTTCGGCAGGCAAATCCATCAGACCGGCTCCGGCCCTACTGGATATTGCAGTTCAGGCAGTAGGCATAGGATCCGACCGGATCATCGGCTCGCAAAACATGATCGATCTCAGTATCGATAACGGTATCATATAATCTTTTTGCCGGATGATCGGTCGGGCTCAGGGCGGCAAAGATGCCGACAATTAATCGATTGAGCCGTTTAATCAGCAGTTCCCGGGTGGTTAAGGGTTGCGTGATGTAAGTGATTTCATAATCGTTTAAACCCGCCGTTTTAGCGATCGCATCAACCGCATCCTGCAGGCTGCCGATATTATCGACCAGTCCCAGATCTTTAGCCGTAATTCCGGCCCAGACACGGCCCTGTGCGATTTTTTCAACCGCCTCCGGCTGCATATTGCGGCCTTCAGCGACCCGCTGGACGAAACGCCGATAGCCCTGCTCAATCACCAGATTCATCGATTGAGCCACCAGGTCATTTAATGGACGGCTGGGATCAAAAGCATCTGAAAGTTGGGTGGTACCGACACCATCACTGGTGATACCCAAGGATTTCAGGCTCTTTTCAAAAGTCGGGAAGGCCCCGAAAATACCGATCGAGCCGGTAATCGTTGTGGGTGTCGCCCATATTTGATCGGCAGGTGCGGCAATCCAGTACCCGCCGGATGCAGCAATGGATCCCATGGATACGAAAACCGGTTTGCCGGCCTGGCGGGTCAGCTCGATCTCTCTGCTAATGACCTCAGAGGCGGTCGCACTGCCCCCGCCGCTATCGATCCGAACCACCACCGCCTTTACGTTTTCATCTTCACGCGCCCGCACCAGCAGATCCGCCATGGTGTCACCACCGATTCTGCCGGACGGTTGCTCTCCGTCCATGATAATGCCGCTGGCAACAATGATGCCGACCTTGTCCTTGGCGGGATGGCTTTTCATTAGATCCGGGCGAATGCGGTTAAAATATTCGTCGAAGGCAATCTGTTTAAAGGTAAGGCCGTCTTTATCCGGGCCAAGGCGTTCAATCAGTTCCTGGCGGACCTCGTCCCGGGTTTTGAGTTCATCCACCAGGCCCAGATTTAAGGCCATCAAGGCGGCATCTCCTTCAGCTTCTGCCAGATGACCCGGAAGGTTATTGATTAAGTCATCCAGGTCTTGCGGCCGAAATCCCCGTCTTGAAGCCACATCGACTTTGTAAAAATCCCATAAAACAGTGAGCCAGGCGAGATTGGCCTCTTTGGCGTAATCAGACATGCTGTCTCGTAAAAAGGGTTCGAGAGCTGATTTATAGGTGCCGACTTTAAAGACATGAAACTGGACCTGTAACTTCTCCAAAGCCGTTTTATAATATTTACGGTAAAGGCCGAACCCATGCAGCATGATCGCACCCATGGGGTTCAAATACAGCCTGTCGGCATGGGCCGCCAGATAGTATTGCTGCTGATTGAAATAATCGCCGAATGCAAAAATTTGCTTGCCGCTGCTGCTAAAGCGCTCAAGAGCCGTGCCAATGGACTGCAGTTTGCTTATACCGGCTTTTTCCATTTTCCTGAGGTCCAGGACCAGCATTTCGATGCGCTCATCGTCTTTGGCAAAATCGATAACATCGATAACATCTTTGAGAAGCGTTTCTTCCCTGGCAAGCATGATTTCGGTTTGTTGTTCGACGATATTGCCTTCGGGCGATAGAATCAGCGCCGCACCGTCGGGCACATCTTCTCCGCTGTCAAAAAATACAATTGCAATGAAAAGGATGATGAGCAAAAGAAACAACAGATTACCGACAATTCTGCGTAAGAGGGAAACACTGTTCCAAAAAAAACTTAAAAATCGGCGAATTTTGCCTTTGGGCTTGTACATTTGTTTAATCCTCGCCTGAACGTTAAAAAAAATTAGCACCACAAAGGCACAAAATTCACGAAGGGAATGAAAAGAATTTATTCTAATGTCATCCTTTGCGTTTTTATGCCTGATATATAATATAAAACAATAAAGAAGTATTGCATAGCCCGTTTAAATAAAAAAACAGGGCGACGATTCCGTCACCCTGTTTTTCGTTGTTGGTGTTTGATAGCCCATGGTCAATGGGCTATGGGCTATCTGAAGGAAGAAGTAATTAGTGAACCGTGATTTCTTTGGGCTTTTGCTTCTCAGGTTTGGGCACTTCAATTTTCAGCAAGCCGTCTTTAAAATCGGCTTTGATATTGTCCGAATTCACATCAGCCGGCAAGCTGAAGGCGCGCTGGAATTTTCCATAGGCCCTTTCGCGGCGATAGTATTTTTCCTCTTTGACCTCATCGTCATGGTTACGCTCTCCACTAAGGGTCAAAACCTGATCTTTCACATCAACCGAAATATCCTTTTTTTCCATACCGGGAAGTTCCACTTTTATGATAATTCTGTCATCCTCATCATACATGTCCACCACCGGATGCCAGGTACCCAGGCTCAACTCATCTTCTGATCGACTGGGCTGGAAAAAAGAATCAGCAAGCAAATGATTGAATCGATGCTGCAACGTGTTCATCTCTCTCCAGGGATTCCATCTGACTAAGTTCATCATTTTTAAACCCTCCTTAAGTTAAATGAATGTTTGACATTAAATATTAATATTCCTTTTTCTGATCAATAAAATAAATATTAATATGTTATTGTCAATATTTTATTAAATTTATTTATTGCATTACTTAAAATATGTATTAACATATAGTAATGAAAAGCGGCGGCTGGAAACACCATGCGCCTGTGGGAGGCACGCGGCGGTTAAAAAGGATTATAACCTTAATCTAAATTTAAATAATTGACTTAAGGAGGAATTTGTCATGAGCAAAATTATCGGAATTGACCTTGGAACGACCAACTCTTGCGTCGCAATTATGGAAGGCGGCGATGCAAAAATTATTGCCAACCCGGAAGGCGGTCGCACAACCCCCTCGATGGTGGCCATCACAGATAACCAAGAGCGCCTGGTTGGGCAAATTGCCAAAAGACAGGCGGTCACCAATCCCGAAAACACGGTTTTTGGAATTAAGCGCCTGATCGGCCGTAAATATGATTCGGCGGAAGTGCAAAAGGACATCACGGTTTTGCCTTATAAAATGGAAAAGGCAGCCAACGGTGACGTTGGGATTCGCCTGCGGGAAAAAATACACAGCCCCGCGGAAATTTCATCTTTTATTCTGGCCAATATCAAAAAGACGGCTGAAGAGTATCTAGGTGAAACGATTACAGATGCGGTAATTACGGTTCCGGCCTACTTTAGCGACAGTCAGCGGCAGGCCACTAAAGATGCCGGCAAAATTGCCGGGCTGAATGTATTGCGCATTGTCAATGAGCCCACTGCAGCCGCCTTGGCCTATGGTCTGGATAAGAAAACCGATGAAAAAATCGTGGTGTTTGACCTGGGCGGCGGTACCTTCGACGTGTCGATTCTTGAAATCGGCGACGGTGTTTTTGAGGTGAAGGCCACAAATGGGGACACCCATTTAGGGGGTGAAGATTTTGACCTTAAACTCATTGATTACCTGGCCGATGAATTTAAAAAGGATCAGGGAATTGATCTGCGAAACGATAAAATGGCCCTGCAGCGGTTAAAAGAAGCCGCAGAAAAGGCCAAGATTGAATTGTCCACCTCGGTTCAGACCGACGTCAATCTGCCCTTTATCACCGCAGACGCCAGCGGTCCCAAGCATCTGAATTTAAAAATCACCCGTGCCAAGTTCGAAGGCCTCGTCAGCGATTTGCTGGATAACCTTGAAAAACCGTGCCGCGTGGCATTAAAAGATGCCGGTCTTTCTGCGACAGATATCAATGAGGTTATTCTGGTGGGCGGCATGACCCGCATGCCGGCTGTTCAGCAGCGGGTTAAAGGTATCTTTGGCAAAGAACCCAACAAGGGGGTCAATCCCGATGAGGTTGTTGCCATGGGGGCGGCCATCCAGGGTGGCGTTCTAAAAGGCGATCTGGAGGATGTATTGCTGCTGGATGTTACACCGCTTTCTCTGGGCATTGAGACCCTGGGCGGTGTGATGACCCGGCTAATTGATAAAAATACCACCATTCCGGCCAAAAAGAGTGAAGTTTTTTCAACTGCCGAAGACAATCAGCCGGCAGTGTCGATTCACGTGCTTCAAGGCGAGCGGGAAATGGCTTCCGGCAACAAATCATTGGGGCGCTTTGAGTTGACGGGCATTCCCCCGGCCCCCCGCGGGATCCCTCAGATTGAAGTGACCTTCGATATCGATGCCAATGGAATTGTGGAAGTATCTGCCAGGGATACCGCCAGCGGCAAACAGCAGTCGATTCGTATCACCCACTCTTCGGGTTTATCCCAGGACGAAATTGATCGACTGGTGAAAGACGCCGAGCTTCATGCAGAAGACGATCAGAATAAAAAAGTGCTGGCGGAAGCCCGCAATTCAGCCGATGCTCTGATGTATTCCACCGAAAAAACCCTTGGTGAAATGGGTGAAAAGGTGGACAGCGGCATAAGGGCTGACGTCGAGCAGACAGTTGCCAGCCTCAAGCGTGAAATCGAAGGCGAAAACATTGCGGAAATCAAACGCCTGACGGAAACATTGACTCAGATAGCCCATAAGCTGGCGGCCTCAGCATATCAACAGGCTTCGCCGCAGGGACAACCTTATGACGCCTCTGCAGGCGGTGCGCATAATTCCGCTGCCGATAGCGCGTCTAATGCCGAGGAAGAGGTGGTTGATGCAGAGTATGAGGAAGTTAACTGATCCAAAAGTTTCATGAAAAATATCGCAAAAAGGGCGGCGCTCACAATGCGAGCACCGCCCTTTCCTTTAAAAAAAATCTTTCTTTCAGGCAAAAATCGAGCTATTTAATATCTTGCATGAAAGCAGCTTTTAAAATAATCGGTATCGTCATCCTTTCGGCCCTGGTTACCGCGGGGTTTTATTTTTACCTGAGCTTGCCGGATGTCAGCGGATTAAAAATAAAAAATCCCCGAAGCACGGCATTAATGGTACAGCGCTATCGCGAGGCGAAGAAAACCGATCACAAGTTCAGAATCCGTCAGCAATGGATTGATTTTGAAGCGATACCGAAGCTGCTGCGCGAAACGGTCCGGATTACGGAAGACGCCAGCTTTTATCAACACAAAGGTGTGGATTTTGCTGAATTAAAAGAAGCGCTTAAAAAAAATTGGAAAAAAGGGGAATATGTGCGGGGTGCCAGCACCATTACCCAGCAACTGGCAAAGAATCTTTACCTGTCCACTGAAAAAAGCGTCATTCGAAAAATCAAGGAATTATTGATCACCATAAGCCTAGAACGCAATTTAAGCAAAGATCGGATCTTTACCCTTTACCTCAATGTTATCGAATGGGGACCGGGGGTATTTGGAGTGGAGGCCGCTTCACAAAATTATTTTCACAAAACGGTTGACCAGCTGACTCTGGAGGAAATGGTCCGTTTGGTGGCCGTCATCCCGCAACCGCTAAAAATCAATCCCACCGAAAATGACGATTGGCTGAAATGGAAAGCCCGCTGGATTTTAGATGCCCTGAGACGATACGCCTATATCGATCAAATGCAGTACCAGGCGACTTACGACCGCTTTCAATAACGCCGCCTTAGCCCTCACCCGCTTCGTTGGGTTATGCCGCGACAGAGTCCCTCACAAAGTAGGCTCACGGTTCATATCATAAGGTTTCAGGTGTCAGTGTTCAGGTGTCAGCCGCTCCAATTCTGACACCTGACACCCGAAACCTGACACCTCACTCTTTATGCTTATTGCTTGAAATAAGCATATTGCAATATTATTAATAATAATATATGGAATGCAGTAATGAAGCTTGCAGAACGCGCTAAAAAACGAAAAGGCAGGGCAAAATGGCAAAAAAGAGTGAAAATTCAACGTTTCAAGAAATAACCTTACCATTGCCGTCACCGGCTGACTTAAGGGGCCGGCAATCGGTTCGTGCAACCTTTAAGTTATCCGCCAGGGCCATTGACGTACTCAGTATCGTGGCCACGCAACTGGGAATCAAACAAAAATCACTCTTTGATCATTTGATCGAGGATGTGCAGTCGTTAAACGTCATTGCAAACGAAATCGAAGATGAAGTGTTTGACGCCCTGGATCGGGTGCAAAAAACCTTTGTGGTCAGCCGGCGCACGCTGTCCTGCCTGGAACAAACATCGCGGCAATTCAATGCACCACGGGATGCCCTGGTAGAGTATTCAATTCAGCGATTGCTGCCGGTAATTGCAAAAGAACGGGAAAGACACCGCAAGCGCAAGGCGATATTAAATGATATCAATGCCCATCTGGCACAGGGGTTGAAAATCCTGAAAAAAGCACAATCGCTGCTGGGTGAAGATGATCCGGTTTATGTCAGATTCGAAACCGCCATGCATTCGCTGGTAAACTCCCAGAGTCATATTGAAAATTATGTGAAAAAAGGAAGCGTTATCGAAGATTTTTAAAGCATAAGAATATGCTTTTTCATGGCATTTTATCTAGGTGCCAGCATTAACAGCCCGTCATCCGTATTCAAATCCATTCTGAACCGGCTCAGATAATTTAAGCCCAGCAGGCCCAAACCGGGTTGATTGGGAATATCCATCACCAGTGCTTTTACATTATAAGTCTCAAAGCCCTCTAAAGCGATTGAATCCAGAACGACTTCAGGTGCATAAAGCTCACCGCTGGCCGTAAAGACTTTGCGGCGCGGATTGCGGACCGAGATAGCGATGCCAAGAATTCTTGCGGTCGAATATGGTATGGTCACCATCGATGCGCCCGTATCAACAATAAATTCCTGCGAGGTCCCCTGATTGATTGAAGCGGTCACCGGTATTTGCCGGGTGCCCGGTGCAAAGCGGATGAGAATCTTTCCCTGTTGACCTTTCAGTTCGGAAATCTGTGTCTGCAAGCTTCTGACCTGGTCGCCGAGGGCCGGAGGATAATCTTTGGCCGCCAAAATCCTTTCCGCCGTTTCCCAGTCGTCTTCGGTCAGGGCCAGTTTTACGCCGAACAGATGAATGTTGAGGTCCTCCGGCCGCTGCCGGCCGCCGCGTTCGTACACCCGCCAGGCATCCTGAATATCTCCGCCTTCAAGCAGGGCATTTATCCAGTTTTGATAGAGACCGGAATGAAGTTCGCTTAACTTCACTTTTTCACGATTGCTTTTCAGCTTCAAATCTTCGATCGCATTTTCCGTTAAATTGACCGCCACTTCCAGGCCGAAACTTTCTGCAGTCAGTATAACCACATCCGATATCAAAGCGACATCATTTACCTGAGCAAGGACCTCGGCATCAAAATAACTGGCCGCCTGGGACCCAAAACCTTCTTGAACAGCGCGCCCAAGCAGCAACCGCATTTGGCTGATCACCGCCTCGGGTTTCAGATAGTCAGGCGTCCGGTCGGCAGATAGCCTGGGATCAATCCGGAAGGCACGGGCAAACGCTGCCAGGCGATCTAAACTCGAGTAGTCATCGCCCATGGCAAGCGCCAGCACGAACTCTTCTTCCCGGCTGTTGGCGAAGGTGAGTCGATAATAATCATCCACCCGGATTTCGGGTTTAAGATTAAGACCCACATCGCCCGTCCATAAAAATGCGCCGTCGATGAAATCGCCGAATGTCCAGCCCACCACATGGCCATCCTGAATAAACACCCCGGGATCGTTTATACCGTCCGGCAGGGAACCTTTATTAAAATTTCCCTGTCTACCGATACCACCGATCTCTAACGGCTCAGGCGGATCCTGGGATCTGAGCGCCAACCAGGTCAGCGGTTTGCCAGCAGACCAGGGGTGAAGCTCGGGGCTTTCAAGACTTTGATCTTCCGGGATCCGCCACAGGCTAATTTGATCCAGATCATTTATGATGCCGCCTTCAATCGTCTGCGGACCTCCCGCACTCATCTGAAGCACCCAGCTGGAACCGCCGATACTTTCCCGGGTGGGCAGCGCGACCCAGCCGCCGCCAACCACCGGCACCATGATTTCCGAAAGCAGATGACCGGCGACATCCCTGATCCGAAGCAGTCCGACCGGAATATTGATCTGTTCGGTAACGGCTTCAGTTTCAGTGACGGCTTTAACAACAGAAGCCTGCTCGGGTAAGCGGGTTTGTGGGGGGGGTGGCGTCACCGGTTTTACTTTGGAAATAAGATTCGATTTGGCCGATGGTGGAGGGGTGCTGTCCGAACGATAATAAAAATAAAGCACGCCCACGACAAAAAGGAGAAATACGACAACCGCAAGCCAGGGGCGACCGGCTTTTTTTGCCGGCAGTTCATGCAAGGCGGCGCCGCAATTATAACAAATATCAGACTCAATGGGATTTTTGATGCGGCATTGAGGGCAATCGATAATTTTAGGGTCTTCGGCTGAATCCGTGTCCATAATCAAAACTCGGCCGTGATGGGCTTGTGCTTATCGTCAAACGGGTAAGGGGCAAGACAAAGCATTCGTATCTTGAAATTATAGCACAATTTCATTGGTGACCAAAATAATTTGGAGCCAATTGGCAAAGCCGGAACTTTAACGCTTATTCCGGTAGCGCCGCCAGCATACTGGCAACAAACGCTTCATCATTCCAGGCACTTTTATCTGAGGTGGCGCCAAATCGAACCAAAACTAGATTTTTTGATGGAACCATAAATGCCCGCTGTTCCTGGAAGCCCCATGCAAAAAAAGTGCCCACCGGTACTGAGGTCATCATCCGGTCTGATGCGTCGGATGGCGCGCCGGCATTAAGCCAGAACAAGGCCCCGTATTTACCCTGGGGCAAATAAACTACACTTTACCCAGCGCTTCATGATATCCTCCAGATTTACGCTCAATTCGGATTTTATTCACCTGGCATTACCGGCTCGACAAACAGGGTAAGCCCCTCCATTTTGACAATCTTGACGGATTGCCCCGCTTCAATCGGTGGCCCGTCATCGATTTTTACCGCCCGCCAGAGCTCTCCGTGGATCTGGACATATCCCGCTGGCGCCAGTCGCTCTTTGGCAATACCGCGCTCGCCGATCATCGACCGGGACGGGCCGGGTCGCTCCCAATCATAGGCCCGCCAGACAAAGGGAAACAGCAGTGCGTCTTTGACAATCCAAAAAACGATGATACTCCAGAAAAGCCATCCCGGCAGCACGACCCAGTGCTGGATAATAATCAAGATCAAAATAACAGCCGACAATCCCGGGATATTCAGCAAAATGTATCTGAGATAGATCGGTTTTGGTATTTGTTTTAATTTAATACTCATTTTTAAAAGATATATAAATTAGACAGGATCTACAAAATTTTTTAGATTTGGTATTGGCTTTCCTAAAGAAATCCAATTAATCCTGTCTTAAAAAACGGAATTTGTCGCTTATGAAATAATCCGGATAAATTCGTTTTCCAGCAAAAGA
>Ga0316196_10001099_pt1 | contig 11547 bp, 11 predicted proteins | sample Eddsed2cm_MG_FD_204938 | JGI IMG/M metagenome (GOLD analysis project Ga0316196, IMG submission 204938) | Coastal sediment microbial communities from Maine, United States - Eddy sediment 2 cm | ecosystem: Environmental > Aquatic > Marine > Coastal > Sediment | place: USA: Maine | collected... | reverse complement strand
TATTCGGCTGGCATTGACATCTAGTGTGAATACTAAGCAAGTAGATTGCTTTTATTAGGAGCATTTATAAACACCTGTCAGGTAATTTTACACTGTTGAAGATTTTTGAATGTAAGTTATTGAAATACCACAGCGGTATAGATCTTGCATATAAGAAAGTGTGCTTAAATTTATATTACATCAAGAAGAGAACAGGATGATGAGAAAACAGACAGGTGTGCTAGTTGGGATATTGTTATCCATTGGGTTAATGCTGGTTGGCAGGCTCAGGCTACTCATGCGGGCATGATTAGGTATCTACAGGTCTAGATTGATTAATGGTGCATGAAGAAAAAAGAAAAGGGATAAAGCCGGTTCCCGATGACCCGCTAATATATTTGAACGAAGCTCAAGTCTTTTCATGTCATCGAATGCAGACATATGGCTGGCGCATTAAATTCATAAGACGTCCATTATTTCAAAGTCCAGTCTGTTTTATGACTGATCCGGATGAGATCATGATGGCGGTTATTGAGAGGGATGGATTCATAAACAAGCACCCCGACATTCCGTTACGTAGTGCTGAAAATCAGGCCTAAGAATTATTTCCACCTGGGCTACCATTGCATCACAAGATCGATCGTAATAGATCCCTTGCTGATTCCGTAAAGAGTTCTTCTAAGGAATCAAGCAGTCAGCTCAAGTTGAAATGTGTTTCACCTATCTAAATTTCTGAAAGCAACCAATTCATTCGTTATGCACAGACCAAATAACCTTATACGCTAAACCGGAAATAGAGCATTTATTCTTACTCCATGAAGAAATGCCGTGCATTTGGTTACTTCCAGGAATATTATTGAAATACACCTGTTGACATGCTTGAAAACAGGCATGGTATCACCTGCCCATGCGGCTTGTAGAAGAATTGAATCATCCATGTAGTACAAGAGTCTTTGGCCACAAACTAACTATCCAGCTGGTGAGGGCGCTACCATTTTGAAGAAACATGTGACTTCTTTATTGCATACGTGTTTACACAGTTATGGTGAATCTTTCATATAAGATTAAATATCTTGCCCCGGTCTTAGTCCTAAATCTCCAGACTATAGTAGAAGTAAAAAAATCATCAGGTGTAAAATCTGCAAAATCATTCAATGTTTTAGTTCAGGTGATATTAATAAAGAGTCACATTCTCTGGCTGGCGGCGCATCAGGCAATTTATCAGGCAGGTTCTAAGTCATCTGTACCAGCAAAACTTACTGAGGCACCTATTCGGGAAATCTTATAATTACGAAAATAGAACATATTCATACAGACAGAATAGATTTGTCTCTAATCTCTAAATTGCTATTAACAGGCCATGATATTTCGGTGGGCTTTTCCATGCACACCATTCAAATTAACGAAAACAGGTTGACAGTCATTCTCCTAAAGCCGCCTTTTTTTCAAGTATAAGTGTAATCAGACTCAGTCAATATTATTTTTCAAGCCGCGCACTGGCTGATTTACCCAATCTTAATGTATCTACGCAATATTCTTTGAGAGAGTTGTGAGTTTACACATTGAGGCCAGGCTACATTGCCTGCAATTACGAGTTCGATATTCCTTCCGTAGCTTGAATTAACTGCATATCGTCGTATATATGATATAGACTCGATATATTTAATCCAATTATTTCAAGGAGGAGAGTTCTAGATGAAACTTCTCACCACAGTTGCCGGGATGTTCAGCACACTACTGATAGTCATCTCCTCAGGTGCAGGCATTCTTGCCCATGCTGCTGATTTGACAGAGCAGGCTCGCCTGGAGATGGTTAGAAACATTGAACAGGATGTCAGGGAAACCAGCCTTGAGCTGAACAAGAGCGAACTCGATCCTCGAGTAATGAAAGCTCTCTCGCGTGTACCTCGCCACGAATTCGTCCCAGCAGATGAAAAGCAAAATGCCTATGAAAACCGTCCTCTGCCAATTGGTCATGGGCAGACCATATCACAGCCATATATTGTCGCAGTGATGACAGATATGCTGAACCTCGAGCCCGACAGCAGGGTGCTGGAACTGGGAACAGGATCAGGCTACCAGGCGGCGATACTGGGCGAACTGGCCGGCAAGGTGTACACGATTGAAATCGTTGAACCCCTTGGGATGCAGGCAAAAGAGCGGCTGCAAAGACTGGGATACGACAATGTCACAACAAAGGTGGGGGACGGTTATTACGGGTGGGAAGAGCATGCTCCATTCGATGCCATTATCGTTACTGCGGCAGCCAGCCATATACCGCCGCCGTTGATCAAGCAGCTGAAGCCGGGAGGGCGCATGGTCATTCCGGTAGGAAGCCGATTCATGATGCAGCAGCTACTGGTAGTCGATAAGCGTGAGGATAACAAGATCGTCAGCAAGCAGGTCATGCCAGTGGTGTTCGTGCCGGTCACTGGCAAGCACTAGAAGCAGCATATACTATGCGGAAGCATCAGCGCCCACCGTATCTTTCCATCGCGCTGATCTCCGGTGCCGCGCTGGCGTATGAAGTCCTGCTGATGCGACTGTTTTCGATCATACAGTGGCATCATTTCTCCTATATGATTATCGGCCTGGCCCTGTTGGGCTATGGCTTCAGCGGTGCAATTATTTCCGTTTTTCAGGGTTGGTTGTTACAGCGATTTACGCTTGTCTTTCTCGGTAGTCTGTTATTGTTTGGCCTGACATCAGTGGCCGGTTTTATGGCTGCACAGGCAATGCCTTTTAACGCTGAATTGATCCTCTGGGACTATCACCAGGTCATTTATCTACTGATCATTTTTCTGCTGCTGAGTCTGCCTTTCTTTTTCGCAGCCAGTGCCATCTGCCTTGCATTTATGCAGTATCGTCAACAGGTATCGCGTATCTATGGTTGGGACCTCGCTGGCGCAGGACTCGGCAGCCTGGTCGTCATTGGATTGTTATTCGTGGCTTTTCCGCAAAATGCCCTGATTACCGTCGGTGCTGCTGGTCTTGTGTCATTGCTGGTTGCCAGTGTCGAACTGGGTGTTAAACAGTACAGATCCGTATCTCTGATATTGCTTGTTTCTACCATGGTGCTGTCACTGCTAGCAGTAAACCTGGAGCTGAACATGTCGCCGTATAAAAGCCTGCCGCAGACCTTGCGGGTCGATGGAACAGAGGTGGTTGAGCAGGATTCCAGCCCATTTGGACTGATCAGCATTATCGACAGTCGAATTGTTCCATTCAGGCATGCACCTGGACTCAGTCTAGCAAGTACTGCAGAACCTTTGCCTCAGCTGGGTATTTTTACCGATGGTGATAACATGACTGTCATCACAAAAGCAGCTGAAGATAAGTCGCAACTTGTCTATCTCGACCAGTTGACTTCAGCATTGCCTTACCACCTGGCGGATCCAGCTTCGGTATTGATTGTAGGTGCAGGCGGAGGCACAGATATTCTGCAGGCGCTTTATCATTCAAACAACAATAAAACCTCTGCTGCGATAGATGCAGTTGAGTTGAATCCACAACTGATCGAGATCGTTGGAAGCCGCTACAGTAAATTCAATGGTGATTTATTCCAGCATCCTGGCGTCCAGGTATATGCCGGCGATGTGCGTGGATTTCTTACTCAAAATCAGAAAAAGTATGATCTGATACAGATATCATTAATGGATGCTTTTAATGCATCGGCTTCTGGCTTATACGCATTAAATGAGGACTACCTGTATACCATTGAAGCACTCAAACACTATCTAAACCACATTGTTCCAGGCGGTATCCTGTCACTGACACGCTGGATCAAAATGCCGCCGCGCGACACCTTGAAGCTTTTTGCGACGGCAGTTGAAGCATTGAGGCAGATGGGTGTAGAAAATCCCTCTGAGGGGCTGATCCTTATTCGCAGTTGGCAGACCAGTACATTGTTAGTCAAGAACGGAGCGTTTAGCTCTGAGAATATAAAGAATATTCGAGAGTTCAGCGATGAACGGTCATTTGATGTGGACTTTGCAGCAGGATTTCCGCTAGCAGAAGAAAGCTATAATCAAATGGCAAAGCCCTGGTTCCAGGAAGGCACAGCGGCATTGTTATCAGATAAGCAGGATCAATATCTGGATCAATATAAGTTTAACCTTCATCCTGCTATCGACGACAGACCGTATTTTCATCACTATACAAAATGGTCATCATTGCCGGAGATGTTCAAGCTGCGCGACCGTGGAGGTATGTCGTTAATCGAGTGGGGTTATGTCGTCCTGGTAATGACATTAATTGTTGCAGCAGTACTTAGTGTGATTCTGATAGCATTGCCATTACTGGCTTTGCCGCGTTCTTCTGATAAAGCTAAAGCGGCTATCAGCAAAACGCGTGTAATTCTTTACTTCCTCGCAATAGGCATTGCATTCCTGTTTATGGAAATTGCCTTCATGCAGAAGTTTATCCTGTTCCTGCATCATCCTTTGTATTCTTTTGCTGTAACTCTTGCCGCTTTCCTTGTCTTCGCCGGTATAGGTAGCTACTTATCTGCAAACATGGCTCACTACTACAGCAGGCGTAACCTGCTGCTGGGTTCTGTGGCCGGAATACTGTTATTTGGAGTCAGTTATATTTTTCTGCTGGATAGCCTGTTTATCTGGATATCGGATACTCCAATATTGTTGAAAATACTGCTGACGGTAGTGCTGGTTGCGCCACTGGCACTGCTGATGGGTATGCCATTTCCACTCGCTCTGTCGTCTCTGGCCGACCATGCTGAAGCCCTGGTTCCATGGGCGTGGGGTATCAATGGCTGTGCCTCTGTCATCAGTGCGAGCCTGGCAACCTTGTTAGCCATACATTTTGGTTTTAGCACAGTGATTATGCTTGCCCTGGCATTATATGCAGGGATAGTGTTCGTGTTTCCCGTTCCACCTCGAGCTGTTACTAGTTGAGGCGCTACTAATTGTGGTTCTGTATTTGTAAATATTTCTAGCGAGCGGTAATTACAGGCGTCAGCGTTTGGCGGTGTCAATATTATAACGGAGTGTTACCGTGTGTTCCTGCGGATTGGTCCACATCAGGCAGTACGTTTGTGTGGTGTTTATATACACTGTACCGCTGTCTTTCAATGCCTGCTGTTCAGCTACCGGGTACTTTATCTCCTTGTCCATATGATAGTGAAGATTAAACAGTGTTGCGGAAGAAACTTGAAATGAATAGTTGATTTTGCTACCGGCATCCAGCTTGTGACAGGATTCGTGAACCTTGCCTGGCCGAAGGTTGAGGCTTTTCTCATCAGATGCCTGCGTTTGTGAACTGCAGGTGATGACAGCAGTCGCAAGTACAGCAATTATTTTGATGTTTTTAGTCATGTCTTCCGCCTTCATATGTAGTGTAGATGCCTGAACCCGCTTGCGTTTAAGTGCCAGGTTTATGCTATCGAATATCTTCAATGCTGTATATCTTAGACAGAATTGTCGGTGTGATGAGGGCGTAGCCCTGCTGTTGCCAGTGTACTAGCTCATTAATAGCCGAAGGCACGACTTCTATAAAATCCTGGAAATCTTCGGTTGTATATCCATAGTCGCCGGCTGCAAGACCGCATACCTTGAAGCTCACGCCCAGTTCAGAGAAGTAGCGCATCCGGTCCACAGCAGCTTTGTAACGCTGATAGTTTTTGCTGGCAACAGTGACAATTTCCATGCCATGGATAACAACGACGATGTCCATCATTTCCGGGTCGATGTTATAGGGTGCATCCATCAGGCTATTCATTAATGACCTGATCCAGTACAGCGCAGAGTTAATATCTTCCGGTTCATTAAAGTAAAAATCGTAGACAACCTGCGGTTCTTTGTAGGGTGTTTCAATAAACGTTGCAGTATTAGCAAGTACCTGTGCCGGGAATATAATGAGCAAGACCAGGAAAATTTTTTTAATAGTTAATATCATTCGGGCTTCTCCTGTTACTGTAGTATCTTTTATGTATTGTCTGAGTGTTTCTGGCTATTATGGCGCTTAAGCTAACAGGAAAGGAAGGCAGGTGTCCTTTTTCTTTACAGGGCAATTAAATCTAATCTCAAGGGCTTATCTATGGCAGATCAGGGTACATCAGGCATTAGGCGCATATGTAATGCAGCCGGCTATTCTTTTGCCGGGCTGAAGGCCGCCTTTCAAAATGAGGCTGCATTCAGGCAGGAATCGGTTCTTCTGCTGATTCTTGCTCCTGTTGCTTTATGGCTGGGTGAGGGGGCTATTGAAAAAGCGTTGCTAATTTCCTCTGTGCTGCTGGTACTGATTATAGAGCTGGTCAACTCAGCCATTGAAAGTGCAATCGATCGTATTGGCAGCGACATACACGAACTTTCTGGCCGGGCTAAAGATATAGGTTCGGCAGCGGTATTTCTCAGCCTGCTTAATGCTGCCCTGATCTGGTTTTTTCTGATAGTAATAGATTAATGTTGAGAGATTATTGACCATGCCTTTGCCTGATACTCTTGCCATGATGCGGCAACTGGTAGGGATTCCTTCTGTCAGCAGTGTCAGTCCCGACATTGATATGGGCAATCTTAAGGTTGTGGAGCTGCTTGCAGAATGGTTGCAGGAGCTCAATTTTACAGTCGAAATAATCCCCCTGAAAAATCATCCAGAGAAGGCGAACCTTGTTGCTACATTGGGGCGAGGGCAGGGCGGCCTGGTGCTTGCTGGACACACCGACACCGTGCCTTATGATGAAAACCTGTGGAACTACAATCCGCTCGCTCTGACCGAGGCGGGCAATCGTCTCTATGGCATGGGAAGCTCGGACATGAAAGGTTTTTTCGCGCTTGCTATCACTGCAGCCAGAATATTTTCAATAGATGACCTGAAGGAACCGCTGGTTATCGTTGCTACTGCCGATGAAGAGTCAACGATGCACGGTGCACGTGAGTTGGCAGCCAGTGGTCGTTTACAGGCTCGCCGGGTGCTGATTGGCGAACCGACAGGTCTGCGCCCGGTGCATATGCACAAGGGAATGATGATGGAATCAGTTCATTTGCATGGCTGTTCAGGCCATTCCAGCGATCCTGCTTTAGGCAATAATGCCATGGAAGGAATGCACAGCGTCATAGCTGAGATCCTGCGCTGGCGGACAGAGTTGCAGCAGCGCTTCCAGAACCCCGATTTCAAGGTGCCTTTCCCGACGCTGAATCTCGGGCGTATTGCTGGCGGTGATAATCCCAATCGTATCTGCGGTGACTGTGAACTGCATTTTGACCTGCGCCCCCTGCCTGGAATGGTGGCTGAGGATTTACTCGAAGAGCTGACCCCCCGTCTACAGTCAGCAATCAGGCAATCCGGGCTGCAGCTGGCATTAAGGCCGTTGATGGAAAGTGTGCCCCCTTTTGCTTCGGATAACGGTTCAGCAATTGTTGCTGCAGCAGAAAAGTTGACGGGATCATCAGCGGAATCGGCTGCTTATTCGACTGAAGCGCCTTTCTTTCAGAATATTGGTCTTGATGCGGTCGTGCTCGGCCCAGGTGATATTGCCCAGGCTCATCAGCCAGATGAATTCCTGGCTCTGGATAGACTGCAGCCAATGATTGACGTGCTGACAGGGATGATTCGACGATTTTGTGTTGCGTAACTTTGGAATAAATACGATTATGTGGTTCAGGTTTTGGTATAAATATTCATAAAATCAGGCAGATGGCTAAAGAGAACACAAAACAATTAAAGCAGGCACATGACTTCGTTGCGGCTTTTCGCCAGTCGGCTCCCTATATCCATGCACACAGGGGTAAAACCTTTGTGCTGGCCTTTAGCGGTGATGCAGTGGCAGATGAGCATTTTCCATTACTGGTGCAGGATATTGCTCTGCTCAACAGCCTCGGCGTGCGACTGGTCATTGTTCATGGTGCGCGGCCCCAGATTGAGCAGTGTCTGAAACAACATAATGTGAAAAGTGAGTACGTCAACGGCATACGAGTCACCAATGCCGTTGCGATGGAATGTACACGCGATGCCGTTGGCAGTATTCGTGTGCAGATTGAAGCCCTGTTTTCCGTTGGTATTGCAAATTCACCAATGGCAGGTGCGGGCATTCATGTGGCATCGGGAAATTACATCAGTGCGCGTCCATATGGTATTCATGACGGCGTAGATTTTGGCTATACCGGTCGCATTAGAAAACTTGATTGCGCCGCAATTTTACGAAACCTTGATGCGCGCTCCATCGTTATGTTGTCACCGTTGGCGTATTCTGTCACCGGCGAGGTTTTTAATGTCAATTCTGAGCAGGTAGCAACGTATACTGCTTCTGCAATTAATGCAGACAAACTAATCTTCCTGCTTGATGGAAAGGGTCTGCGCAATGTAAGAAGACAGGTAATTCGCCAGTTGACGCGGCAGGCGGCTGAGGAAATCTTGAATTCCCGGCGAAAACTTGACCCTGAGGCAGCAGTCCATTTGCAAAGTGCTGTCGAAGCAAGCCAAAAGGGTGTCGAGCGGGTACACCTGGTGCCGCAATGGACCACTGGTGCATTATTGCAGGAACTCTATACCACAGACGGCATTGGCACGCTGGTAACTGCCAGTGATTATGAGGTGACCCGCCAGGCCACTGTTGATGATATTGGCGGTATCATAGAATTGATTCAGCCGCTGGAACAGCAGGGACTGCTGGTTAAGCGTTCACGTGAGCAGCTGGAGATGTCAATCGAACAATTCTATGTGATGGAAAGGGATGGATTAATAACTGCCTGTGTTGCAGTTATACCTTTTCCTGATAACAGCATGGCAGAGCTTGCCTGTCTGGCGGTGAATGCGGATTATCGTGAGGCGGGTCGTGGTGACGCAATGCTGAGATTTGCTGAAGAACAGGCAAAGAGACTAGGGATGGATGCTCTTTTTGTCCTGACGACACAGGCCTCTCACTGGTTTCGCGAAAGAGGATTCGAGACACTCGAGCTGGCCAGGTTGCCGGTAAAAAGGCGCTCTTTGTACAATTATCAGCGTAAATCTCTGGTTTATTTCAGGTCATTAGAAGCCTGAAAACATGTACCCTTGTGTTTTCAGTAATCACAGTGGTATACAAGCACCTGCTGAGATAAAATGCCGCCACAATTTATTTGTCTGAGGAATCAGGTTTGAGTGAAGTAACGCTAATTGAACAAGGTCTAGACCTGATGCTGTACGGCATGGGCACAGTCTTTGTTTTTCTTACTCTACTTGTCATTGTCACGACATTAATGTCATTAATTGTTCAACGTTGGCTCCCTGACGATGAGATGGAAATTGCCCCTGCTCCGAACACAGATTTCGGTGTTGATGAACGTCTGGTTGCTGTTATTCAGTCAGCTCTCGCCCAGCACCGTTGTCGCCACAAATAACAAGCCTCTTCAGGAACCATTCCTTACATGACTGAAAATATGAAGCCCCTGGGTATAACCGATGTTGTGCTGCGTGATGCACACCAGTCGTTGTTTGCTACGCGTATGCGTCTCGATGACATGCTGCCGATTGCGGAAAAACTCGACCAGATAGGCTTCTGGTCACTGGAGTCCTGGGGTGGTGCAACTTTTGATGCCTGTATCCGCTTCCTGGGCGAAGACCCGTGGGTACGCATCCGCGAACTCAAGGCGGCAATGCCGAAAACGCAGCAGCAGATGCTTTTCCGTAGTCAGAATATTCTTGGTTATCGGCATTACGCTGACGACGTTGTCTGCAAGTTTGTAGAACGGGCAGCCGTCAATGGTGTCGATGTGTTCCGCGTGTTTGATGCAATGAATGATCCACGCAACCTGGAAATGTCCATCAAGGCGGTCTGCAAAGTGGGTAAACATGCACAGGGAACACTCTCATATACAGTAAGTCCGGTACACGATCTCGACACCTGGCTTGACCTGGCAAAGCAGCTTGAGGACATGGGCTCACACTCAATCTGTATCAAGGACATGGCAGGTCTGCTGACGCCATATAAGGGTTATGAACTGGTTAAGGGACTTAAGCAGGCTGTCGATATCCCCATCCACATGCAATCTCATGCCACCACCGGTATGTCCACCGCGACCGCCTTGAAATGCATCGAAGCGGGTATTGATAATGTAGACACATCAATCTCTTCGATGAGCATGACCTATGGCCATTCACCGACTGAATCACTGGTGGCGATACTGCAGGGAACTGAAAGAGATACCGGGCTTGATCTTATAAAGCTCGAAGAAATAGCCGCATATTTCCGTGAAGTGAGAAAGAAATACGCCTGTTTTGAAGGGTCGCTAAAGGGCATTGATTCACGAATTCTGGTTGCCCAGGTGCCCGGCGGTATGCTGACCAACATGGAAAACCAGCTCCGTGAGCAGGGTGCAGCTGATCGTTTTGATGAGGTGCTGGCAGAGATACCAAAAGTACGCAAAGACCTCGGTTATATCGCACTGGTTACGCCTACTTCACAGATTGTCGGTACCCAGGCCGTACTAAATGTTTTGACCGGTGAACGCTATAAAAGTATTTCAAAGGAAACGGCCGCTATTCTCAAAGGTGAGTACGGAGCCACACCGGCACCAGTCAATGAGGAGTTGCAGAAACGGGTGCTTGAAGGCGCAGATGCTATCACCTGCCGTCCAGCAGATCTGATTGACGACGAACTGGATAAACTGACAGATGAGCTGGTCCAGATTGCTGGAGAAAAAGAAATAGAACTGGCCGAAGGAGAGAATCTAATTGATGACGTGCTGACCTATGCGCTATTTCCGCAGGTTGGACTGAAGTTCCTGGAAAATCGTGAGAACCCGGATGTATTTGAACCGGTGCCGACAGGGTTGGAGCAGGATGTCGTCACCAATGAAGCAGGTGAAGAGGTCTATACGGTCACCGTTGAAGGAAAATCTTATGTCGTAGCAGTGCAAAGTGGTGGTGAAATTTCCTCCATTCAGCCAGCAGTTTCAGGAGCGGAAACTACTACTGCTGCTGCACCAGTCACTGCAGCTATCACATCGAGTGGGGAAGGTATTCCAATCAAGGCCCCTCTGGCCGGCACAATATTCAAGTTTCATGTTACCGTTGGGCAGTCTGTCGCTAAAGGCGATGTGCTGATCATTCTGGAGGCGATGAAAATGGAAACAGAGATTCGCAGTTCAGAGCCGGGAATTGTCGCCGACATACTGGTTAATGAAGGTGACTCGGTAGCCGTTGGCGATAACCTGATGATACTTAAATAAGGCAGAATTCAGATGGAAAAGCTAATCGGTTTATGGCAAAGCACGGGTCTTTTCCAGATGGATTTCGGTCAACCCATTATGATGGCGATTGGCTTCTTCCTGTTGTACCTGGCTATCCGCAAAGGGTTTGAACCACTGTTACTGCTGCCAATAGGTTTTGGCGCTATACTGGTTAATATTCCCGGGGCCGGCCTTATGGATGCCCCTCTGATGCAAGCAGGCCATGCTATTGCACCCGGTGGCTTCCTTTACTATGTCTATCATGTCGGTATTTCTACTGGTGCGTTTCCGCTGATCATTTTTATGGGCGTCGGGGCAATGACAGACTTCGGCCCTTTGCTGGCCAACCCGAAAACACTCTTTCTTGGCGCTGCCGCCCAGTTTGGTATCTTTGCTACCGTTTTAG
>Ga0316196_10001094_pt1 | contig 11567 bp, 6 predicted proteins | sample Eddsed2cm_MG_FD_204938 | JGI IMG/M metagenome (GOLD analysis project Ga0316196, IMG submission 204938) | Coastal sediment microbial communities from Maine, United States - Eddy sediment 2 cm | ecosystem: Environmental > Aquatic > Marine > Coastal > Sediment | place: USA: Maine | collected... | reverse complement strand
TGATTCTTGATTGGGATGGTTTGACGGATTATGAAGTCAAGCGGGCCAACATGCTTGCGGATTTTGGATATGCTGTTTTTGCTTTGGATTTGTTTGGCGCCGGCGTGCGACCCACCGAAGTAAAAGACAAACGCCAGCATACGGGCGAACTCTATAAAGATAGAGAGAAAATGCGAGCTTTGATGGAAGGGGCTTTGGATACAGCCAAGAAAAAAGGCGCCAACATCGAGAAATCCGTTGTCATGGGCTATTGTTTCGGTGGCGCCGCCGTGCTTGAATTGGCACGATCCGGAGCAGACCTGAAAGGTTTCGCAACGTTTCATGGCGGCCTGAAAACGCCGGAAGGACAAGATTACACTAAAACCCGGGGAAAAATTCTGATTATGCATGGATCAGCGGACAAAGCGATTACCATGGACCAGTTTGCGGGATTGACGAACGAACTGGAAGCAGCCGGAGTTACCCATGAAATGATTACCTACGGTGGGGCCCGACATGCTTTCACCGTTTTTGGGGGAGACCGTTACCAAGAAGCAGCGGATAAAAAATCCTGGAAGCGCTTTACGGAATTTCTTGCGGATACATTGAAAAATTGAAATTAAAGAATCGTAAGATTTAGAAATTACATTTTCATTAAGCAAATATTATTTTTTCGTAAGTTTGACCGGTTCGCGACCAGGGGCGGAAATTCTGCGGCGCTCAAGCAGGGATCCGTCTTGTCGGTAAAGATCGATCAATGCCTTGAGGTAGTTGGCAAGGGCCTGCACCTCAGCAATTCGGCTGACCAACAGATCCCGCTGAGCTTGAGCCACCAGGAAGCTGGTTGATTTTCCCACTCGCAATTTTTCGGTTTCAGTCCGGAGTTTTTCCTCATCAAACATGCGGGTCACCGATGAGGCGGAAATCTGCTGCTTGGCACGGTTGACCTCAATGTAGGCGGTGCGGACATCGACTTCCACGAGTTGTGAAAGGTTCTCAAGCGCTTTTTGCGCCTGTTCCCGATTCAACAACGCTCGCCGGTGAAGCGCTTTTGCACCCCGGTTAAAAATAGGATACTCAAAGTTGACGCCGGCTAGGGCGTCATAATTGTCTTCGTTGATATTGCGAATGGACTCACCGAAGGAATTCGCATAGCCGCTTTTGCCGAGCGTAATGAATAGGTCCATTAAGGGCAGCACACCGTTTTGGGTTTTAACGAGCTCCAGATCGCCGCGTAATATTTCCAAGCGAGTCTCATTTAATAGTGGACGCATGCGCATCGATACTGCCACGTGAAGCTCAACGTCTTCCATCTTGATTTCGGGCAACTTAGGCTGATAAATTAAATCAACTTCCCGCTGCCAGATTCCGGGCCCTGCAGGATCGAGCAACCGCAGCATTTGCAGGCGAATAGATTCTTTGTTGGCCCTTGCTTCGATGAGCGCCTGCTCTTGGGCGGCCACTTCGGCCTGGACAGCCGGCAATTCAGCTCGGGCCAATCGACCAACGGCGATCAGCTCTTTGGTTTCGGTGAGCTGCTGACGGGCGACTTTCAGTGATTCTTCGACAATTTCAATCTGACGCCGGGCCAGCGCATAGTCCCAGTAGGTACGCTCCACCTCCGCCACCAGAAACTCGGTAAAGCCCCGCAACTCGTATTCCGACATGCGCGTATCCAGGCGTGCCTGCTGCAAACGGGCCAGATTCACCTCCCTTCCGTATCCTCTCAGCAGCGCCTGGGTAACTGTCATGCCCAAGCGGGTCGAATAAAAGTTGTCATCGTAAAGAGAGGAGTCATTTACTTGCGTGCCGGCTTCCAGGGCAACCGTCGTACCGGTCGGGAAATATTGCTCCAAAGAAATGATGCCGTCGATAAAATTGGTGGTGAAATCCTCAGTTTCAGATCCGGATCTTGCGAGGCGTTCTTCTTTCACCCTGCCGGCGGAAATGTCCGCATTTGTCGTCGGATCAAAAACAGCTCTTTCCTGATCCTCAAATGTTTGTTCAATCGAGGGATTTAATCTTTGCACTACAAGAGAGCGGTTGTTTTCAAGGGAAAGCAATATAGCTTCGGTGATGGTGACTTTCAATGGCCCCGGTGGCAACGTTCGTGCTATAATCTCTTCGGGTTGCTCGGTGGACTCCAAGCGTAAGTGCACCGCTGTATCGGCAGGCACATTCGGCCCGCCCGCCGTGCGGTCTATCTGCTCTTCGACCAGCGTACAGGACGTCAACAACAGCAACAAAACGCATATACCAGGGATCTCCAGCAGACGATGATAACATCTTGCAAACATCATATCAGCTCCTCTCGCATCCCGATCTCGCCCGGTGGCGGTCAGTTTGTTCCGATTTGTATGTGTTCTTAGAACGCATTTGCCAGACTATATAGTTTTTTGAGTCACGCTGACAACCGAAAACTGATTTGAATATGTGACGCCTCTTTTCAGACGCTTGGCCATGTGGAACTAATCAACAACTAATTTTTCGTTGCAATATCAGCCCTAAAAGTGCATTGTTCTCTGTATCAGCCAAAACAGCACGTATTATATTATCGTATGGGAGTACCCATTTTAACGACAACGGGAAGGCTATTTTACCATGAAATCGGGCGGTCCTAAAATTTTTATTCTGACGGTTCTTATGATTGGCGCGGCGGCGGGACTGGGCTGGTTAATTTTCGGTCAATTCCAAGAGAGGGCCGCCACCAGTAAAAGCGGTAGGGCTTTACGACCGGTGCCGGTAGAAGTGGCTCAGATTCAGCACGGGCCGATCGCGTTACAGCGGACGTTCAGCGGTGAGTTGGAAGCCCTGGCTGAGTTTGTGGTTGCGCCGAAAGTCAGCGGCCGCGTGGAGCGTGTGATTGTGAATATCGCCGATACGGTAAAGCGGGGTCAGGTTGTGGCTGAGCTGGACAATGACGAATACGTCCAGGCTGTCGCCCAGGCCCAGGCCGATCTGGAAGTCGCCAGGGCCAAACTCTCCGAGGCCAAAAGCGCCCTGGAAATTGCCAATCGCGAGTTTAAACGCACCGAGTCCCTTTTAAAGCGCGGAATCGCATCTGATTCTGAATTTGATGCCACCAGTCAGGATAGACTGGCCAAACAGGCTCAACTTAAAGTCGCTGCGGCCCAGGTGACGAAGGCCGAATCATCACTGGAAACCACCAATATCCGGCTCCGCTATACCAAGGTAACAGCGGGCTGGACCGGTGGCGACGAGCATCGCGTCGTGGCTGAACGCTATGTGGACGAAGGCCAGAACGTCGCCGCCAACACGCCGCTGCTCCTAATCGTCGAAATCCATACCGTCGTCGGGGTAGTTTACGTTACCGAACAAGATTACGCTCGTTTAAAACCTGAGCAGTTCGTTTCGTTAGAAACGGAAGCCTTTCCGGACGAACAGTTTCCAGGCCGCATCGAACGCATTGCGCCTGTCTTCCGCAAGTCTACCCGGCAGGCGCGGATCGAAATGACCATCGACAATCCACAGCATCGACTCAAACCCGGCATGTTCATCAGGGCCACAGTGGTATTGGCCCAGGTGCCGGAGGCCACCATCGTCCCTGAACAAGCGTTAACCATCCGAGATGATAGAAGCGGTGTTTTCATTGTCAGTGAGGATGGACGATCGGTCACCTGGCGCGAAGTAAAAGTGGGCATCCGTGAAGGCAATCGGGTGCAGGTGGAAGGCGAGGGGCTGTCCGGTCGGGTCGTAACCCTGGGGCAGCAACTGGTAAAGAACGGCTCGGCGATCACGATTCCTGACATGCGGAGTGCGCCCGTTGACGGCCGCGCAAAGGTGAACACCCCATGAATCTGCCGAGTTTTAGCGTCAAGCGCCCAATTTTTACGACCATGGTGACCCTGATCCTGGTTATCCTGGGGGCCGTCTCTCTGAGCAGGCTGCAGATCGACATGCTGCCCAACATCGAACTGCCGACCTTGAGCATCCGAACGGATTACGAGGGTGCCAGTCCCGAGGTTATGGAACGGCTGGTAACTCAGATTATTGAGGAGATTGTGGCCACGGTGCCCGGGGTAGAGGAAATCACGTCATCTTCCTCAGAGGGCCGCAGCAGGGTTCGTGTCAGTTTCGTGTGGGGTACGGAAATCGACACGGCGGCGATTGACGTTCAAGGCAAACTCGAAGACGAGATCAACGAGTTACCGGATGATATCGTCAGGCCCCGCATCCGAAAATTCGACATTGCCAGTTTCCCGGTCGTCCTGCTGGGAATTTCCAGCAATCTCGATCCCGTGGAACTCACAGAACTGATCGAAGTCCAGATCCGTTACCGCTTTGCCCGCATTCCGGGGGTGGCGCAGGTTGACGTTTGGGGAGGCTTCAACCGCGAGGTCCGGATCGAACTGGATCCTGACCGGATCAAGGCTGTGGGTCTGCCGCTGGACCGGGTGCTCGATGCGATTCGCGACGCCAACCTCGACCTTCCGGCGGGCAAGATCGAACAGGGACGTTATGAGGTCACGCTGCGCGCACCGGCCGAGTTTAGCAACCTCGATCAGATTCGAGAGACGGTCATCGTCCAGCGTGACAATGCCGCCATCACACTGGGTCAAATCGCCGAAATCAAAGACACCTATGAGAAGCTGACGCGCATCGTACGCGTCAACGGTGGGCGCGGACTCCGCGTGGCGATTCGCAAACAAGCCAATGCCAATACGGTCGAAGTGTCTAAACGCATCTTGGCTGAAATCGAAGCGGTCAACCAGGCCTTTCCTCAGATCAACATTGTCCCGGTCATCAACCAGGGCAATTTCATCGAGCGGTCCATCGCCAACGTCGCCCGCTCGGTACTTTACGGAGGCGGACTGGCCATCGTGGTTTTGCTGTTTTTCCTGCGCAACATCCGCAGCACGCTGGTGATTTCGCTGTCGATCCCGATCTCAATTGTGACCACCTTTGCCTTAATTTTCTTCGGAGGATTCACGCTCAACCTGATGACCCTGGGCGGACTGGCCCTGGGGGTGGGCATGATGGTGGACAGTTCCATCGTCGTGCTGGAAAACATCTTCCGCCGCCGCAGTGAAAATGGCGAAGCGCCGGAGCAAGCATCGGTGGAAGGCGCTCGGGAGGTCGGGACGGCAATCATCGCCAGCACCATCACCACGCTGGTCATTTTTCTGCCGTTGGTTTTCGTGCGCGGCGTTTCGGGCATCCTCTTTAAGGAACTGGCGTACGTGATCATCTTTGCGCTGATCTGTTCGCTGACGGTGGCCCTGACTCTGGTGCCCATGCTAGCGTCCAGGCTCCTGACCTCAAGCCACCAGCGGCTCAAGGAATCGGCGTCTCCAACGAACCGCTGGGCTGCCGCTGCCAATTCTATCTTTTCGGGTCTCGAAAACGGTTACCTGGATTTGTTGCGCTGGGTCTTGGGCCATCGCCTGGTCACCGTCTTTGCGGCGACTGCCGTGCTCGGCGCCAGTCTGCTTCTCTTGCCCCTGATCGGCAGCGAGTTTCTGCCCCCCAGTGATGAGGGCGAGGTTCGCATCAACGGCAAGATGGAAATCGGCACCCGGCTCGAGCTGGTCGATCGGCAGACCCGCATAATGGAGCAGATCATTCAACCGGCCGTGCCCGAAGCAGTGGCATCGGTGGTCAGCGTCGGCGCCGCCGGCTGGCGGGCTGACGCGGGTTCAGAGGGTGAAATACGCATGTCTCTGCTGCCGGCCGCCCAACGCGAGCGCTCCAATGTGGAAATCGCCCAAGACCTGCGACGCCGTTTGGACGGCCAAGTCCCCGGCATGGAGATCCGTACCCGGGCCCCGCAGGGTCAGTTTTTACTGGAACGACTCCTGGGCGGTGATGAGGGGCTGACCATCGAGATTCGCGGCTACGCGCTTGCCACGCTCGACGCTCTGGCCGCGAGCGTGGCGAAGTTGATTGTGGAGGTGCCGGGTATCACGGACGTTCAGACCAGCCTTGAAGCCGGCATACCCCAGCAGGAAATCCGCGTGAACCGTGACAAAATCGCTGATCTCGGTCTGAACGTCCGCGACGTTACCGAGCTCCTGCAGACCGCGGTGGCCGGTTCCAAAGCCGGCGAGTTCCGAACGGGGGGTAATTCCTATCGCATTCTGGTGCAGCTCAAGGATGCCGAGAAACGCTCCTTGGACGAAATTCTCAACCTTACGCTGACAACGGCTTCCGGTGAAAAGGTGGCGCTACGCAACCTCGTCGCGTCTGAAGCGAGCCGCGGTCCGATTCTGATCGACCGCAAAGACCAGCAGCGAAGGGTGACGGTCCGCGCCAACGTTACGGGGCGCGATCTGGGATCTGTGGCCGGTGACGTGCAGGCGCTGCTGGATCAAATTCCACGCCCCGTCGGCTATGATCTGACGGTCGCCGGCAATTTCGAAGAACAGCAAAAGGCTTTCAGAGAACTGGTCATCTCAATGGTGCTGGCGTTGGTTCTCGTATATATGGTGCTGGCCTGTCAATATGAATCGTTGCGGGATCCGTTGGTCGTCATGTTTTCCGTTCCTCTGGCGGCGGTGGGCGTGCTGGTGACGTTGTTTATCACCAAAACGACACTGAATGTGCAGTCCTACATCGGCTGTATTATGCTGGGGGGAATCGTGGTCAACAACGCGATACTGCTGGTGGACCAGGCCGGTCGTCTGGTTCACGACGGGATGCACACACACGTTGCCCTGACCGAAGCCGGTCGTCGCAGATTGCGGCCGATTCTGATGACGACGTTGACCACCATCCTCGGCCTGCTACCGCTGGCTCTGGGCATCGGCGAAGGATCCGATGCCCAGGCCCCGCTGGCACGGGCGGTTGTCGGAGGCCTCACCGGATCGACACTGATCACCTTGGTACTTATCCCGGTTGTCTATTCATTGTTTCATCCTAATCCGAAATCTAGCCGATAGAGATCCCGGTTAGAAAATTTGTAAATTTAATCAAAAAATGTGGTAAATGAATAGATAACGGCTATTACGGAGACATATTTGGGTAGCAGAATTGGCGGACCAGGAGGAGAATGATATCATGGCAACCATTCACTTCAAACTCAACGGTAAGCCCGTTACTTTGAAAGTCGGTGAAGAGCGCATGCTCCTGTGGATTTTGCGCACAGATCTGGCTTTGACAGGGGTCAAATATGGATGCGGCGAAGGATTGTGCGGCGCTTGCACAGTACTTATCAACGGGGAGGCAATGCTATCATGTCAAACTTCCGTTAAGGACGTGAGCGGTGCGGAGATCCTTACGATCGAGGGCCTGACCCAAAATGGGATCCTGCACCCGATCCAACAGGCATTTATTGATCATGATGCCCTGCAGTGCGGCTTCTGCACGTCGGGGATGATTATGAAAGCGCACAATTTTTTGGCCGAAAACCCTCAGCCGACGCAAGATGAAATCATCGCAGCTATGGATGACAACCTTTGCCGCTGCGGGTCGCATGTCAGAATTGTCCAGGCCATTCAAACCGCCGCGAAACGAATGAAGAAAGGAGGGCAGGGATGAAAAACGAAAAATTTGTCAAATCCTCAAACCTTCGTCCGACGTCCTCCGCGCAGATGACTCGCCGGGAATTCTTCAAGCGCATGAGCTTGCTGGGCAGCGGTATAATTGTTTACGTGTCTTTTGGAGATCCGTCGTCCTGGGCGAAGCCGCAGGCGGACTTCAATGCGTTTTTTAGAATCGGCGCTGACGGTCGGATTACCTGTTTTACTGGTAAAATTGAGATGGGCCAGGGGATTGTCACCTCCCTGGCCCAGATGCTGGCAGATGAGCTTGTCCTGCCACTGGCATCGGTGGACATGGTCATGGGGGATACGCTGCTATGCCCCTATGACAGGGGCACTTTCGGTTCTCTGAGTACACCATATTTTGGAACGACCTTGCGGCAGGCAGCGGCCGAAGCACGATCTGTTCTGACTCAAATGGCTGCCGAGAATTTGAAGGTGCCTCCGTCGCAGTTGAAAGTTAAGGACGGACAAATCATCGATCTAAAAAACCCGAACCGCAAAGCGACGTACGCCCAACTCACTGGGGGAAAAATAATCGAACGTCGACTGAAACAAAGCGTGTCTCTTCTGCCTGCTTCCCAGCACACCATTTCTGGAAAAGCAACCGGCCGCATAGACGCTCGGCAAAAGGTGACCGGTGAAGCCCGCTATTCAGGAGACATCCGTTTGCCCGGCATGTTGTATGCAGCAATTTTGCGCCCGCCGGCCCATGATGCCATCCTGAAAAGTATAAACTTGGAGCCTGCCAAAGAAATCAATGGTGTTAAAGTCATACAGGAAGGGGATCTGATCGCCACACTCCATCAGAATCCGGATGACGCCCAAAAAGCTCTGGATAAGATAAAAGTTGAATGGGAGCAGCCGGAGCCGGAAGTTGACAATCACACCATATTCGATCATCTTCTTCGTTCTGCTCCGTCCGTGGAAATCGTAACGCAAAGCGGAAACATCGATACCGGTCGAAGCCTCTCCGTGCACCCATTCGAATCCGTCTATTTGAATCAATACGTCGCCCATGCGCCCATGGAACCCCATACGGCTGTTGTGCAGGTTGTGGGCCAAAAGGCGACCGTCTGGGCCTCCACCCAAACACCGTTCTGGGCGCAACAGGAGGTAGCCAGCACACTGGGGCTTGCTAAGAAAAACGTGCGTGTCATCACGCCTTTTGTGGGAGGCGGATTTGGTGGCAAAACCCGCAATAGGCAAGTGATCGAGGCCGCCCGGCTGGCTAAACTGGTGGGAAAACCGGTACAGGTGGCCTGGACGCGCAAAGAGGAGTTTTTCTACGATACCTTTCGGCCTGCAGCGGTTATCAAAGTAAGCTCCGGTCTGGACCGTAATCAACGTATTGTTTACTGGGATTATGACAACTATTTTGCGGGTTCAAGAAGCTCCAAACCATTTTATGATATTCCCAACCAGCGTGTTGCCGCCCGCGGCGGTTGGATGGGTGGCGGCAGCCAGGTTCATCCCTTCCATGTCGGCGCCTGGCGGGGTCCCGGCAGTAACAGCAATGTATTTGCTATGGAATCCCAGATCGACATTATGGCCGCAGCAGCTGGTATGGATCCGCTAACATTTCGTCTCAACCATTTGACGGATAAACGCATGCGCAAGGTGCTTAATGCTGCCGCCGAAAAGTTCGGTCACCGATTCGCCAAAGCCCCCACCAAGAGCGGGTTCGGCATGGCCTGCACAGATTACAAAGGAACCTACGTTGCGACCATGGCCGAAGTCAAGGTCGACGAGGAGTCAGGGGTGGTTCGGGTACAACGGGTTGTTTGCGCGCAGGATACAGGTGAGGTGATCAACCCGGAGGGTGTCAGATTGCAGATTGAAGGCTGCATCACCATGGGACTGGGTTACGTCTTAAGTGAAGAGATTCGTTTCAGAGGTGGTAAGATTCTCGATGAGAACTTTGACACCTATGAACTGCCTCGTTTTTCATGGCTGCCCAAAATTGAAACCGTATTGGTAGACAACCCTGCCATGCCGCCACAGGGGTGCGGCGAGCCGGCCATCACACCCATGGGGGCTGTCATTGCCAATGCAATTTACGACGCAATTAGCATTCGCCTCTACGAGCTTCCGATGACCCCCACCAGAATTAAAAAGGCAATAAAAAACAATTCCGGATAGTTTGAAGATGAAATTAAACATGTGACAGTTGAGGTGATTAAGTGTGAAAGTGAACCCTGTATTATACCTGATCCTTAATTCTTTACTTCGACTTCGATTGTGGTCATCATACCCGCCTCAGCATGTTCCTGGATGTGGCAATGGGTAAGACCAAACCGGTGTTTGTGTATCGAAAAACGGGAATTGGTAGTACCCCTCTTTTTGCCTCCAATTTTAAGGGCGGTCCAGCATAAGCGTATAATTGACCGAGCAATCCCAAAATTAGAGGCATTATTATCATCCTGGCAGTATTCATTCTATAATCTCCTGACGGGCCTTCATTCTTTGTCAAGGTAAGATGTTTTCTACAAAATAATACATAATTTGAAAAATTCATGTTCCATAATTAAAAAAGCAGAGGCCTTTCGGACTCTGCTTTTATTTGTAGAATACATTGCGGTTAGAGTAACTTTTCTCATTATAATTAATTTTCCTTTTATAAATTTCTAATTTGGTATTAATGCTCCACCATTTCTCCCCATGGATCCCATTCCTTTTCCAGCTTTTTGATCTGAGCTTGATGTTTTTCATTGGTCGCCTTATCGGAAGGACCAGTTATTTCCACCATCATGTGGCTAACCTTATCTCGTTCTGAGAACAACCAGTGTGACATCATCAACTTGACTCGCACCTTGGCGAAATGAGGCAAGACTTTCTGTTATGGCCTGAAGGATATCTCGCGCGGCACGGTTGGCATGTTGACGAATAATCTGGCGGACGCGCTCTTTACCGAATTTTTTACCTACAGCATTTTCAGTTTCCCAAATGCCGTCGGTCCCGATGAGGATGATTTGGCCGTCAGTCCATCTTGAGCGATTATTGTGCTGAAATGACCAGTTCTCATCAACGCCAAGAGCGATGCCTTTCCCCCGCAGTTCATCAAAGGTATCCATTGACGAATCATAAACGATCGCAGGATCATGACCGGCTCTCACCCACTGTAATTCTTTTGTGGCGGTGTCGATAGCCAAAAAAAACAACGTCATGAAACTGGCGCTCTGGGAAGTATCGTCGCATAAAAGGCGGTTGACGTCGTCGATCATTTGTGCCAGATTTCCAGGTTGTGATATTCGGCTGCGCAACAGCGCTCGGACAGTAGTCATTAGCAGGGCGGCCGAGATACCATGCCCCACCACATCTCCGACGGCGACACCTATCTTCTTCTGCCCATCCTGGAAGAATGTCAGGAAATCATAATAATCTCCACCGGTTTCGTCGCAATAGATACTTCTTCCTGCAATATCTAAGTCGCCTATTTTCAGGGGTTGTCTCGGAAGTAAATTCTGCTGGACCTCCATGGCCAGATCCAGGGCCTCTTTCATCCGGATGCGCTCTTTCAGTTGACGCACCATGGAATTAAAACTGCGGGTTAACTCGCCGACTTCATCCTGTGTTTTGACCGGCAGCAGCTCGTCGTAGTCCCCGTGGGCAACCTTATCTGCGGCCCTGGATACATCTTTTATGGCGGCAACCGTCCGGCCCAATACCGATCGGATCAAAACAAGCACTAATAGAATAAAAATCGCGCCGCTGATAGTATAATACAAACGAAATCGTATGATGGGCGAAAGAATTTCTTCCCCGGGTGCAATCATCACCAGCGTCCAGGGTGCCTCATCCAATTTATAAAATCCACTGACTTCAGAGGGCGGGTGACCTTGACCAAGTATGGTTCCGAAAGGCAAGCTCAACAGGGCTTCCAAAGTTTTCTGCTCCAACGGATCGTTATTATCGCCCAGTTTCTGACGGGCTTGTACAGCGGCACTGATCAGTATTTTTCCGGTATTATCCACCAAAAACGCCTTATGGCTCTGCCACCAGCCGGAAGCCGCTATTTTCTCGATGAGATAGTCGAAATTAAGGAACACCTCCAACCGGCCGATGGTTTGACCGGTTTCATCGTTGAGA
>Ga0316196_10001084_pt1 | contig 11626 bp, 16 predicted proteins | sample Eddsed2cm_MG_FD_204938 | JGI IMG/M metagenome (GOLD analysis project Ga0316196, IMG submission 204938) | Coastal sediment microbial communities from Maine, United States - Eddy sediment 2 cm | ecosystem: Environmental > Aquatic > Marine > Coastal > Sediment | place: USA: Maine | collected... | reverse complement strand
GGCATCGAATTTTTCGGTATATTCAGACATGTTGAATTGTTCTCTTGCTGGTTAATGGATTGTTTTGTTCTTAACTATGCTTTCTAAGGCTTTATTGCAAACGCTACTTGATCTGCATCAACTAGGTACCACAACAGCGGCAAATATACCGGCAACAGTAGAGTAATCGGGTGCTGGATGATACTGCCCAGTTTGATAGTGATCTACCCCATTTGAGATAAAAAAATGCCGGGACATTGCCCGGCATTCTGGTGTTACTGCAGGTCGGTAACCTGCTTTACTTTCTGGCCCCGGGGCCGTTCACTGCAAGCCCGTTGCTCATGTAGGTGTGGAAGTACTCGAGTGCGCGGTACTCTTCACCTTGTGCCGGGAAGGATTTGGCGCGAACCTGCGCATTGCAACCACCGTAGCGTCGATGAGTGGTACCGAGACCGCCCCATTTTGAACGGTACACCGGGAAATGGGTCAGGTGACCGAGCGCCGGGCTCAGCAGGTCGGCACGCACCATGTTACCGGAATAGAACTTGTGGCAGTCGGCACAGGCCATGTTCAGCTGGCCCCGCTTCTGGTAGAAGTGCTTCTTGCCGCGCTCGTAAGCCGCCAGGGCGCGCGGATCATCGGGGATCTTGATATCGAACACGTTTCCGGTTGAGGTGGATGCCATGTAGGCAGAGATATCCGCAATAGGGCCTCTTTTCCACTTCAGGGGTTTCTCGCCATTCGCCTCGCGACATTCGTTGATCGAGAGTTCGAGGGTGATCACTTCACCGCGGTCGGTATCGAAGTAGGGGTAATTCTGGCGTATTCCGATGCCACCATTTTCAAAACAGCTGGCGTAGGTCTTGCCATTGGCGAAGGGCGTGTTGAACAGTGACTCTCCGTTGCTGATGTTCAACTCGTAGGGAGCGAATTCCTCGATGTCTTCCCATTGTTCACGGGAAGCCGCATCGATTGAATAAACACCATTCACAAAATCCTCGAAGGGTGTATTCGGGAAGCGTTCCTTGTAAAAGTTCTGGAACTCTTCCAGATCCTGCTGCGGTGTTGCGTTCGCGATATAGGGTGCCGCAAGTAGTGTGGCCAGGCTTAGCGCCGCTAGTAATTTTTTCATGCTGGTTCCTCCTCCTCTTTTTTTAGTCGTGACCCGACTTATTTGAGCTATTTTACCTGGGCTTCGGCACTATCGCCCTTGCCCATATTGTCGACCCAGCTGATCTTGATGGTATCGCCCGCTGCGGCGCCCTTGAACTTGAACGACAGGTAAGGGTTCTTCGAAATACCACCACTCCAGTTAGCGTTCATCACCTGCTTGCCATTGTGTTCTGCGGTAACCTCGGTCACGTGATGTGCGGGTATTTTTTCACCGGTTTTGGAATTTTTGCGCAAGCCGGTTTCCATGGGGTGGCTGATGAGGGCCTTGACCGTGGTCACTCCATCTTTTGCCTTAGCGCGAATTTTTATAGAAGCCATTTCTGAATCTCCAATGCTTTAATGTCTGTAATTAACCGCCACAACCACCGATGGTGACCTTGACTTCCTTGGTTGCCGAGTAGAGCTTGCCATCGGCCTTGATGACCGCAATGACGTCAGCTGTTTTGGCCATTTTGATTCGGGTCGAAACGAAAGGCTCGCATTCAGCTGACAGCGTATAAGTTGATGTCAGCGGTGAAGCATTTGACTTGGCTATGATCGATATGGCAGTGACATTGGCCATACTCGAGGAAACCGTTACCGGAACCACCGCGCCGTTTTCGGCGATATCGGGTGCTTTCAGTTTAACGCTGTCCGATGCAGTGACGCTGCCACTACCGAGTGATCCGCTGATTGCGCCATCAACATCTTTGGCTTCAAATGCCGCCGTGGCATAAGCCCCGAGGACTCGCTGCGGCAGCAGCACACCGGTGCCGACTAACGACGCAGTTGTGCCGACGAAGACGGCTGTTTTAACTAGTTTGCGACGTAATAGATTCATCTTTAACTTCTCCTGCAAAATGGGTTTGCTGAACTGCTGGCCTGAATTATCGGCTTGCACTATAGGGTGTATATATATTCGGTAACCAGGTCGACTTCTTTTTCAGTCAGAACCCGGTGCTTACCGAAAGGAGGCATGATGGTATTGGGATTGGCGACTGTTGGATCCCAGATCTGCGCGCGCAGAGCGCCTTTCTCGGGGAAGCGTGCTTTCATCGCAATCAGGGGTGGTCCGATATTTCCCGGTAGTGCGCCATCGTCAATCATATGGCAGGCCAGGCAATTACCTTTCTTACGGTCAAATGCGACTTTTTTGCCTTCAGCAACATCGTCCGCCGAAGCGATCGAAATGCCGCCGACAAGCGTCACCAGGAACAGGGCTAAGGCTCCGGCTAAATTACGGGTGAACTGACTTTTTATCATGTTGATCCTCCTCGATATGCTCTTGGTGTTGCCTGCCGGGGCAGGTAACAATTTTATTTATACTTGGCTGTCTTCTGCGAGACACTTCAGGTGCAATTCGTGAACTCGACACTACCTTATTAGAGTGCGCCATTACTATACCCCAATTTGGGTAACTTGCGGGCAAGACTGACAGCTGACTGCCAGTCCGTGCCCCGAGATCTGGATATGCCTCGCGCCAATCGCTAGATATGAAGGTTGTCGCTGGTTTGCGAAGTTGCCTGCATATATCCGAGCATGGCCTGGGCTTCGGCAGCTTGCGCCATCTTTGCAGCCTCTTCGTTTTTGCCTTCTTTCAGCAATGCTTCCGCTTTTTTGATCATTTTACCCGTGTCGCGCCATTCGCCACCGACTGAACTGGCCTGCTTGCGAGCATCCTTGGCTGCGGCGATTGCTTTTTCAGCGCTCATATCAGCGGCGCTTGCGGTGGCAAGATAGGTACCAGCTGACAGTGTCAGGGTAGTGGCCAGTAACAGGTTCTTAGTTAGTTTTAACATGGTTATTCTCCTCAGGTTTTTTTGCATTTAATCATGAAACGATTCGTAACCCCAGATATCCGTAGCAAAACCGGCCTCACGAATATGGTCGGCACGTGCCGAGATGTAACGCTGGAACTCAGGGATTTCGAGGTAAGCTTTTTCCAGCACGTAAGCGTACACCGACTGGAAGTGAAATGTTTTTAAGAAACCATCGATGCGCATCACTTCCTTGCCGCTGCTGTCAAAAAACACCAGTGATGGGGTATAGGCGATATCCAGTTCCTGTGCCCAGTCTTTTGCCGTTGTTTGCCGGCCATCGGGCGTGGTTACTGGCTGCGATGAAGTGATATTCAGCTGCACGTTATTAGCCTGCTGGACCAGATGGCGGGTAGGCGCATCACTCAGAATGCGGCGGTGCATGGTTTCACATTCAGTGCAATTCGGCTCCTCGAAGTAGACTGCCAGTGGCGAGATCGAGTTGCGCAGGACGACTTGCAGGTTTGTATTCGGAATGAAGAAATCCTCATATATGAGATCACCCTCGCTTAACTCGCGACTTTGCTGGCGAAACTGGGCAAAGCTCATTTCAGCCTCCCGTTTTTGCGCGACGTAGGTCAGTGCTGCACGAAAGTCTTCGGGCGGGTAGTAGCCATTCAGACGTAGCGCTACCTTGCCGGATTCGTCGAGAAAAATCAGTGTCGGCGTGTACTGGACCTTGAGGGCGGCGGCAAATGTTTTTTCGGTGAAATCACGGCCGCCTACACTGACCACTTCGCGATCACCCCACATGTTGAGTGAAATGCCGTCAAAATGCTTGAGGATGTAAGACTTCAGTTCGGGATCGGTAAAATTCTCTTCGATCAGTTGTGCGCAGTAGGGGCAACCATCCTGGTGAAAATAGAGCATCACGCGCCGGTTTTCCGCGGCAGCCTCGGCCACGTCTTCTTCGAACTCGAGAAAGCTGTCCTTGAACCAGTCGGGTTTTTCGGCCAGGCGCGCGCCGTAATAGGCACCCATTGGCACGTCGCTGGCAAGGGCAGGCTGCAGCGGCAGCAACAACAGGAGCAACAGTAAGCCAAAGCTACCGCGTCCGTTTCGCCTGCTTGCCGTTTGCTCCTGTGCTGTCATCTGGGTCGCCTCATACCGCGGATCAGAAATCCTCCAGTTCGAGAAACATTTTATTCACATTTCGACCAAACAGGCTATCAAATTCACTCCAGTCGTCCAGGTATGCGAAGTCGGGCAGGATTTTCTGCTTGATCTCGTAGTCTTCGAGTTCTTCCTCGAGGCCCGCGGCCACCGCTTCCCGTAATGCCCGCAGGTAATCGAGATAAGGCATCAGGGTGTCTTGCGGGCGACCGCTTGGACCATGCCCCGGGACCACCTGGGCGAAGTTTTGCTCAACCACGTATTCCAGCGCCGCGATGGTGCCACTGATACTGCTACTGTCGTCAAACCTGCCCATGCGCAGGTTGAAGCAATTATCACCGGTGAAGATGGTGCCGCTGCCGACGTGTTCGATCATGATATCGGTATCGGTGTGCGAGGGCAGCAGGGAATGAATGCGGAATTCCTCTCCATCGATCAGAAAGAGGTCATCGTGCTGGGCGGTTTTATTGGCAGTGACAATCTCGGTGCCCTCGGTTTGCCCCTCGGTAAGACGCGACATGAGGTTGAGCCAGGTGGCGCCCTCGCTGCCCTGTGCCTGGCTAATGGTTCGCGCGTGGGCGTATATATCGGCATCGGGATAAACCTGGCGAACGGATTGATTGCCGAGCCAGTGATCGCCATGAATGTGCGAATTGAACACCGCAATGACAGGCTTGTCTGATACTTTTGCCACTTCTTCAAGAATCTTGTGGCCCACCTGCAGCGAGCTGCCCGGATCAATCAGAATCAATCCGGATTGGCCGACGATCAAGCCGGGATTGTTCATAAAACCCTGATTGTCCGGATTAGGCTGCGAGCGCGGCCCGTGCATGACGTAGACTCTATCGGCCACGGGCTCGAATTTGAAACTGCCGACCGGTAAGTCCCAGGCCTGCACTGCAAACGATAGAATCATTGCGCCTGGCAAAGTAGCGACCCTGGCAGCAAGATTAAATGCCGTTTGATTGATATAACGCATGGAAGTATTAATTAATATGGTTATACCGATACTATATGGATAGGCTTTTTAGCTACCATATCCAATGGTAGGTATGGGCCGTAGTTATAAATTTTGATTTCCTGACCAGCCTCGTCTGTGCTGTGGAGTGACCTGATGAAATACCTGTTCCTTGTTTTTTGCCTCGGCATGCAAGTCTTCGTCGCGAGCACGACGCAGGCCGGTTCGCCACTTGACGTCTATCGCTCGAACCCCGAAGCAATGTTTCGCTGTTTGTGGGTAGCTGCCGGCAGCGAGGATACTCAGGAAGAGAAGAAGAAAAGTGAAACGGACGATGAAGAAGAACCGGACTGTGATTGATCACCGGCCATAGCCGGCAAATAGCCATACACCGGCAAAAGAGAAAGAGTCGCTAGTATCCTGTTTTTAACGTATGTCCTTATTGGAGAATAAACCATGAAATTCCCTGTATCGAAATCGCAATTGCTGCTGGTAATGGCGGCAATGTTATACGCTGCAACGGCCGCAGCCGACAAACCGGTCGGAATCACGCCGACCATGATGGATGCCACCGTCACCCATGGTGATGGCGCAGTCAAAATCATGCGCGACCAGAACAATGCCGCCGTGGTAATCCCGGCCTTTGCCAAAACCTCACGGCCCTGTCCGCCATTTTGCATTCAGCCGATCAAGCTGGCGCCTGGTGTTGAAACCCTCGGCGAGCGCGAAATCATCGATTATCTGGTGCGCATGAGCGAGGGTGACAGCTCTATTTTAGTCATCGATTCGCGCACGCCTGACTGGGTGAAAAAAGGTACCATTCCCGGGGCGGTGAATATCCCCTGGACTGCGCTCAACCCGGCAAAAGGTGCTGATCCGATCTCAATTGGCGAAATCATGGAAGACCAGTTTGGTGTGACCTCACTCGAAGGTCTGTGGGACTACTCCAATGCCAAAACGCTGGTGCTGTTCTGTAACGGTATGTGGTGTGGACAGTCCCCCAATAATATCGCGAATCTGCTCAAGTTCGGTTACCCGGCCGATAAGATAAAGTGGTATCGAGGCGGAATGCAGAACTGGTCTAACCTGGGGCTGAACAGCGTAAAACCGGCGGATTAGGTCGCTCGGTTGCAATCCTCTGGGTCACTACCTCTAATGCGGAGCTGTCTGAACTGGCGACACATCAGGGTAATCTGCGCTGCGCTGATGTTGGCCACCACGCTGTTGACAGGTACTGCTTCCGCTAGTGAAATCGTCAGCATGCAGCAAGTCTCGGATCTGCGGCAGGAGGCACAGATCATGCGTGCAGGCAAGCTGGTGATGGTGCTGGAGTTTGCGCGCGAGGACTGCCCTTATTGTCACAAGCTGGAAAGGCTTTTTCTGTTGCCGATGCAGCGTAATGCTGACTACGATGATAAAATTCTGGTTCGATCGATCTCCCTCGACGACGATCAAACCGTGATCGACTTCGAGGGGCGATCCGTGGCGACCAACGAATTCGCAGCGCGGTATGGAGTATCCCTCACCCCGACCCTGCTGTTTTTGAATGCTGATGGTAGCGAAATAAGCGAACGCCTGGTCGGTATCTGGTCAGAGGATTTTTATGGTGGTTTTATCGACAGCCGCATCGAAACGGCAAGGGACAGTCTTTAATAACGACTGCGGACGCAGATGGCGCTTCGCTTGCGGCTCTGCTTTGCTTTTACTGGCCAGCCTCTGCGTGGCGCAGGCCAGTGATGAGGTTGATGCCCTGTTGCAGCGCAGCGATGCGCCGCATGGTATTGTCTTCGAGATTGTCGAGGGTGACGAGTCCGCGCTCGAAGAGTTATTGCCCGTGGTGCGCAGTTCGATCAAAAGAATTAGAGCCCGATTTCCGCAGACTGAATTTGCCGTGGTGTCGCACGGCCGCGAGGAGTTTGCGCTGCAAACAGCGTATCAGGGTGAATACGCGCAAATTCACCAGCAGGTGCAATCGCTGGTTGCCGAGGATGTTCCGGTGCACGTCTGTGAGACGCATGCGAGCTGGTACGCGGTCAGTGCAGAAGACTTCCCCGAGTATGTCGACGTGGCGCCAACTGGGCCGGGTCAGATTCAGCTCTATCTCGATATGGATTATGAGCTGATCGTTATTCAACCATTAAACTGAAAGCCGAATATGCCTTACTATTTATTTAAAATCAGTGCACGAGATAAACTTGATCTGGTCAAAAACCTCGAGTTACTGCAGGTCTTTGATGCGTTCAAGACCGCGAAGGACGAAGCCAAGAAACGGCGCGCGGAGCAGCCGCTGGATGGTGTTACCTACAAGGTGATGTTTGCCGAGAGCCAGTTAGACGCGGAGGAAAAGTTGCTCGAGAAACGCGACAAGCCGGTGCTGATGGAACATGAGCGCTAGTTTTAGTCGCAGGCTTGCACTTGCCCTGGCATTGATCCCGGCGTTGTTACTGGCGGAAATTCATGCCGCACAACCCGACTATGAACGCGAGGCGCGACTCGCGGAACAGATTGTCGACATGATTCTGGATGGCGATCCGGTCTGGCTCGAGGCCGACCAGCGCGAATTTCTGGGTATCTACACCGAAGCCGACGAATCACGGGCGGCGGTGCTGATTCTGCATGGACGTGGCTTTCATCCGGACTGGGCAGACGCCATCAATCCGTTACGCGTTGGTCTGGTTGAGCGCGGCTACAGCACTTTGTCGTTGCAGATGCCGGTGTTGGCAAAAGACGCAAAATATTATGATTACATCCCTGTATTCGGCTTTGCCCACGCGCGCATAGAGGCAGGTCTGCGTTTTCTGCGTGAGAACGGTCATCGCAAGGTAATTTTACTGGCGCACAGTTGTGGTGTGCACATGGCGATGGACTGGATAAGTGAAAACGGTGACGACAGTATCGACGCCTATGTCGGTCTTGGCATGGGCGCGACGGATTACGGGCAACCCATGCGCAAGCCGTTACCGCTGGCGCAGATGCGGGTTGCGGTGCTTGATTTATATGGGGCCAACGAGTTTCCCGCGGTGCTGCGCGCAGCGCCCGAGCGTCAGGCGATGCTGGAAGCTGGTGGGCATGAGCAGTCGCGCCAGCTGGTGTTGCCGCAGGCTAATCATTATTTTACTGACCAGGGTGATGCACTGGTCGCAGCCGTCGCGGACTGGCTCGACCAGCTGCAATGATCATCCCGTCCCGGTGGAATCGGCCCCGCGAGGGAAAGTTCGGGCTGCTGGGGCTGGTCTGCTGTCTGGCGATTGCCTTCCTTCCCGTGCAGGCGAGCGAAGATCTGTTGCGCCTCGAGCTATCAAATGGACATGAAGTCGAGGTAAAACGTTTTCCTGGGGGCGGCGCGACTACCATTTTGTGGTTGCCTTCAGAGCGCGGTTTCAGCGCGGCGCATCAATTCCATGGCGCAGCGCTCGCCGGGCTTGGCCATGAAGTCTGGTTAGCGGACTTGCACAGCACTTACTTTGTACAACCCGGGCGAGGCAGCATTGCCCAGTTTCCTCTCGATGATATCGTCGCACTCATCGACGCGGCCGTTGCCGCATCGTCGGGTCGAGTGCTGCTGCTCAGCAGTTCACGCGGCGCGCAATCGGCGTTGATAGCCGCGCGTGAATGGCAATTACGCAACCCCGGCGATTCTTCGATCGCAGGCATTATTCTGGCGCATGCCCATCTCTATAGCGCGCGTCCCGCGGTGGGTGAAAGTGCTCACTATCTGCCGATTGTGCAGGCGACAAATCTGCCGGTGTTCCTGATGGCTGCGCAGTATTCGACGAAAGCATCGCGCCTCGACGAACTGGCCACTGCGCTTGGCGCCGGTGGCAGCAGTGTGTACACGCAACTGCTGGCGGGGGTGCGGGGTGGTTTTGATGCGCGCGAAACAGCGCTCAACAGCGATCGTGACGAGGCGGCGAAACTCGCTTTTGCCGCCAATCTGGATCGAGCGGCCTCGGTTCTTACCCGGGTCAAGGCGCCTGCTGCTGCCGTCGTGACATCGCTGGATACGCGCCAGCTAGGACGCAGTTTACGCGCTGAACCGGTTTTGACCGCTGTCGCCAGTCCGTGGGCTGCACCGCGGCTCAGCCTGGCCGACCTTGAAGGTCGCCCGTTCAAACTCGAGGACCATGCCGGGCGTATCCTGCTGATCAACTTCTGGGCGAGCTGGTGTCGGCCCTGCGTGACGGAAATTCCATCGCTGCATCGGCTCGATGCGACGATCGCGAATGATGATTTCAGGATTATCACGGTCAATGTCGGCGAAGATCGGGAGCGGGTCGCAGCGTTCCTGCAACAGGTACCGGTCGAATTGCCGGTGCTAATGGACTATGATGCCTCCATCTCAAAAGACTGGATGATTTACGTTTACCCATCGAGTTATCTGGTCGATCACCAGGGGAAAATTCGTTACGCATACCTTGGAGCACTGGAATGGGATTCAATCGAAAACTTGAAGATAATCAGGAACCTGCTGAGCAAGCGCTGAACCATCCATACACGCGCCTGACGCCAGACTCGGTGATTGCCGCGGTTGAATCCACCGGGCGCTTCAGCGATGCGCGCATACTGGCGCTCAATAGCTATGAAAACCGGGTGTACCAGGTCGGCATCGAAGACGAAACCCCGGTGATCGTCAAATTTTACCGACCGAACCGCTGGACTCCCCAGCAGATCGACGAAGAGCACCGTTTCACCCAGATGCTGCTGGAACAGGATATTCCGGTAGTGCCGCCACTGCCGATCGATGCGCAGGCCGAGTTTCCGACGATTGGAACCTACGACGATTTCATGTTTGCGATTTACCCGCGGCAGGGGGGCAGGGCGCCTGAACTCGATAACCTTGATCACCTGCACCAACTGGGTATTTTTATCGGTCGTATTCACGCCGTCGGCCAGGGTTTCCCGTTTCGATATCGGCAGAAACTCTCGGTGGAGCAGGCGGCTACAAACGCGGCCTATCTGCAGGACGCCAATTTTATTCCGCGCGACCTGATACCTGCCTACGAGGCGATTAGCGCCGAGATCCTCGAAGCCATTGAGTTACGGCGACCGGATGCGAAACAGTTTGCGCAGATCAGCCTGCATGGTGACTGCCACAGGGGGAACGTGCTGTGGCGTGACGAAAAGCCGCATTTTGTCGATTTTGATGACGCTATCAGTGGTCCGGCGATTCAGGATCTATGGATGTTGTTGTCGGGTGACATGCCGACCCAGCAACGACAGTTGATGGAGATAATCGAAGGCTACGAAACCTTTCAGGAATTCAATCAACGCGAGCTGAATCTGATCGAACCCCTGCGCGCGATGCGCGTGCTGCATTTCAATGCCTGGCTGGCGCGACGTTGGGATGATCCTGCCTTCCCGATGGCGTTTCCGTGGTTCAATAGCCCTCGCTACTGGTCCGAGTACATTCTCGAGTTAAAGGAGCTTTTGTCGCAGTTACAACTGCCGCCGATTGCGATGCCGAAAATATGATCGCAGCAAATCCAGATGAGTTTGTGAGATGTTGAGTAAAATTGTGGTTGGCAAGGGGGGATGCAAAAAAAGGACCCCAAAAGAGGCCCGAAAATTAATGCGCGATTTAAAAATATATCAATCGAGAGCGATCAATCCCTGGGTGCCTCTCGCACCGGGCCTGGGCTGACTTCGATAAATGATGCAGATTCCAGGCGACGGTCTTTAACCAAATGTATCGTTTCTCCTGATGTCTCCAACCGAAAAATGTGACATTTTTCGTATTTAAAAAGAGAAGTTGTTACATTAGTGGGGCGAGTATCCTATTTTGGCCGGCACAATGCATCACCCATATGAGGTAAATTCTGTCCTTCAACAGGCTATGCCTGTTGCGCTGAACCGAGGCTGGGTCCAATGACTATTGATCTTCGTTTTGATCATCATTTATATCAATTGGTCGAAGGTAATTTGCGTAAACACGATGCAGTGAGCCTTGACCATGAAGGCCGCAGACGCGCTGCCGTTGCCTTTACCCTGATTGCCGGCAGCGTTGCGCCCGGCATCGGTAACATTCCGCACGATACGACGTCTCTCGCAGAGGCTGCTTTCATTCTGACGACGCGTGCTGCTACGCTCTCCAGCCATGCCGGCCAGCGGGCCTATCCAGGAGGGCGCCTGGACCCCGGTGAAAATGCGGAACAGGCGGCCTTGCGCGAGCTCGCTGAAGAAGTCGGACTCGAGCTCGAAGGTGACAGCATCCTCGGGCGGCTGGACGACTATGCGACCCGTTCGGGATTTGTGATTACGCCGATTGTTGTCTGGGCCGATAAGGATGTCGATCTGGTTGCCAACCCCGGCGAAGTGGATCAAATTCACCGCATACCCCTGCGCGAGTTACTGCGCGCGGACGGGCCACTGCTCGATGCCATCGAGGACAGTGATCATCCGGTGCTGCGCATGCCGCTTGGCGACGACTGGTTTGCGGCCCCGAGTGCAGCCATCGCTTACCAGTTTCGAGAAGTGGCGCTGCTCGGCAAAGCGACCCGTGTCGCGCACTTCGAACAACCCCGTTTTGCCTGGCAATGACAGTCGACGCAAGTACAGGCAAACTATCAGCCTGCAATTACCGATGTGAAGCACGATGAATTTTGATATT
>Ga0316196_10001079_pt1 | contig 11632 bp, 10 predicted proteins | sample Eddsed2cm_MG_FD_204938 | JGI IMG/M metagenome (GOLD analysis project Ga0316196, IMG submission 204938) | Coastal sediment microbial communities from Maine, United States - Eddy sediment 2 cm | ecosystem: Environmental > Aquatic > Marine > Coastal > Sediment | place: USA: Maine | collected... | reverse complement strand
CAGGTTGTTCGGCGATACGTTGATATTGCATGGCGGGCTGCGCGGACGCCAGGCGTCGCGGGATCCGGACAGCTATCGATTCGAGACCGGGGCGCGCTGGTATCACCGCCAGTCGCCAAAACGTCTGCTGTATGCAGAACTGAGCGGTGCGGTTGCCGAACAGCCGGATACCGACGAACAGCTGACGATCGGCGGCGACAATGGATTGCGAGGCTACCCGATGCGCTACCAGGCGGCTAAAGCGGTCGCGATACTCACGCTCGAGCAACGATTTTATACCGATTGGTATCCATTCCGGTTGTTCCGTGTCGGCGCGGTAATGTTCGCTGATGTCGGCAGGGCGTGGGGCGTGTATGGGACGCCCGACGCGGACCTCGGGCTGTTACGCGATGTCGGTGTGGGACTGCGCATTGGCAACTCGCGTTCGTCGCGGGGCAGCATGCTGCACATCGATGTCGCATATCCGCTCGACGGCCCGGCGGACATACGCCACGCGCAATTTATCCTTGAGACGAGTAGCTCGTTCTGAGTGGTTTGAAGCGCACGATAAGCAGCGGCAGCAGCGTCAGGTTGGCCACCAGCGCGATCAACATCGCGAAACCGGTCAGTAAGCCGAAGTGGATGGTTGGCACGAAATCCGAGAGTGCCAGGATGGAAAAGCCGAGCGTCACCGTAATCGACGTGTAATACATGGCGCGGCCGATGCTTCCATGACTGCGGTTCACCGCCGCCCAGTAGTCCTGGTCCTTGCCGAACTCCCGGGTAAACCTGTGAACGTAATGGATCGTATCGTCGACGGCGATGCCGATACTGATGGCCGCAATGGTAATCGTCATGAGGTCGAGCGGGATGCTCAGCCATCCCATCAAACCGAGCACGAGTAATGCCGCGAACACGTTTGGAAGGATCGCGATTCCGGCCAATTTAATATCGCGAAACAGGAGGGCGAACATGAACAGGATGGCAAGAAATACCACGCCGATGGTTAGTATCTGCGAGCGGAACAGGCTCTGCAGCATGTTGTTGTAGAGCACCAGCATGCCCGAAAGGTGTACCTGGCTTTCGTCGTATCCCATTGCGCCGGTAAGCCGGTTGCGGATGTCCTGCATTAGTACGTTGCGTTCGAGTGACGGGTCGGACTCGAAGACGCGTATTGCATATCGTATCTGGTTGCCGTCTTCCGACATGTGCGGACGAATGAGCGTCTCCATGATGCTGTCCGGCAGCTTCTTGTAGAGGATCGAGAGCTCGAAATTGTCGGATACGATCTCTTCCTCCACTTGCCTGAGCATTTCGATGGCGGTGTGGAGAGACAGCACCTTGCCCGTTTGCTGCAGCGAATCCAGGTACTCGTGTACCTCCGATATGTCTGCAAACCTGTTGGCATTGAACCAGTAGCTGGTCGAGGTGATGCCGCCACTCTCCGCGTCGTCCATGCCGAACTCGGCAAGCAGCGGGTCTTCCTGCATTTCCTGCTGGCGTTCGAAAAACCCGGCCGGGGCGTCGATGATCACGTCCAGCGGGGTGGTGCCACCGAGTTTGCGGTCGATGATTTCCATGCCGCGGTAGATCTCGGTCGATTCCTTGAAGTAATCGATAAAGCGGTTTTCCACGCTGAGAAAGCTGATACCCGCGATGCTGAGCAGGGCGAGGACTCCGGCTGCCGCCAGGATACCGGGGCCGCGGGCCTGGATCTGCTCAGCGAAGAAGTGAGTGATCCTGTCGGTCAGGTCATTGCGTCGGTGCGGGTCTCCCGGCTTCAGGAACATCAGGGCGGCTGGCATCAGCGTAAAGACCAGCAGGAAGGCGGCCACGATACCCGTGGCCATCATCCAGCCGAAATCGATGACGGGCCTGATCCCGCTGAACAGCAAGGAACCGAAGGCGACCATCGTCGTGATCGCCGTGTAAAGGCACGGCACGGTCTTCGCCCGCACCATCTCCCTGACCAGTTCTTCCTGGCCGGCATCCGGAGACTCTTCGTGCAGTTCCCGGTAGCGGACGACGAGGTGGATAGCGAGCGACAGCGTCAGGATCAGCAACAGCGACATGAAATTGGACGAGACGAACGTAACCGGCCAGTCCACGAGGCCGAGGAAGCCGACCATGACGACGCCGGCCGCCCCGCATGCCAGCATGGGCAGGATGACCCAGCGCGGTTTTCGGAATGCGACGGACAGGATAACGATCAGGAAGCACAGCACGCCGATACCGAATGTCACCAGGTCGTGCCGGATGAAATCGATCGAATCGGAGACGATCATCGGCACGCCGCCGAGGTGCAACTCCGCCGTGTCGCTGTGGCGATCGACGATGCTGCGGATCTCGGCGATGTCGTCGCTCTGCTGGTCCCGTAATTTCAGGCTGTGAGCGTCGAATTGCGCTGAAACCGAGTCGAGGGTTGCCTGCTCCTCCCCGGAGAGTTCACTGTTCAGGCTCTTTTCGCGCAGCTCGTTGCGTTGCTGCAGCAGGCGGTGCCAGGTCTCGTCCTGGTGGAAGTTGACCTGTATCGCCGTGGTTTCCCCGTCCGGGCTGATGAGCAGGTTGCGATACATCGGGCTGGAGAGGAATTCCTCCCGCGCCAGCGCCCTGTCGGTTCGGGGACTTTCGAGCGTCGGCACGTTCCCGCTCAGTTCGTCGAGGCTGACCGGCGGGCTCTGGATGAGCGGCACATCCAGCAGGCTGACCACCGACTCGACGTTTTCCATGGCCGCTATTTCGTCACGCAGGGCCTCCAGGTCCGCGAGGACCGCATCACTGAACAGGTCCTGTTCCGGCGTGTACGTGACGATCAGGTAATCGTCCGAACCGTAACGCGCGCGAATCGAACGGTAGTATTTGAGCGCTTTATCGTTTTCGAGCACCAGCGAATCGGCAGATGCATCGAGCCTGAAGTCCGGCGCGTGATAGCCAAAAAAAGCGATTACGAGGGCAATTACGGCCAGCGTGATCGCGGGCCGTTTCAGAACCAGCCTGTCGAAGGCATCCAGCGATGAGGCCAAGCGTTATCTCTCGTAAACGATGTTGCCGTCGACGATCGTCATGCCGATCTGCCCGTCCAGCAACCGGCCGGGGCTTTGGTCGGCGACCGCGAACGGATCGATATCCATGACGGTCAGGTCCGCCCAGCGGCCCGGAGCGATAATGCCGGATTCGTCTTCCCGGAAGCTCGCCCAGGCGGACCAGGCGGTGTAGGCGCGCAGCGCTTCCTCGGCCGTCACGCTCTGCCCGGGGTACCAGCCGCCCTCGGGTTGCCCGTCCTTGTCCTGCCGGGTGATCGCCGAGTGCAGGCCGTAAAAGATGTCGTGATCCGACCCGGGGTTGTCGGAATTGAAGGTCAGGCTGGCACCGGCCTCGCGCAGCGACCGCCAGGCGTAAGCGCCGCGGATTCGCTCCGCTCCGAGGCGTTGCTCGGCCCACGCCTTGTCTTCCATCGCGTGCGGCGGTTCCATCGACGCGATAATGCCGAGTCGGCCCAGGCGCGGCAGGTCTTCGGGACTGATTACCTGGGCGTGTTCGATGCGATGCCTGTTTGCGGCGGTTAACGGGTCTTCCCTGAACACGGCTTCGAGGATGTCCAGCGCTTCGCGATTGCCCGCGTCGCCGATGGCATGAATCGCAATCTGGAAGCCGGCTTTCATGGCCTCTGCGTTGAGCGCGACGTTGAAGCCGTATTCGTCGCCACTGACGCCGCGGTGACCCGGTTTGTCCGCATAGTCGTATAGGAGGCGCGCGCCCCGCGACCCCAGCGCGCCGTCGTAATAGGCTTTGACGGTTCGCGTGACCAGCATGCTGTCGCTATCGGCGTCGGGGCCCTTCGCGAGCCACTTTCGCACCAGCTCTTCGTCGCGCAGCGACAGCATGGCGTAAACGCGGATGGGCAGTTTGCCGGCTGCTTCGAGTTCCTCGAGCACGTGCATCTGGCGCGAATCGAGGCCGGCCTCGTGGACCGCGGTGTAGCCGTCCGCCGCCATGCGGTTGAGGCCGAGCAGGACCTGTTTGGCCAGGGTCTCCGGCGATGGCTCCGGCACGGCCAAGCGCAGCATTTCGACGGCCTGGTTCAGGAACAGGCCGCTCGGCTCGCCGTCTTCTCCCAGGCGCATCTCTCCGCCAACGGGCACCGGCGAGTCCGCGGTAATGCCGGCTCGATCGAGCGCCAACTGGTTACCCCAGCCGGCAAAACCGTGCAGGCTGTCCATCAGGACCGGGTGGTCGGGGACTTTTTGTGTCAGCAAAGCCTTGTCAGGATAGCGGTTCGCCCACGCGCCTTCGTCCCAGCCGCGGCCCACGATCCACTCGCCTTTCGGCACGGATTTCGCGCGTTCGACGATCATCTCGACGGCGGCTTCTTCGGTGTCGACGCCGACCAGGTTGACCTGGTCAAGCAGCGCCCCGAGTCCGAAGACGTGCGTGTGTGAATCGACCAGTCCCGGGACTACCGTGGCGCCACCGAGGTCGACGACCCGGGTCGAGTCGCCCTCGAACTGCATTGCATCGGTGCTGCTGCCCACGAACAGGATCTCGCCGTCCCGGATCGCGACGCCCTGGGCATCGGGATACCAGCCGGCCGAATCACGTGGCGCCTCCGGACTGGCGGTGCCGTCCGGACGGGGTTCTTCCCAGTCGAGTGTGTACACGCGGCCATTTACCAGTATCAGGCTGGCTTCCAATGACACGGGGGATTCGGCGGGACCGGGATCTTCCGCGCAGCCGGATACGAGGCACAGCAGTAACAGAGTCTTGAACAGCTTCATTGATTCACCAAATTCCGCTATCGGTTGTCTTCGGGGGCATCACTGGTACGTCCTGCCCTTGTGTCGCAGCCAGCCGCCGGGATGCCGGCCCTGCGGGTCGTGATGAGTCCAGTGAATCACACCTCCCTCGGGATTAGAACGGAATTCACCGTAGAACTCGACCGTGTCTCCTTTGCGGATTCCGGGAATCCGCGGGGCCAGGTCGATGTTATGCGCTATCAGCAGTGTCCTGCCACCGGCAAGCCGCAGGATGAATCGCTGGTGCCGGCTGCCGTCGTTATCGTCGGACAGCACCCGCACCACGGTGCCCGAGCCTTTTGCCTGGCGGCCGTCGACAAGTGCGGTGGTGGCTGCCGGACTGTAGGCCGGCGCGCCGGTAGCGGCCGTCGGCGCCTCTCGAGATAGCGACCCATCGTGCGAGCCGTTGAGTGCCTGGTAAAAGTAGGCGGCTGCGAAGATGACAAGGAGTGGGAGGAGTCGTTTCATGGGCACCGCGCCGCCGGACAGGCGCATGACCTTTCCACATCACGTTCGACCGTGCAAGCGGTCAATTTGCTGGCAACCACTACCCGGTTTTCGCTAGGATTCAGGGTCGCAAAACATCGAGCCATTCGAAAAGGGCCGCATAATGAACAAGACCAACGAAACCGTCCGATCCGGTGGCCGTCGCACATCGGCAGAATTCAACTGGGGCGGATTCGCATTGCGCCTGGTCGCCACCCTGGTGCTGGTCCTTGCCACCTACAATCCCAGCGGCTGGTCCTACGCACACTGGCTCAAAAGTGGCTTCTCCAACAGCGGCCTCGGTCCTGAGCATTTTGTCGTCGGCATCGTCGTACTGATCGGCTGGGTCATCCTGTTGACGGCAACGCAACGCTCGATGGGCACCTTTGGTTTGATTCTCGAAGCGCTGCTGTTCGGTGGCCTGGTGTGGCTGCTGATCGACTTCGGCGTGTTACGCATCGAGTCGGTCTCGGCGTTCACCTGGGTCATCCTGATCATCCTGTCCGTGATGCTCGCGATCGGCCTGAGCTGGTCACATGTATGGCGCAGGCTGACCGGGCAATTCGAAGTTGACGACGATTAACTCGGCGGAACAGTAAGGGACCGCTGCGCTTCTTTAGAGATCGTCGAGCCAGAATACGAGCTGCTGCCGGCAACCCGTCCTGACGAGCGCCGCGAGAGTTCGGTGCGAATGGCCTAGTCGGAGTGGTAGATTTGCCTGAAGACCTGGTCCATACGCTCGCGCAGGTGCTGGAGAAACCGGTCGATGTCGGAGATCCGGCGAAACGTCAGGTAGCCGGTCTCGAGGAACTCCTGCAGGGCGCCGAAGCCTGCCGCATGCGCGGGCTTGCGCATCGTCCTTAGCAGCCCGCCGATCAGCGGCACGCGCACGAGTTTCTTGAGTGTCTCGCCGAGATCGACCGCAAGTTGCACGAGCTCCATGCACTCGTCATAGGAGCTCATCTTGCGGCAGGCAGCGAAGTAATCCTGCTCGTCGATGCGCGGCGGCAGCTCGCCGTCGACCAGCAGCTCGCGGCAGATGCCCAGGTTGATCTCGAGGGCCCGCGCGTTGAGTTCGACGGCGGCCGCGGCGGTCTGGAGCGGATGCCCCGGCAGGCTTCTCACGATCACAGGCGTCGCGCGTTCGATGTCGCGGTCGCGGTCGCTGATGGCGACGCCCGCGAGATCGCTGACGATGAAGTCGACCGCTTCCGCGTATCCCTCGGGTCCGAGCAGGTCGGAGAAGAACGGCAGCATGTAGTCGAGCTGCCAGCGGGTGAACCGATCGTAGGACTCGAACAACGCAGGGTCGTCGAGGTATTTCGAGTGCAGCTCGTTGCTGCGCGCGATGGCGCGGCGGAATTTCGCCGCGGCCTGTTTTCTGTCGGAGCGTGCCATGTGATCGCGATTCTCGGAGCCGGGCGGGTTTGAGGACCATTCGTAGTTACGCGTACCGGTTCGCGGGCCGGGGCCCGCTCCTACAGAGAATACGATTGACATGGGCTGGAAAACATGTAACCTATTAGTTACATGTTAGATGATCACGATATGGATGCGGTATTCCAGGCGCTCGGCAACGCAAGCCGCCGGCGCATGCTCGATATCGTAAAAGACCAGCCTGGCATCGCCGTCGGTGTGCTGGCCGGCGAATTCGACGTCAGCCGGATCGCCGTGATGAAACACCTGGCCGTCCTGGAAGAGGCCAACCTGGTCGTTTCCGAGAAGGTTGGCCGTACTCGGAAGCTGTATTTCAACGCGGTGCCGATACAGATGATCCACGAGCGCTGGACGACGGAGTACAGCGCGTACTGGGCGGGACAATTGACACGCATCAAGTACATTGCCGAAACGCGGCATCGGGACAACGAAAGCGGGGGGAAGCAAAGCAAATGAACGAGAACAAGTATGCGGACAAGCAGGTCTATAAAGTACTGATCAACGCACCCATCGAGACCGTGTGGTCCGAACTCGTCGATACGACCAGGCCACGGCCGTTTTTCTGGAACGGATCCTGGGACACGCCCGGGCTCGCTGCGGGCAACCCGTACCGCGTGGCCTCCAACCAGGGCAAGGCCGTCGCCGTCATCGGGCGCATCCTCGAGATGGACCCGCCGCACCGTCTCGTCACGACCTTCCGGCTGACGGCGTTGCCCGATCCGCCGTCACGGGTGACGTATACGCTCGAAGAGAAAGACGGTGGCACCGAGTTTTCCCTCATCACCGAGCAGGTACTCGCGGGCTCGAAGAGCGAGAAGTCGATGGCGAGCGGCTCGCGCTTCATCGTCGATAACTTCAAGGCGTACGTCGAGACCGGCAAGGTGATGTTCGGTGCGAGGATCACGCTCGCCCTGTATTCGCTGATGGCGCCGCTGATGCCGAAAACAATGCGCGCCGAGAACTGGCCGCTCGACAAGGCCGAATAAACGAGGAGACGATTCGATGCCTGCATCACCCGACGACATGGCGGCCACGATGATCGCCAACATGAAATCGAAAACCGGTAAAACGCTCGAGCAATGGCTCGGTATCGCGAAAAAGACCGGCGCGGAGAAACACGGTCAAATCGTCAAGGCGCTGAAGGCCGACCACGGTCTTACTCACGGCTACGCCAACCTCGTCGCTCACAAGCTGTTGAAGAGTGACGCCGGCAGCAAAGCGGAGGGCGGGACCGACCTGGTAGCGGCGCAGTACTCCGGACCCAAGGAGAGCCTCAAACCGATTTACGATGCCGTCATCAAGGCGGCTCGTTCGCTGGGCAAGGACGTCGAGATCGCGCCGAAGAAAACCTACGTCAGTCTACGACGCAACAAGCAGTTTGCGATCGTGCAGCCATCGACCAGGACGCGCGTCGATCTCGGCCTCAATCTCAAGGACGAAAAAGCCGCAGGTCGGCTGGAGAAGTCCGGCAGCTTCAATGCCATGGTTTCGCACCGGGTACGGCTCGAGAAGCCGGCCGACGTCGACAAGGACGTCAAGGCCTGGCTGAAGAAGGCCTGGGCCGAGGCCTGATACTGTCCTGGAGGCGCCCGGCGCCATCATGTAGGCCTTTTTACGTATCTCGGTTAAAACCCCGGGCTGGTACGGTTAACGTGGATAAGTGAGTCAAAAACCCGCGGCCGACGGTCGTAAACGCGAGGACACGCCGATGCCGTACACGGAACTCATCGAAGACCGCCTCCGGTTCATGGAAATCGGCGACAACGATATCGTCGAGCTGCAGCAAGCACGGAAGTATATAGAGCCGGAAATCGACAATATGCTCGAGCGCTTCTACGAGCACATACTGGCCTATCCCGAATTCAAGGCGCTCTTCGAAGATGACGCGTCGATCCAGCGCGCGCGTGACTCGCAAAAACAGCACTGGCTAGAGGAGCTGTTCGGGGGGGACTTCAAGAGTTCCTATTTCAACAAGGCGGACAAGATAGGCCGTACGCATGCGCGAGTCGGTCTGGCACCCAGCTGGTACGTCGGCAGCTACAGCAAAATGCTCAATCAGTTCATCAGTCGAATCTGCGAAGAGGCGGGGAACGAGGGACGAGCGGCATGCGAGACGGTCCAGGCCGTGTGCAAGGCCGTGCTCCTGGACGTCGATCTCGTTACTCACTGCTACCTTGAAGCGAAGAACGAGGCAATGCGGAAGGTCCTCCGGCGAGCGACGGAATTCGCGACGGATGTTGCCGAGTTGAGCAACGGGCTCGGCGACGCCGGCAACGAGATCCGGAATACTGCCGTCAGGCTTGCGGAAACCGACGCCGACTCTGGCGACCAGGCGGAGCGGTTCGACGATCTGCTCGGTCAGATCGAATCGCTGGTCGAGCAATCCTGCGCCATCGAAAAACGCATCGGCGAATTGCAGTTCGGCGACAGGCTCTATATCGAGGACGATCCCTCGACGCTCGACCGGCTGAGATCGCTGTTCAACCGCGACTAAGTCGCCGGTCCGCTCAACCCAGCTGTCCAGCGATGGGCAGGCTGCGAATACGCTGTCCGCTCGCGGCAAATATGGCGTTGGTGAGCGCCGGCGCCGCCGGCGGGATACCGATCTCGCCGACACCCGTCGGCACGTCGTCATAATTGAGAATGTGCGTCTCGAAGAGGCTCGGGATCGCCGCGATCCGCGCGAGCGGGTAGTCATTAAAGTTGCTCTGCTGCACCCGACCGTCCTTCACCGTGATCTCCAGTCCGAGCGCCGTGCTGAGGCCGTCGATGGTACCGCCCTGCAGCTGCGCATCGACACCGTTGGGATGCACCGCGTAGCCGCAGTCGATGGCAGCAACGATACGCTCGATCGTGAGCTTGCCATCGGCGACAGTGACCTCCATGGCATGGGCCGCGTAGCCGCCGAACGTGAAGTGCGTGGCGAGCCCGATGCCCCTGCCTTTCGGCAATCGGCCGCCATAGCCGATGCGATCGGCGACGAAGCGCAGCAGGCGCGCCAGCCGGCCCGGGTTGAACGTGGGACCGCCATGGCCGGAGTATTCCAGCTCGCGCGGTTCGCCGAGCAGGTCCAGCCGTAACTGCAACGGGTCCTGCCCCGTTTCGTGCGCGATCTCGTCGATGAAGCTCTGGATCACGAACGCGTTCGCCGTGTGGGCCGGTGCGCGCCAGGAGCCACGCGGCAGCCCGATCGTATTGTGGAAGTACTCCATGCGGATGTTGTCGACGATGCGCCGCGGGAAGTCATCGAGATACAGCTCCGCCTGGTACAGGTTCTCGTCGGGCATGTCCGGCCGCCGGTAGTATTTGCTGCCGCTTGCGAGACGCTGCGCCCAGGCCACCACCGTGCCGTCCGCGTCGATACCTGCGTGCATCTCGTGCAGCCCGCCAGGGCGATAGAAATCGTTCCTGATGTCGTCTTCGCGCGACCATTGCAGCTTGATCGGCCACCCCGTCTTCTGCGAAATCATGGCGGCTTCCGCCACGTAGTCGTTCGTCAGCCGCCGGCCGAAGCCGCCGCCGACGCGCGTCATCTCGACCCGGATGTTTTCGCGCGGAATCCCGGTGACCGCGTTCGCCGACCTCGAGGCGCCGGATGGCATCTGCGTGGGCGCGATGATGTGGCACTCGTCGGATTTTACGTGCGCATAACAGTTCTGCGGCTCGAGCGGCGCGTGCGAAACGAAAGGCACGCGGTACTGGCGCTTGATCGTCTTCGATGAAGCGGCCATTGCGGCGTCGAAGTCGCCCTCGTCGAGCACGACCTGTCCGTCGCCTTTCAGCATCTCTTCATTCTCCCGCCAGAAGCGATCGCTGCTGTCCGAGGCGTTCGGGCTTTCTTCCCACTCGATGCCGAGCGCGGCGCTTCCCTGCATTGCCGCCCAGGTCGACGTGGCCACGACGGCTACGCCGCTCGCGAGAATGACGTAGGGCTCGCCGGGCTCCGGCCCCTCGATGGTGAACACGTCCAGCACGCCCTCGATTTCTCGGGCTTTCGTGTCATCGAACGACTTGACGCGTGCGTTGAGGACGGGTGCGCGCGCAATTACGGCATAGCGCATGTCCGGCTGCACGGTATCGATGCCATACATCGCCTTGCCCGTCACGATGTCGCGCGCGTCGATCGTCATGCGGCGCGTGCCGATGATGCGATAGTCGTCCATTGCCTTCAGCGGCGCCGGTTCTTCCGGCATTGGCAGTGCAGCCGCTTCGACGATGAGTTCGCGATAGGGGATTTCGGCATCCTGCGATGCGCACACCACGAAGCCCGGCCGCGTTTCGCATTGCGACTCGTCGACGCCGAGGCGCTGTGCCGCCGCGCGAATCAGTTGCCGGCGCGCATCGGCACCCACCTGGCGCATCAGGTCCCAGTTGCTGGTCAGCCCGGTGCTGCCGCCGACGCCCTGGCCGCCGCCGTATTTCCAGCGGAAGCCGTCGGCCGTCTTGACGATGCCGAGCGGCATCTGTTCGATGCGCACCTTGTTCCAGTCGACGTCCAGCTCCTCGGCGACCATCATCGGTACCGTCGTCCGCAGTCCCTGGCCGATTTCCGGGTCCTTGCAGCCGATTACGACGCTGCCGTCGGGATTGACCTGGATGAAGAAGCCGATCATGCGCTCGCCTTCCTCATCAAAGGCGAGTGCGGGCAGGCCGACGACCAGGCTGCCGGCGGCACCGATACCGGCGATCAGCACCTGCCGGCGGGTGAGGTAGAAGCTCCCCGGTGCAGCGCTCATGGTTTTTCTCCCGCCGTGAGTTCGGCCGCACGGTGAATCGCCTTACGGATGCGTACATAGGTTCCACAGCGGCAGAGGTTCGTGATGTCCCTGTCGATATCGGCGTCGCTCGGTTTCGGGTGGCGTTCCAGGAAATCGACCGCTGCCATGATCTGGCCGGCCTGGCAGTATCCGCATTGCGGCACGTCGTGCTCCAGCCAC
>Ga0316196_10001077_pt1 | contig 11637 bp, 9 predicted proteins | sample Eddsed2cm_MG_FD_204938 | JGI IMG/M metagenome (GOLD analysis project Ga0316196, IMG submission 204938) | Coastal sediment microbial communities from Maine, United States - Eddy sediment 2 cm | ecosystem: Environmental > Aquatic > Marine > Coastal > Sediment | place: USA: Maine | collected... | reverse complement strand
CCGGCAAAACCCGCTATAACCTGGTCCTTGCGCAGGCGCCGTACCTTGCGGGCATTGCCTTTCATGACGGTGTTGCCCATGGACACCTGACCATCGCCGCCGATGACAACGCTGTTGCCGCGGCGCACTGAGAGTATGGTGGTACCTCGGTATTGTTCCAAGCGGGTTCTCCTGCTGCAGTCTGTGAGATATGGGGGGCCCTGGGGAAATTTCAAGTGCCCTTGAAGTATCAGGGCTTGCTGCGTTTCAGTACCAGGGTATCGATGTCCTGTGCGGCGGTGAGGCCGCGTGCCCTGGCCATTCTGGAGTGGGACTCGAAGGGGCCCAGGTAGACGCGGAACCAGCGACCATTGTCGCCGCTGGCCTCCTCCACTTTAGGCTCCAGCCCCAGCAACAACAACTCTGCCCGGCGGCGGTCCGCATCATCTTTCTGGCGAAAGGATCCCGCCTGCAGCAGGTAGACCTCAGTACCCGCCGCCACGGTGTTGCGTGGTTTGGCCATCTCGGCGGGTTCCACGTCAACGTCAATAGATTGTTCCGGCAGCAGGGTGTAAAAGTCAAAGCGGGGTTTTGGCGGCGAACTGACCACTTCTGCCTCGCCCTGTTGCACCCTGTCCCCATCTCCGGGAGTCGGCAGAGTGCCCAGGTATAGCAGGAAGCTCAAAAATACACCGGTCAAAACCCCGGCACCGTACCAGCGCCAGGCGCCACCGCTGCGAACCGGTTGTTTGCCAGACCTGGCGGCTGGCCTTTTGCGGGCCGGCGCTTTTTTGCCGGCGGTTTGTTTGCCCTTGGCGTAATCCCGTGCCATTGCCTACATGGTCTCCGGTGCGGAAACGCCGAGTAATGCCAGGCCATTGGCCAGTACCTGGCGCACCGCTTCGTTCAGTGCCAGCCGCGCATCCCGCAGGGGCTGCTCCTCTACCAGCATCTTGTGTGCGTTGTACCAGGTGTGGAAGTCTCCCGCCAGCTCCCGCAAGTAAGTGGCGACAGTGTGTGGCTCACTATTGGTCGCCGCGTTGGCGACCACCTCGGGAAAGCGATCCAGCCTGCGCAGCAGGGCTGTTTCGTGTTCTTCCCCCAGTTCACTCAGGTGCTCCAGAGCGCCTTGCGCATCCCATGTCCAGCCCTGCTGTTCCAGCTTGCGCATTACGCTGCACGTCCTGGCGTGGGCATATTGAATGTAGTACACCGGGTTATCATTGCTCCGGGACAGGGCGAGGTCGATATCGAAGGTCAGTTGTGAGCTGGCAGCCCGCGCTACCAGGAAGTAGCGCGTTGCGTCGCAGCCCACCTCGTCTATCAGGTCGCGCAGGGTAACGTAGCTGCCTGCGCGCTTGGACAGTTTTACCTCCTCGCCCTCGCGCATCACCGTCACCATCTGGTGCAGTACATAGTCTGGCCAGCCCTCGGGAATACCCTGCTGCAGGGCCTGTAAACCGGCGCGCACCCGGGTGACGGTGCTGTGGTGGTCTGCTCCCTGCTCGTTGATGACGCGCACGAAACCGCGCTGCCACTTGTTCAGGTGGTAGGCCACATCCGGCAGGAAGTAGGTATAGCCGCCGTCACTCTTGCGCATCACCCGGTCCTTGTCATCGCCAAAATCCGTGGTGCGTAACCACAATGCTCCCTCGCGCTCGTAGGTATGGCCATTATCTATCAGGCATTGCACCGCGGCTTCCACCGCGCCGCTCTGGTACAGAGATGACTCCAGGAAATAGAAATCAAAGTGTACCCCGAAGGCTTTCAGGTCCAGGTCCTGCTCCCGTCGCAGGTAAGCCACGGCGAATTGGCGTATTGATTCCAGGTTGTCGGCGTCGCCGGAGCCGGTGACGTGTCGATCTTCAGCGTCGATCCTGTCCCCGCGCTGGTAGCATTCGGCCAGCTCGACAATGTAATCGCCGCGGTAGCCATCCTCGGGCCAGGCGTCATCGTCAGGTTGCAGACCCCTGCAGCGTGCCTGTACTGACAGGGCGAGATTGTGTATCTGGGCGCCTGCATCGTTGTAGTAAAACTCGCTGGATACGTCCCAGCCGGTGGCCGCCAGCAGTCGGCACAGGCTGTCGCCCACTGCGGCACCGCGGCCGTGGCCCACATGCAGTGGTCCTGTAGGATTGGCCGATACGAACTCCACCTGTACTTTGCGCCCTTGCCCGGCATCATTTTTGCCGAAGGCGTCACGCTCTTCCAGTATGCGCGTGACCACAGCCTGGTTACTCTGCCGGGAGAGAAAAAAGTTGATGAACCCGGGACCCGCGATTTCCGTGCGGGTGATCAGGTTCACCTTGGGCAGTGCCTCGCAGATCAACTGCGCCAGGTCCCGCGGTGGCTTTTTTGCCGCTTTGGCCAGGGTCAGTGCGATGTTGCTCGCCATGTCGCCGTGGCTTTTATCGCGGGTGCGGTCGATCTGCACCTGTGGCTGGATGTCCTGTGGCAGATGGCCCTGCGCCACCAATGAGTCCAGCGCCTGCTGGATCAACTGGGAAAGTTCTTCCTTCATTATCCGGGGATATACCTGGTTTGCATCAATGGATAGGCGGGTCTGCGACCCGGCAGCCGCGTATTATCCTCATTACCGCGGTGGATGGCCAGTGCCCGGTGCAGCGGTTGTTTGGTGGCATAGTCTAGAAAACGTCCGTGGGGTCCACGTCTATGGACCACTTCATGTCGCCCCTGGCGGGCAGGGACTCGGCCTGTGTCACCAGTAACCTGGCGGCCTGGCGGGCCCGCTGCCTATCCGCAGCGGTGAGCAGCAACTGGCTGCGATATTTGCCTGCGCGGCGCTGCATCGGGGAGGGCAGTGGCCCGATCAGGGCACAACCAGGGGGCAGCTTACCCCCGCAGCGCTCTCGCAACTGCCGCAGGAAGTCCTCGCCCCGTTGTGCGTCGCGGCAGTCACTGCGAATCATGACCAGTTGTCCTGCCGGTGGCATACCCACGGCCTGCCGTCGCTGCAGCAATTCCCGGGCAAATTCCGCATAGGGCGTGTGTAGCATCGCCTGCAGAGTGGGGTGATCCGGGTAGTGTGTTTGCATCAGCACCTTGCCCGGGTGCTCGGCACGTCCGGCGCGTCCGGCTACCTGGGTAAGCAACTGCGCCATGCGTTCCTCACCGCGAAAATCTGAGCTGAACAACATGGCGTCTGTATCGATGATCGCCACCAGGCTTACCCCCGGGAAATGGTGGCCCTTGGTCAGCATCTGGGTGCCCAGCAGGATGCAAGCCTGCCCCCGGTTGATCTCGCTGACCAGTTCCTGCATGGCGCCTCGACTCTGCATGGAGTCGCTGTCCACCCGGTGCACCGGCCAGTCACTGAAGCACTGCTTGAGGAATTCCTCGGTTTGCTCGGTACCCAGACCCGAGGCCAGCAGGGAGGAGCCCAGGCAATTGGGGCACTGCTGTGGCAGCGGCCGCGTCGCGCAGCAGTGATGGCATCTCAGGCGTCTGAGCCTGCGGTGCACCGTGAGTCTTGCATCGCAGGCGTCGCATTCGGCGATCCAGCCGCAATCATGGCATTGCATGGTGGGCGCATAGCCGCGGCGATTGAGAAACAGCAGCGCCTGCTGGCCAGCCCGCAGGGTGTCGTCTACCGCTTTCACCAGCGTTGCCGATAAACCTCCTTGCAGCCCCTGTCGCCGGATGTCGACCGCCTGGATGTCTGGCAGGCGCCCGCTGCCTGCCCGCTGGGTCAGGCGATGCAATTGGTAGCGGCCCGCCTGTACATTATTGATAGTCTCCAGGGAGGGTGTGGCACTGCCAAGCAGTACCGGGCAGCCCGACAGCTGTGCACGCTTGATGGCCACGTCCCTGGCGCTATAGCGAAAGCCGTCCTGCTGTTTGTAGGAGTCGTCGTGTTCCTCGTCAACGATAATAAGGCCCGGTCGCAGCATGGGCACAAATACAGCGGAGCGGGTACCGATAAGGATGCTGGCGCTACCGGTGCGCGCGGCCTCCCAGGCCTGGTAGCGCTGGGAGTCGCTAAGCCCCGAGTGCAATACGGCGATACCCGAGGTAAATCGTTGCTGAAATCGCTGCAGGGTTTGTGGGGTGAGGCCGATCTCCGGTATCAGTATCAGGGCCTGCTTCCCCCGGTTCAGGCAGACGGTGATCAGTTGCAGGTAGATTTCGGTTTTGCCGCTGCCGGTGATGCCCTCCAGCAGGTGGCAGCTGAACCCATCCAGCATTGAAGTCAGGCGCGATAGCACCGTCTCCTGCTCGGGGTTTAGGTTCAGCCCCGGACCGGGAACAGGGTTGGCGGCCGGCTTTTCGATGGTACAGGCTTCGACCAGGCCCTTGTCGCGTAGTTGCGCCATGATCGATGGACTGATATCGCAGTCCCGCAGCTGCAGCCGACTAACCGCATGCTGTTGCTGCAGTATGGCCAGGGCCTGCGACTGGCGCGGGGAGCGGGCCAGGGCGCCTTCGGGGAGCCCCTTGCCCTGAACAGTGAGTTGCCAGGCTGGTTCGCCCAGTCGTTGATGGGGCTTGCCTTTGCGCAGCGAGGTGGGAAACAGTGTGCTCAGCACTTCTCCGGCCGGGTGCTGATAGTAGTCAGCCGCCCACAGGCCCAACTGGAGCAGGGTAGTGTCCACCAGTGGCTCAGGGTCCAGGACTTCCAGCGCCGCTTTCAAGGCGCTGTCGTCCAGCGCGCTTTCGCTTTCCACCGACAGCAGGTAGCCGATCAGCTCCCGGTTGCCAAAGGGCACCCGCACGCGCTGTCCCGGTTGCATAAGGGCCAGCTGTTCCCGGCTGGTGCCGGGTGGCGCCAGGTAGTCAAAGAGGCGGCGCAGTGGCGTGGCGATGGCCAGGCGAAGTACAGACATTTAGCCTCTTACAGGGGAAAGTGGGTGTAAACGGGCATTGTACCAAGTACTTGCTAATCACGCCCTGTCTGGTAAGATGCGCGCCTATTTTTTGCACTGGCCATGTCCACGGACGGGGTTGTGCATCACTCCAATAGGCGGATGCGGTGGCTGGCAGAGACCAGTTGGCGGCATCAATGACAAGGAGCTCAGCTACTATGAAAGCAGATATTCATCCCAAGTACGACACCATGACCGCAACTTGCAGTTGTGGCAACAAATTCGAGACCCGGTCCACATTGTGCGGGGATCTGCACATCGATGTGTGTTCCCAGTGCCACCCGTTTTTTACCGGGAAGCAAAAGATTGTGGATAGCGGCGGCCGCGTCGATCGCTTCAACAAGCGCTTCGGCAGCCGCAGCGCCAAGCGCTAGCCAGTATCTTGCCGCGAGTTGGCGCGGTATCGGCAAAGCGCTGGCTCCCTGGAGGGTTGGCGCTTTTTTTTGCCCGGTGCTCCGGCCTTGCGAGGCTCGGTAGCACGCCCCGCAGAAGCGGCAAACAGGCAATTTTCCCGTCTTGTTACTGATTAGCGTTTTCTCTACTGTTTTGGACCTTTTTTCGCAGGTGACCCCATGTCCGACGACCTGAAGCAGGCTGCACTGGCCTACCACGCTGAACCCCAGCCGGGGAAGATCAGTGTGGAACTGACCAAGCCTGCCGAAACCCAGTGGGACCTGTCACTGGCTTACAGCCCCGGTGTGGCAGAGCCCTGCCGGGAAATTGCCGCGGACCCGTCCCTTGCCTATCGTTACACCGGCAAGGGGAACCTGGTGGCAGTGATCAGTAATGGCACTGCGGTGCTGGGGCTGGGTAACCTGGGCTCCCTGGCGAGCAAGCCGGTGATGGAAGGCAAGGCGCTGCTATTCAAACGCTTCGCGGGTATCAACTCTATCGATATTGAGGTGAATACTGAGGACGCGGGCGAATTTATCGAGACCGTAGCGCATATTGCCGATACTTTTGGTGGTATCAACCTCGAAGATATCAAGGCGCCGGAGTGTTTTGAGATTGAATCGGCCCTGATCGAGCGTTGCCAGATCCCGGTATTTCACGATGACCAGCACGGCACGGCGATTGTCACAGCCGCCGGTCTGATCAACGCGCTGGAGATCCAGGGCAAGCAACTGCAGGATGCCATTATTACCTGTCTTGGCGCCGGCGCCGCGGCTATCGCGTGCATGCGCCTGTTGGTGAGCCTGGGAGCCAGGCGGGAAAACATCTACATGCTGGATCGCCGCGGGGTCATCTACGCCGGCCGCGAAGGTGTTAATGCCTACAAGCAGGAGTTCGCCAATCGCACGGACAAGCGCAGCCTCACGGACGCCATTAATGGCGCGGATGTATTTATCGGCCTGTCCGGCTCTGACCTGCTGAGCCCTGAGATGTTGCTGTCCATGGCGGATCGCCCGGTGGTCTTTGCCTGTTCCAATCCCGATCCCGAGATCAAACCGGAGTTAGCGCTCGCTACCAGGAATGACCTGATAATCGCCACCGGCCGCTCTGATTACCCCAACCAGGTAAACAATGTACTGGGCTTTCCCTTCATCTTCCGCGGGGCCCTGGATGTGCGCGCCTCCAGGGTCAATGAAGAGATGAAAGTCGCCGCAGTGCATGCCCTGAGTGCGCTGGCGAAGGAGGAGGTCACAGCGGATGTGCTTGCGGCGTGTGGTCTGGACGCGCTGGCGTTTGGCCCCGACTACATTATTCCCAAGCCGGTGGATGTGCGGCTGCTTGCTCGAATCGCCCCCGCCGTGGCCAGGGCCGCCATAGACAGCGGCGTTGCCAGGCTGCCCCTGCCGCCGGAATACGAACTGGGCGCCTAGAAAATATCCTTAATAAGGTCATCTGTACCCCGGCTGCCTGACCCGGGCTGAGGTGCGCCCGGAGCTTCGTCGGGCACATATTCGATGCGAAAGTACTCGTAGATGGCGTTGCGCTGACCGGGATATGCCAGTAGCCCCGTCTCCGGGTCAATTTTCACGTGCACCACGCCCGGCGGCAGCGGCCGCTCTCGCTCAGGGCTGCCGCGCAGGGCCTCGCGCATGAAATCTATCCAGATCGGCAGGGCTGCGGTGCCGCCGAATTCCTTGCGACCCAGGGGCGTGTAATTGTCAAAGCCGACCCAGGTCGAAGTGACTACGTCGGGGTTGTAGCCGGAAAACCAGGCATCCATAGGACCATTGGTGGTGCCTGTCTTACCTGCGATATCGCCTCGCTCCAGTACCAGTGCGCGGCGACCGGTGCCCCGGGTGATGACGTCCCGCAGGATGCTGTCGATAATAAAATTGACGCGCTCGTCCATAACGCGGGGTGCCGGCGGAGGTCCACCCGCCTGTTCGGGCTCATTCAGGGGCTCCTGGCCGGCAAGTATCTCATCCATACTCAGCTCTGCTTCTGCCGACGGCGGCATTTGCAGTTTCTCGCACTCACGACACACGGTAAGTGGCGCGGCCTCGAACACGGTTTCGCCGACCAGGTTTTCTACCCGCTGTATCAGGTAAGGTTCGACCTTGTAGCCGCCATTGGCCAGTATCGCATAGGCGGTAGCCACTTGTAGCGGGCTCATGGCGTGCGTGCCCAGCGCCAGTGAAAGATCCGGTGCAAAGCTCGCGGTGTCGAATCCCAGGCGCTGTGAGTAATCGACCAGTGCCGGAATGCCCAATTGTTGCAGCAGGCGGATGGATACCAGGTTGCGGGATTTGGTCAGCGCCCAACGCAAGCGGGTGGGACCGTAGAACTTGCCCCCGTCGTTCTCCGGCCGCCAGATGCCCTCCAGTGAACTGTCTGCCACCATGACCGGCGCATCGTTGATGATACTGGCTGCGGTAAAACCGTTTTCCAGCGCCGTGGCGTAAACGAAGGGCTTGAAATTTGAGCCCGGCTGCCGTCTGGCCTGAGTGGCGCGATTGAATTTGCTGAGTTCGAAACCCATCCCACCGACGATGCTCATGATGGCGCCGTTATCCGGCTGCAGTGAAACCAGCGCGGCCTGGGCGGCGGGCACCTGGGCCAGGTGCCATAATTGCTCTTCGCCGCGACGTGCCACACGGATCAGGTCTCCCCTGGCCAGGACCTCCGCGGGGCTTGCGGGCCCGGGACCCACGGAGTTCTCTGTGCGATAGGGCGCAGCCTGTCGCAGCCCGTTGTCCCACAGCAGTTCCTCCAGGCTACCGTCGCTCAGCAGCAGGCTCACCCGGTCTTGCAGAACTTCGGTGACAATTGCCGGGTGCAGGTCGGCCACTACCGGGGTCTCGCGCAAAACATCCAGCCACTGGCCCGTTATGTCTTCGTTCAATTCCGGCTGGGCGGGGGCCAACTGCCGCTCGGGGCCGCGGTAGCCATGGCGCGCGTCGTAGGTGATCAGGCCATTGATTACCGCGTTGCGGGCAACCGCCTGCAGCTCGCTGTCTATCGTGGTGTAGACGTGGAAGCCATCGTTGTAAGCCGACATGCCATAGCGATCCAGCATCTCCTGCCTGGCCATCTCTGCCGCGTAGTGTGCGGTGAAGCTGAGTTGCGCGCCGTGATGCGTCGCGCTGACTTGTTGCTGTGTCGCCTGCGTGTGCTCGGCCGGGGTGATATAGCCCAATTCCAGCATGCGCCCCAGTATCCAGTCGCGGCGATCTTTGCCGGCTTCGGGGCGGCTGATGGGATTGTTGCGGGACGGCGCCTTGGGAATACCCGCCAGCATGGCGTGTTGCGCCAGGTTCAAGTCGGCAATGCCCTTGCCATAATATACCTGTGCGGCAGCCTCGAAGCCGTAGGCGCGATGACCAAGGAAGACGCGGTTGAAATAAAGCTCAAAGATTTCCTGCTTGTCCAGGGCCCTCTCAATCTCGATGGCCAGCAGGATTTCATTGAACTTACGTATAAAGGTGCGATCCAGGGTGAGAAAATAATTGCGCGCAACCTGCATGGTGAGGGTGCTGCCGCCAGAGCCCTTTTCGCCGGTAAGAAGCAATTCCGACACCGCTCGCATCAACCCCATAAGGTCTATGCCGCGGTGGCGGAAAAAACTGTCGTCCTCGGCGGCAAGCAGGGATTTTATGAATTGGTCGGGTATTGCCGCAAATGGCAGCGGACTGCGTTTTTGTTCGCCGAATTGGCCGATCAGCTCACCATCGCGGGTATAGACGCTCATGGGAGTTTGCAATTTTACGTCGCGAAGTGTCTCAACATCGGGTAAGTTAGGACTCAGGTAAAGGTAGACACCGGCCAACAGCCACAATGTTCCGAAAAGTCCAAATAGGGCGAGACGCAAAAGAAACTTGAGGAATTTCATTTATCCCTTTACAAAACAGTGGCTTATATTAGTTTAATTAGAGGGGAATACAGTTCGTTTGGTAATTATAAGCTTTTTTTGGGTTTTGATATATTGGGGACTGTGTTATATCTAACAATTAATGTATCGGTGTATAAAAATATCCTAAGTTAGTGATACTGATAGGGAAAAAAGTTGCTGGGACTTATAGGGAAAAGAAAGGCGACACCGGTTCTGGGGCTCGATATTAGTTCGACGACAGTCAAGCTGCTGGAGTTGAGCTATACAGGGGATCGGTACCGTGTTGAAAGTTACGCGGTGAGTTCGCTGCCGCAGGACGCGGTTATCGAAAAGACCGTCAACGATGTTGACGGTGTGGCTAACGCTATTCGCAGTGTTGTCGCCCAATCCAGGACCAAACTCAAAACTGTTGCCGCAGCGGTCGCGGGGTCTTCGGTCATCACCAAGATGATCGATATGCCCGAGGGTCTGAACGAGGATGACATGGAGACTCAGCTCACGCTTGAGGCTGACCAGTACATCCCCTACCCACTGGAGGAGGTCGCGATAGACTTCGAAGTCCAGGGGGTCTCCCCCGAGCGAGACGGTCAGGTTGAAGTGTTGCTGGCGGCCTGCCGTCGGGAAACCATCGATACGCGGGTGGAAGCCATTGAAGGGGCCGAGATGTCCGCGAGGATTGTGGACGTGGAGGCCTATGCCATGGAGCGGGCTTTCAGCCTGATTCAGCATCAGCTGGCACTGGATGCAGACAGCACGGTGGCGGTGGTAGACATTGGCGCTACCATGACAACCCTTAGCGTCCTCAACAACGGGCAAACCATCTACACCCGCGAGCAGCTGTTCGGGGGCAAGCAACTCACTGACGAAATCATGCGCCGCTACGGGCTACCGCTGGAAGAAGCGGGGCTGGCCAAGAAGCAGGGTGGGCTGCCGGATGATTACGAGCCGGAAGTGCTGGAGCCCTTCAAGGACGCGGTGGTGCAACAGGTGGCCCGCTCGCTGCAGTTCTTCTTTTCCTCCAGCCAGTACAATGATGTCGACCATATTATCCTCGCCGGCGGTGTGTCCTCTATGGAAGGCCTGGCGGAACTGGTGCAGGAAAAATTGGGTACTCCCTCAACAGTCGCCAACCCCTTTGCCGATATGGCGATATCCTCCCGGGTAAATGCAGTGGCGCTGAGCAGTGACGCACCGGCAATGATGATCGCCTGCGGCCTGGCCCTGAGGAGCTTTGACTAATGGCACAGATTAACTTACTGCCATGGCGCGAAGAGCGGCGCCAGGAACTCAAGAAGCAGTTTCTGGTGACGCTGGGCCTGGTGTTTGCGCTGAGCGTGGGACTGGTGTTGATGGGCGATCGAATCGTCAACGCCCAGATCGAGAATCAGAAGGCGCGCAATAACTACCTGACTCAGAATATCAAAGAGCTGGATAAGATTATTGCGGAAATCCGCGACCTGCAGAAGCGGCGCAACCAGTTGCTGGATCGCATGCGCGTTATCCAGGAATTACAGGGCAACCGCCCGATTATCGTGCGTGTACTGGACCAGTTGGTGCGCACCGTGCCTGACGGGGTGTTTTATACCGCACTGGTTACCAAGGACAAAACCATATCTATCAACGGGATAGCCGAGTCGAACAACCGGGTATCCAGCCTGATGCGTCGCCTCGATGCCTCCGACTGGCTGGCAAACCCCAACCTGGACAAGGTACAGGCGGCCCCGGAGTACGGTGACCAGGCGGCGAAGTTCAACCTGAACGTGAAGGTCCAGGCTCCGAAGGTCAGCAACGAAGAGTCAGGAGAGGGGTGAAGCATGGCACTTGAAGACACAATGCGTTCACTGCGGGAGTTTGATCTCGGCGACCTGGACTTCGAGAATGTGGGTTCCTGGCCCGCGCCGATCAAGGGCATTATTTTCCTGCTGATAATGGTAGGGGTGCTGGTGGCGGGCTATTACTACCATATTGAAGAGTTGCAGCTGCAGCTGGCCAAGGTAGAGGCAGAGGAAGTCAAGCTAAAGCAGGAATTCGAGAAGAAGGCCTTCCAGGCGGCGAATCTGGATGCCTATCGCCAGCAGATGGTGGAGATGGAGGAATCCTTCGGCGCCCTGGTAAGCCAGCTGCCCAGTGAGACCGAGGTGCCCGGGCTGCTGGAAGATATCACCAACAAGGGCTTGTTGAACGGTTTGAATATCGCCTCGATAGATTTGCTGGCGGAGACCTCCCGGGAATTTTACGTGGAGCTGCCCATCGCCATAGTGGCCTCGGGTTCCTATCACGACCTGGGTGCCTTTATCAGCGGTATGGCGGGCCTGCCGCGCATTGTAACGCTGCACGATTTTAATATATCGCTGAAAGGTAACAACGCCAATAATCTGCAGATGAAGATTATCGCCAAGACCTATCGCTACAAGGACGGGGAGGCCTGAGTATGAAGCGCTTTTCGCGTAGCTTGTTGTTGGCCCTGGCCTGTAGCACATTGCTCAGCGCCTG
>Ga0316196_10001074_pt1 | contig 11641 bp, 10 predicted proteins | sample Eddsed2cm_MG_FD_204938 | JGI IMG/M metagenome (GOLD analysis project Ga0316196, IMG submission 204938) | Coastal sediment microbial communities from Maine, United States - Eddy sediment 2 cm | ecosystem: Environmental > Aquatic > Marine > Coastal > Sediment | place: USA: Maine | collected... | reverse complement strand
CCAACACCCCGTGCAGGCCACGAGCAACCTGCTCAATGCCATTGAAATGGGGATGAAACCAGTAGGTGCCCGCATCGCGGGCATCGTACTCGTAGACAAACCGTTCGCCGGGCGCGACCGGTGCCTGGGTCAGGTCAGGCACCCCGTCCATGGCATTGGGCAGGCGCAACCCGTGCCAATGCACGGTGGTCGGCTGGGGCAGCCGGTTGAGTAACTCGACCCGAATCCGCTCCCCCTGCCGGACCCGGATCTCCCGGGCAGGCACGCTGCCGTTGTAGGCCCAGACCCGGGTGGGTGGATACGCACTGTCGGGCAACAGGCGGGTCTCGGCCAGGCCCGGGGTCAGGCCAAAGGTGCGCAACCTCGGTTCCGTGTTCGCCCGGCTCGTCTGCAGTGGCGAAAGCGTCGCCGCTACGCCCAACGCAAGCGTGGATTTCAGGACAGCACGACGGCCCGGATCGACCGGTTCTGGTGCACTGCTACGGGTCCGACTTCTAAGACAAATGGCCATCAGCATGTGCTCCTGCAGTGTTCCGTCCCATAAGTTCGTTGCATTTCAGCGGGGCGAGGAGCGCCCAGGCGCTAGGCGGGCGGGCGCAGGACTAGCCTGCGCTCATTCAAGCGCGCCCAACACCGCGAATGGGCGCTCCTCACCCCGCCCGTAGGGAGCGGGACACTAGTCTCAATGCGTCTCTGATCGATTGAGTAGTCGACTGACCATCCGATCGAGTTCCAGGGGCGTCAGCTCACCCAAGGCTCGGCCCAGCAGTATTCCGTCGGGGTCGATGTATAAGGTAGTGGGCAGCGCAGCCGCGCCAAGGGCATCGAATACCGCCCTGCTGGCTCCGCCCGGCGGTTCCGACGCCGGTGGATCAACCCATACCGGGTAGGTCAGTTGGTGGCGATTCAGGAAGCTGACGACCACACCCAGAGGCTCCCCGACATTGACACCGACGACGATCAGTTTGTTCGCGCGCTCTCGATCGTGGATCGACTGGAGCAACGGCATTTCCGCTGTACAGGGTGGGCACCAGGTGGCCCAAAAGTTCAGCACCACGGCGCGCCCCCGGAGGCTCGAGAAGCGCACGATATCGCCATTGACATCGGCCAGTTCGAAATCGGGAACCGGTTTACCCGGTGCGACCACCGGACCGCTATCACCAGGATTCAGACCCACCAGCAAACCGGCTTGACCGTAGGGATCCAGCACGGGCCTGTCATGCGCCGGATCCAACGGCGGCGGAATTAGACGGGTCGCCATCGCAAACCCCAGGCCCATCGCCACCAGAATAAGCAATGTCCGAGCTGTGCGCCCACGACCGCGGCCAGGGCGCTTCGATCCTGTGTTGCCCGATGACATCAACTGAATCCACTCTCCATGGTCGCTCCAGCCGCTTCCATATGGACAAGCCGAACCACCGCCGTGCAAGGTAAGGCTCTGGCGAGACCGAAACTCACCCTGCCTGGATCAGAAACAGCATGGCTCATATCAAACGACTTGTACTCGACGTACTCAAACCGCATCACCCGAACGTTGTCGCCTTCGCCCGCATGATCGCGGACTTGGATCCTTCTTACCACGTGGACATCACGGTACAGACGGTAGACGAAAAGACCGAATCGGTGGTGATCGATCTGACCGGACGGGGTTTGGACCCGGAAGCGGTGAGCGCCACCATCGAGTCCCTGGGGGGTTCGGTACATTCCGTTGATCAGGTGGAAGCAGAGGGCGCGGCGGACAAACCGACCGGGCCAGACAATATCTGATTCAACGACAGGGGACAATAATGGACGCTCCTCGCCCCGCTGAAATGCAACGAACTTATGGGACGGGATACTAGATGCGGCTGCGTGACGAACTCCGGTTGTTGGTTCGCATCAGCCGGACGGCAGGGATCGCCAGACGCTATTTTGTGACCAACGGCTTCGACGGCGCGCTGACCATGCTGGGTCTGCTGGTTGGATTGCGGGTCGCCGGCCCAGTCGATCTGAGCACCGCGCTGCAGGCCTGCCTGGGCGCAGCGGTGGCCTTGATGATGAGCGGACTGTCCAGCGCCTACGTCAGCGAATCCGCCGAACGTCGACGCGAGTTGCGCGATCTCGAACAGGCCATGGTCACTGATCTGACAGGGTCGGCACATGCGCGTGCCGCGGTGATCATTCCCTGGTTGGTCGCGACGGTAAATGGAATGGCCCCGTTTCTCATCTCCCTGACCATTCTGACACCCCTTTGGTTAGCCCAACTGAACGGCGCCCTCGCCACCCACGCACTGGACCTGTCCATCGGCGTCGCGTTCGTGATCATGGCGCTGCTCGGGGTGTTTCTCGGGCGGGTCAGCGGCACCTGGTGGATTTGGAGCGTGGCGCGCACGCTTGCCGTCGGCGCTATTACAGTCGCCCTGATCCTGCTGCTGGAACTTTGAGGCGCTTCCGATCTAAGAGGGTGCTTACCAAATAATGGCGGGGGACCCTGAGCGGTTACCCTACCGGGGGGCTCCCACGGACCCAGACGTCCCCAATTCGGGCACCCGGCTCCTCGAGCTTCCCTCCACCAAAATCCCGATGAAGCGTTTTCGGCATCCAGAAATCCGCACGATTGGGCGATTTACGTCTGCTTCCGGCCCGTTCCGCCCCGGTTCGCCGATTCTGGGCGCACGGGTGCGCTCAGGCCATCAACTGCCGCACTCAGCTGCGGGCTCGAAGGGATGTGTACCGATGACCATCGTTATACCCTGTAGGCAAATATGCATGGCTTCCCTAACGCCGCCCTCCGGAAGGTTCCTGACGTGTTGCCAAATCCGAGTTGTCCGAATTGATTCGGTGTTTTTCAAGATAGTTCAGCTTATTCTCTATCGCGTCAATTACTCCAGCGACAAAATTGACACCCTCAAGCTTGTCAGCATTATCTAATCCACCTGGGGACAATACATTGATCTCCAGCAGCTTATTGCCCACAATATCCATTCCCGCAAAGAAGATTCCATTGCGAATCAGAAATGGCCTAACAGCGTCAACCAATGCAATCATATGATCGGTTACCGTCGCTTTCACGGCGATAGCACCCGCCGACATGTTACTGCGAATATCCAAATCACCTTCCGCCCGCTGGCGATGTATGGCGGCTATATGCCCTTTAACGCGCAAAGGTTCTCCATTCATTACAAACAGGCGCGTATCACCCTTGACCCCTTCGGGCAGGAACTCTTGGGCAATGACATAGCCGTCGCGTGCTACAGCTTCAATCATCTGATTGAGATTTGGCTCATCATGCGGTTGAACAACGAATACCCCGCGGCCACCGGATCCAAAAAGCGGTTTCAGGATACCAAAACCGTTCTCCTTTTTTATAAATGACTTAATATCCTGTTTATCTCGGGTAATTAGTGTTCGAGGGTAAACCCAGTCAGGCAACATTTTCAGATATATCTTTGTAAACGCTCGATCCAGCCCGTCTGGATCATTTAATACCAATACCCCATGCTGAACGGCAAACCTGCCGAAATTGATAGCCGCCATACGTGCCCAAGGCCGGGAAATCGCATCCAGAGATGGGTCATTACGTATCATCATTACATCCAGCTCATCCACACAGATGAATTCTGTGGTCGAATTCTCTTGTAGATCTTTCAGAAATACTTTTGAAGATCTGTGATGCATCGACGCAGGAGTAGCGACGTGTGCATATGTATGGTTATCAAGATTAAGCGCAAAATCCCCCACATTAACATAATGTACGTCGTGGCCTCGGTTCAATGCTGTTCGCGCCAAGTGTGTAGTCGTGTAATCGAAAAGCTCGGTTTGAATATCATTTACCACAAATGCTATCCGCATGGCTATCCGTCCTCGACCAAATCCAGCACAGTAAAACCATCATTAATATTTCTCAACCGCTCGTGCGCAACCGGATTGTCCAAAAAGCTGGGCAGTAATCTGGGTGGCTGTAATACTTTTCGCCACTGTAATTCTTTGATAAATGACAAATGTTCATATGAGATTTTGCCCAGGTACAGCGGTACCAACTCATTTCCTGAAGCAATGTAATCCAGAACATCTCTGAGGCCCCTCAAATAAACAACATCCTTGGTATACCCGCCACCACGAAATATGCGCATGGTGATGTAAAAGGCGCTGAGAGCGTCAAAGCCGAGTTCTGTATGTAGCCGATTAAACGTTTCAACAAAGCCCGCCCCTTCCGTAATGCATTTTACCGCAATTACACGGCCGGCGAGCAGACGAAGCCGTGCAGCATCTATTTCGCCTGCCAGGTATTCACCTAATACTGCCAACCCTTCCTGCATCGGCTCATAGCCAGCCATACCAACATACAGCTCCTGGAGCGGTTGATGGCGGCCATTGTGATAGGTTAGCAAATGAGTGCCCACTTCATGTGCCAATAGACCGTTTATACGCCCATCAGAGATCCGGACATCGCTGCCAATCAATAAGTTGCCCTGTGACACCAATACTCCGCTCACATCATTACGCAACTCAACTTTGGCATTAAAAGAGGCATCTGCTCGACGATAATGCTGCATGTCGTTCAAAGCCAACTTGTAGAATTTATCGGCGTTGATAGTTTTTTTGTCTTCTCGACCGCCGTCTTCCGCGGAAAATTTATTCAAAATACTGTTGGCAAGTTGCAACAAGCTATCTTCTACGTCGCCATAGATTTGACGGCTACCCAAGAGAAAACGACGGGTATTGCGATCAGCGACCAGCGTGATTTCACGGTCCAGCTGTCCGCGTTTTTCTGAAAAGATGTGTGCTAATGTTGGATCTTCAATGCGCTCGAGAGGAATCTTGAAAAGTTGGCGCTTCAATAACCCCGGATCAATTGGGCGGGCTCGATATAGAAACTCCGGTTCTTGCTGAAACTTATTCCTTTTGAAATCTTCCCATGCGGCTGGCGCATTGACAGGCGTCACGTGTAGCAACAAATCAAATTGAGTACTGATACCAGCCAACTGCTGATCGGTATCGTATACAGCCTGCGTCATCGCCTGGCGGCCGAGTTCATGAAAATGCGCAGGACGATGGCTGGTTTTTAAATGAATAAATTCGTAAAAGGTGCGTTTTAAAGCCCTAGCCAATCTTTGATGTAAAACTTTCAACGCAAATGGAAAGAGTGCGGCTCGTGGACCTTGGTATATCGGCGACACCTCAAGGCCCAAGTGTAACCAATTATGCTCGCTCAATTGGTCTTTGCTTAACAATGAATATAGCTTGGGTGGATAAACCGAGTCTGTGAATTGGACCGCAACGGTTGCTTGTTGATTATTAACGCGAACTTTTAACAGGGCGCTCTCAAACTTTTCCAGTAATTGTGCGGGGCAGTTCTCACTTGGTGCAAAGATTCTAAATCCAGGTGGGGAATGCTCCGCGCCAGGGGGGTTGCCCGCCCATATTTCCAGCAGTAAAAATGAACCAAAAACGTCTGCCTGAATATGAGCAATATTTGCTACCACTTTCCTGAGTTCTTCATGACTGATCGACGCATCGTCCACCACGAGATAAGAAGCTTCTCCCAGCAATAATCGATCAGTCCCGATGTCCACTCTGTCGGCTGAACGGCGATAAACCACCATAAACGGCAGCTGCCTGTCGATATGAATTCTGCCGTACTTTGATCCATGGTATCGCACCGGTTTATTGCTAGCCAATGCGCGGTAGATGGAGGCGATTTCTTGATCGGGGAGTTGATGCAAGTATTAACCCTCCTGTGTTTTAAGTTCTTCTAATATACCAGGTATGGTTGATTGTAATGCATCGCGAATGGCCTCTATTTGTTCTACGTCACCGACTCCGGTCCATTCGTCCATATAGAATTTTTTGAACTCAACTGCGATTACACAAGCGCTCGAAGGGTAACGGCTATGTATCCAGTACGCTAGCTGTCGACCCTTGAATTTCACATTTTCACGAACATCCAGATGGCGTCCAAAATAGTCAAAACGGCGCAGGTCAGCCATAAAACGATCTACTAAATGCCCACAGACTCGTCGGTCCATGGTGCCAGTGCCAATATTAACCTCGGGATGTGTTGCGGGATCGGCCGGCGGTTCGTGGGGCCCTCTGCGCCGATAGTTGTAAGCATGCAGATCGAAAATCACAATACGTTTGTAGCGCTTCGTCATTCGATCCAGAATATGGGCTAGCTCATCATAAAACTCATCATACTCTTCGAGGGAATGCTCGATCATGTCCTTGGTAGGCTGATGTTTCCATAAATGCATACCCCAAGCCATCTCTGGCGTTTGATATACGGCTTCATCGCGAGGCCGGTTTAAATCAACTTCGAATCGTGATCTGTTTGGGACTAACCAGCTTGGAATGACTTTCACCCAGAAGTCGGTATAGGGATCCTCTTCACGTGCTCGATCCGCTTCGTCTAGAGCAATCAATGGGAATAATTCACCACGAATGTCATGCCCGGCATGAATAGCAGTAGCCATTAACGGCCCTTCTTCCTGTTCTTCCAACCATAACTGATCCGAGGGTCCGCTATTCATGGGCTAGTAAATCCCAGATAATACGATGATCTGAACGCGCCTCTGCTGACATAATGATAGTTTGTCTAGCAACCAAGAGACTTGATCTATGTCACTACAGGTTGATCAGCGCGGGCAATTGACGCGCCCCAAGCACGGGGCTTTGCGGATTAAACGGTGAGAAGTTAAAGATCTTGAATCCGTGACTTCATTCTCTGGGATTATCGATCACATGGTGATCAAACGAAGTGTGTTTGATCAGATGCCGCATCCTGCAATTCAACAGCCAGCAGTATGTTGAAAAATGCTCACTCGTCACGATTTGGCGTTGAAAACGCCCTCAAAATGCACATTTACTGGGTGTAAACTGCGCTTTCTCCGTCGTTTTCGCTTTGCCTCTCACTCGACCGAGACTTTTGGTGGGTAGAACGGCCGGTTGCCCGGCCGAACCCCCAGTAAGATGCGCACGTGCGGGACTAGCGCATCCGGCTCCGCGAGACACAGCTTCGCTGCGTGACATGGCCGGTCTTGGGCTGGGCGTGGAAAGCGTGACAGGATGGCGCCTGCTTTCGCCCACGTTAAGGAGCCTATGATCTATTCGTGAACGTGCATATTGTGACTGAAATGCACGGCTTCATCGTTGCAGATCCTGGCAATAGAACAACTATTTCCCGCGATCCGCCCCGCGATCCGCCCCTTGAATCTGCACATTTCACCCTGCAATCTGCTTCGTCCAGAATAAATCAGCGGCTCCCTAGGGAAGGTCTGAACAATTTGGGAAAAGGCGACAAAACCCCGATGACGCGTTTTCGGCATCCAGGAACCCGCACGATTGGGCGCTTTTCTGCCCGTTTTTCGTCTATTTTCGGCCTATTTTGCCCCGATTCGCGAATTCCGGGCGCACGGGTGCGCTCAGGCCATCAACTGCCGCCTATTCAGATACAAATTGGTGAGCGCGATCAGGCTAAAGACCTGTGCCGGGTTCTTGTTGGCATGATGGGGTTCGATCAGCGCGATCAACTGCGCCCAGGGCACCACCTGATCCATCTCCGCCAGAAACTTCTCCCGTCTAGTCTGCTTCTTCTTCGACTGGTAGCTCAATGAGGCGGAGGTGGTTTGCTTCATCTGGCATTACTCAGCTGTGGGCTCAAAGGGATGTCCACCGATGACCATCGCTATACCCTGCAGGCAAATATGCAGGGCTTCCCTACGGCTCATCCGAACCAATCTCCCGCCTTCTCAGCGTCACGTAATCGTCCAACGCCTCGCGAATGGCCGGGTCCATGGGCGGTTCCCGGTAAACCTCCAGAGCCTCCTTCCAGATCCGCGTAGCCCTCTGGGTGGCATCCTCTGCGCCGGCTTCCTGCCACTGTTCAAAGTTTCGCCAGTCGGACAACAGGGGCTGGTAAAACGCAGTCTCGTAGCGCGCCATCGTGTGGGGTTCGCCAAAGAAGTGTCCGCCGGTGGGCACTCCCGCGATGGCCTCGAATCCCAGGGTGTCTTCGTCGACCTCAATCGGCGTGAGAAACGCCATCATGTTCTGCAGCAGTTCCACATCCAGCACCAGTTTTTCGAACGACGCCGTAAGCCCACCCTCCAGCCATCCGGCGGCGTGATACACCACGTTGGCGTGGCCCAGCACGGCACCCCAGAGCGCCATGCAGGTCTCATAGGCCGCCTGGGCATCCACCGTGTTGGACGCGTTGCCGTTGGTGGTGCGGTACGGCAGACCGTAGCGCCGGGCAAGCTGGCCAGCCGCGACGTTTGCCTGGGTGTTTTCCGGCGTGCCAAAGGCCGGCGCACCGGAACGCATATCCACGTTGGAGGTGAACGCGCCATAGACCACCGGCACACCGGGATTGACCAGTTGGGTTAGGGTGATGCCGAACAGCGCCTCGGCGTTCTGCTGGGCCAAGGCAGCGGCCAGGGTCACCGGACACATGGCGCCCATCAGGGTAAACGGGGTCACCGTCGCGGGCTGACCGAACTCGGCCATGGTCATCAGCCCCTCGGTCATGGCGCCGTCGAAGCGCCGCGGGCTGTTGACGCTGATGATGGTCATCACGGCCGGGACAGAGCTGAGTTGTTCCAGGCTCAGCCCGTGACCGAGCGCGGTCATCTTGAGTCCGTCCAGCGTGCGCCCACGGCCAATGGCGCTCAAATGAAACGCCCGGTCCGAGTAGCGCAGATTGGCCAGGTAGGTATCCAGGTGTCTTGAGTTCGCCGGCAGTTCCACCGGCGCGCACACCTGATTGCCGATCATATGGATGGCATTAAACGACTGCGCCAGGCGGATAAAGTCGCAATAGTCCGCATGGTTTCCGGCGCGCCGGCCCCGCTCGCGATCGTGAACGTTCGGTGGGCCTGCGACCAATGTATACACCTGGTTGGCACCCCCGATTTCCAATGACCGCTCCGGATTGCGTGCCGCCAGGGTGAAGCGCGACGGCGCCGTGCGCAGCGCCTGTTCCACCAGACCGCGATCGAGCCGTACCGTCATGGTGGCGTGATCCACATCGGCGCCGGCCCGCTGGAACACCGCCAGACCCTCCGGCGACATCAGTTCCATGCCCAACTCTTCAAGTATGCGCATCGAGGTCTGGTGAATGCGTTCGATTTGCGCCTCGTCCAACAAGGCCATCGGTGGGTTCGGATTGACGACCTGACGCCAGGGCAGTTGATTCGAGATGACACTGCTGGCCTTGCGCGCGGCACTGGCCGCCTTTCTGTTCCGGGTACGGGCCATGGGATGTCCGCCTTGCTCTGGGGAGCCTCTGATCTATTCGTGAACGTGCATCTTGGGACTGAGATGCACAGCTTCATCGTTGCAAATCTTGGCAATAGAACAACTATTACCCGCGACCTGCCCCGCGATCCGCCCCTTGAATCTGCACCGTTCACCCTCCAATCTGCTTCGTCCAAAATAGATCAGAGGTTCCTTCGCCGCGGCCGAAATCTGGTCCAACCAACTAGGACCCCGGGCGCCATATCAGGGTGGCAAGTTTCCCGTCCGGGCTTTGTCCGCCAGCCGCCGCCGGTTGATCCTGATGCGCTCAAGTGGCCGGTGCGCCGCGGTGCCAGACGGCTGGCCAAACCGCTGGCGTCTATAGTCTTGGGTTTGAGAGTGATAGGCTCGCCCCGGTCAAACCGGGGCACGCCCCGATCCGGAATACCCGAACAGGCCCTGGACATGGAATCGACGAAACGCATTTGGACCCACACGATCGCTGACCTGCGTTTTGCCTGGCGTGAATTCGTCGCCACCGACGTTCTGTACAAGATACTCGCTCTGGTGCTGCTGCTACCCACCCTGGGTTTGGCGCAACATGGCCTGCTGCTGTTGTCTGGCAGCGAATTCCAGGCTGATCAGGACATTCTGTTTTTCTTCCTCAGCCCACTGGGCCTGGCCACCCTCCTGCTGATTGCCGGGGGCATCATCGCCATCACCGCACTGGAATTGGCCTGCCTGATGGTGATCGGCCAGGCGGCCGCGGATGGACGACGGATTTCCGTGATCGCTGCCTTACGTTTTGCCTTGGCCCACGGTTTGCGCGTCCTGCGCCTCACCACCCATCTGGTAGGACGTTTGCTGCTGTTGTCGCTGCCGTTTCTGGCGGTTGCCGGCGCAATTGCCTGGTGGCTGCTTACCGAACATGACATCAACTACTATCTGAGCCACCGGCCACCGAATTTTCTGCTGGCCGCGGCGGGTATTGGGCTGAGCTTGGCGGCCATGAGCGCTCTGTTGATTCACAGGATGGTCTGCTGGGCCTACGTCATGCCCCTGGTGTTGTTCGAAAACAGCTCTCCCAACGCCAGCTTTGGACTCAGCAGCGCACGCACGGCGGGACACAGAAGCCGTCTGGCGATGCTCCTTGCGAGCTGGCTGGCGGCCTCGCTGGCGGTCTCGGCGGCAATCCTTGGGCTGGTTCGCATCCTGGGCCTGGGACTGTCCTCACTGTTTGAGAATCAACTCTCACTGTTGCTGCCGGCGATGGCCGGGGTGCTGGTGCTCTGGTTCGCCGCTACGGTGATCGCCAGTCTGGCGTTCACCTGTCTGTACTCGGTATTGACGGTGAATGCCTATCGCCGTCTGGGCGATGGGAAACCACTGCCTGGCGCCGGCATTGAGAATCCGTCGCCGCCTCCAGCCCACGATTTTATCGCGTCCCGCCCACTCCAGGTTTTATTCGCGGCGTCCGCGATCGCGGCTACCGTCAGCGGGCTTGCGATGCTGGATCGCGCCGGCGCCGATCATGCGGTCTATGTCATCGCCCATCGCGGGGCAGCGGGCAGCGCGCCGGAAAACACCCTGGCATCCATCGAGGAAGCGATACGTCAAGGCACCGATTTCGTCGAAATCGATGTACAGGAAAACCGGGACGGCACGGTGGTGGTGATTCACGACAGTGACTTGATGAAGGTCGCTGGTGTTGCCACCAAAGTATGGGACCTGAGCGACCAGGACCTGGTGGATATCGACATCGGCAGTTGGTACGCGCCGGAGTTCGGCGAACAGCGGGTGCCAACCCTGCAACAGGTGCTGGACCTTGCCCGGGGCAAGGTCAAAGTCAACATCGAGCTCAAGTACTATGGTCACGAGGAGCAGCTCGAACAGCGTGTAGTGGAGGCAGTGGAGGCCGCCAACATGGCCGAGGATGTGGTGGTAATGTCGCTAAAGCACAGCGGTGTCGAGGCATTGAAGAACCTGCGCCCAGACTGGACCACCGGGCTGCTGACGGCCCGGGCTCTGGGCGACTTGCGAAACGTGGACGTGGACTTTCTGGCGGTGAACGCCGGTATGGCCACCCGGCGATTCACCCGGGATGCCCAGGCCGCAGGCAAGCAGGTATACGTCTGGACCCTGAACGAACCGGCCGACATCAGCCGGCTGGTGAGCCGCGGTATCGACGGTGTCATTACCGACCATCCCGGACTGGCCCGGCAGATACTCGAGCAACGGGCCAGCCGGGGCAGCGTGGAACGCCTGCTGATGGATCTCGCATTGGTGATCGGCGCAAACCCCGAGCCGGTGGACGAACAGCGGGAGTTGCAAGGTGCGTATTAAGCCACGCTCAGTGATCAAGGGGGCGGCGCGCGCTCCGCGGACGCTCGCGAGGGAGGATGCCAGCCATGCATGAAATCGCTATGGA
>Ga0316196_10001073_pt1 | contig 11645 bp, 9 predicted proteins | sample Eddsed2cm_MG_FD_204938 | JGI IMG/M metagenome (GOLD analysis project Ga0316196, IMG submission 204938) | Coastal sediment microbial communities from Maine, United States - Eddy sediment 2 cm | ecosystem: Environmental > Aquatic > Marine > Coastal > Sediment | place: USA: Maine | collected... | reverse complement strand
AATAATAAGACACACACCGAGCAGGCCCAGCTCTTCGGCCAGTACCGCAAACACAAAGTCGGTGTGAGCTTCAGGCAGATAAAACAGTTTCTGGATGCTCGCACCCAGCCCGACACCGAACCACTCGCCCCGACCGATCGCGATCAGGGACTGGGTCAGCTGAAAGCCGCTGTTAAAGGGATCGGCCCAGGGATCCATGAAAGTCGTCAGGCGATTCATACGATACGGGGAAGACACCGCCAGGCTGGCCAGCAGCAGACCTGCCAGTCCCAGTGCCCCGCTGAACTGGAGCAGTTTGACGCCCGCCATAAAGATCATGCCCATGACGGTTGCAGTCAGCACCACCGTGGCACCGAAATCCGGTTCCAGCAGCAATAACAGCGCGGCGATCGCGAGCAAACCGACGGGTTTCATAAAGCCGGTTATCCGGGTACGGACCTCTTCACCATGTCTTGCGAGATAGCTGGCCAGGTAGATGATAAACATCAACTTGGCCGGCTCGGACACCTGCAGGCGAAACAGACCGGCATTGATCCAGCGTGCGGCACCGTTCACCTCTACCCCGACGCCCGGCACCAGCACCAGCAACAACATGGCGAAGGCGGACAGCAACAGCACCATAGCCAGTCGCTCCAGGTCGACCAGGCGCACCGCGAACACCAGCACCCCGGCAGCCAGTCCGAGACCGATAAAAACAGCCTGGCGGAACGCATAGTAAAACGGCTGTCCGATCTCGCGATCGGCGAAGGTGATCGATGCCGACGCCACCATCACCAAACCAAGGGTCGCCAGCATCAACACGCTGGCCACCAGCCAGTAATCGACCCGTGGCATACGGGCATCATCAATACCGACCATTCTGGCCTGGTGTGCAACGCTGGCCACTAGCGCACCAGCTCCCTGACAGCCTGCATGAACACATCGCCGCGTTCCTCGAAATTCCGGTACATATCCGTACTTGCACAGGCCGGTGATAGCAGCACGCAGTCGCCTGACTGCGCCATGCCGGCTGCCAGCTGCACTGCCTGCAGCATGTCATCTGCGTGCCTGACCGGTACTGCATCCTGCAATACGGCCTCGAGTAAAGGGGCATCCTTGCCAATCAACACTACTCCATGTCCCTTGCGCTGCAGCACCTCTGCCAGCGGTACAAAATCCGCACCCTTGCCATCCCCCCCGGCAATCAGCACAACCGGCCCGTCGACCCCCTTGATCGCGGCCAGCGTAGCACCGACATTGGTGCCCTTTGAATCATTAAACCAGCGCACCCCGTTGTGCTCGGTGAGGTACTGCATACGATGCGGCAGACCCTGAAACTCGCTCAGCGTCTCGACCATAGCCGTCAGCGGCAAACCGGCAGCCTCACCCAGCGCCAGCGCGGCCAGTGCATTGACCAGGTTATGGCGTCCGGTCATCTGCACACCGGATGCCGGCATGAAGTACAGCTCACCACGGGCCAGCCAGGTCTCACCATCAAGCTCTACCAGGCCGTACTCGTTGGCAGCGGGAACAGACCCGGTAAAGCCGGTGACCGGGTGCCGGACATCTGCAAGCGCCGCTGCAAGCGGGTCATCAAGGTTCACGACCTGCATCGCAGCATGCCGGTAGACGGCCTGCTTCGCGGCGGCATACGCCTGCAGATCACGATAACGATCCATATGATCGTCGCTGATATTCAGCACCACCGACGCCAGTGGCCGCAACGATTGCAGGGTCTCCAGTTGAAAGCTGGACAACTCCAGTACATACAGATCCGGCTCCTCTGCGGTGATCAGATCGAGCGCCGGTGTACCGATATTGCCACCGGTGCGCACATCAAGGCCGGCGCAGCGCGCCATCGCACTCAGCAGGGTAACGACCGTGCTCTTGCCATTGGAACCGGTAACAGCGATGACCGGTGCCCTCGCGACCTGTGCAAACAGTTCAATATCACCGATCACCGGCACCTGGCGCATACGCGCCGCTGCAATCGCCGGCTCATCCATTGAGACACCGGGACTGAGCACAATTTGCTCGGCCCGCTCAAAGGCATCCTTGTGAAAGCCACCCAGAAACAGCGCCACATCAGGCAACTCGGTACGTGAACGCGCCAGTCCAGGTGGCTGTTCGCGGCTGTCGACAATGGCCACAGGCACACCCTGGCGTGACAGGTAACGCGCCACGGACAGACCCGTTTCACCAAGTCCAACCACCAGCGTTCTGCACGCTTTTTCTAGCATCTCTGTCATGACTGTTGCCGGGACCGCCATTTAATCAATACTCGTTAAAACAACCAGTCTTGTGCGCATGATTCGTCCTAGCGAATCTTCAGCGTCGCCAGACCAACCAGCACAAGAATCACTGTAATAATCCAGAAGCGCACGATCACACGCGGTTCCGGCCAGCCTTTCAGTTCAAAGTGATGATGCAATGGCGCCATATGAAAAATGCGCCGGCCGGTCAGCTTGTACGAGGCCACCTGCAGAATGACCGACACGGTCTCCATTACAAACACACCGCCCATCAACATAAAAACCAGCTCCTGCCGCACCAGCACAGCCACAATACCCAGTGCCGCGCCCAGTGCCAGCGCGCCTACATCCCCCATGAACACCATGGCGGGATAGGCGTTAAACCAGAGAAACCCAAGGCCCGCCCCAACCAGCGCACCGCAAAAAACAACCACCTCGGAAGCATCGCGGATGTAGGGAATACCCAGGTAAACAGAAAACTTCACGTTCCCGGTGGTATAGGCAAATACGCCCAGCGCGCCTGCGATCAACACGGTCGGCAGGATGGCCAGACCGTCAAGCCCGTCTGTCAGGTTAACCGCATTACTGGAACCGACGATGACAAAATAGGCCAGCACCACATACATCCAGCCAAGGTCAATCGCAATGTCCTTGAAGAATGGCACAATCAGCGCAGTCTCGGCCGGTGTCGTAGCCGTAAGGTAGAGGAAAATCGACACGCCCAGCGCCACCACGGACTGCCAGAAAATCTTGCTGCGTGCCGACAGGCCATCTGAATTTTTCAGCACCAGCTTCCTGTAGTCATCCACCCAGCCAATCGCACCGAACAATGTCGTCACCACCAGCATCACCCAGACGTAGCGGTCACCCAGGTCTGCCCACAGCAGGGTTGAAATGGCAACCGCCACCAGTATCAGGGCGCCGCCCATCGTTGGCGTCCCCGCCTTCACCAGATGCGTTTGCGGACCGTCATCACGTACCCGCTGCCCGATCTGGTAACGGCCCAGCCGGCGGATCATCTCCGGGCCCACCACGAAGGAAATCACCAGCGCAGTCAACACCCCGAGGATGGTCCGCAGCGTCAGGTACTGAAAGACGCTGAAACCACTATGGTACTCACTCAGATAATTGGCCAGGTACAGCAACATATCAGTGCAACTCCCCTGCTTCCGGACCCGCATTCAAGGCAGCGACGACACGCTCCATACGCATGCGCCGCGACCCCTTCACCAGAATATGCAGGGGACCCGACACCTCCTTGCGCAAGGTCGCCAGCAACTCATCCATTGTCGTGAACGCACCACCGGGTCCAGCAAAGGCGGTAACCGCTGTCTGCGCCAGCTCACCCAGACCGTACAGCCGGGTCACGCCGGCTTCCCGGGCCATGCGGCCGGCCGCAGCGTGCAACGCGGCAGCCCCGGCACCGAGTTCGCCCATATCTCCCAGCACCAGCCAGGTATCCCCGTCTGCCAGTGCCAGCACATCCAGCGCAACCTGCAGGGACTCGGGATTGGCGTTGTAGGTGTCGTCAATCAGCGTGACCCGGCCCGGCAGGGAAAGAATATTGAATCGGCCGGCGACCGGTGTCAGGGATTCCAGCCCCTGCCTGACAGCCTCCAGATCAGCGCCCGCCGCCAGCGCAACGGCACAGGCAGCCAGTGCATTCATCACGTTGTGCCTGCCCGGCAATGACAGGCGCAATGCAACACTGCCGGCAGGTGTGTGCAAATGGAGGTCACTGCCCGTGGTGTCGCCCTGCCAGTCGGCCGTGATCTCGGCACCCTGCAAGCCAAACTCCATGACCCGGCAATGGCCGGCCAACTCGCGCCACAACGGTGCAAACACATCATCTGCATTGATCACCGCCACACCCCCGGCGTCCAGGCGGGCAAACAATTCACCCTTGGCCCTGGCCACGCCTTGCAGATCACCAAACCCTTCCAGGTGTGCCGGTCCGGCGTTGGTAACAACGGCAATCGTTGGCAGGGCGATACCGGCAAGATAGGCAATCTCGCCCGGATGATTGGCGCCCATCTCCAGTACTGCGAACCGATCATCCAATCCGAGACGTGCCAGCGTCAGCGGCAGGCCGATATCATTGTTCAGGTTGCCTTGCGTTGCCAGGGTACGACCACAACGTGACAGCACGGCCGCGGTCATTGCGCGTACCGTGGTCTTGCCGTTACTGCCGGTAATCGCGATCACCGGCAGGGAAAACTGTTGCCGCCAGTGCGCACTCAGGCTGCCCAGGGCCAGGCGGGTATCAGCCACCTCGATCTGCGGCAGCGCAGATTGACAGGGCCGCGCAACGGCCGCCGCCACGGCACCCCGTTCACGCGCTGCTTCAATAAATCCATGACCGTCAAAGTTGGGACCCTGCAAGGCAAAAAACAGTGCTCCGGGCTGCAGCTGCCGCGTGTCCGTACTCACGCCCAGAAACGGCACATCAGCTCCCGTGCGGCTTCCGGCAAGTACCTGTGCAGCTTCGGAGAGTTGCATGGCCATCATCGCAACCATTCCCGGGCAATGGCCCTGACGCGTTCCCGGTCGCTGAACGGCAGCGCCTTGTTGCCAATCAACTGCACGGTTTCATGGCCTTTTCCGGCGATCAGAACGATGTCATCGGCACCGGCATGCTGCAGTGCCAGTTTGATCGCACGGCCACGATCATGTTCGATATGTACCGCACGGGGTTGTTTCAGCCCGGCACAGATGTCATCGACGATCCTGTGTGCATCCTCGGTGCGCGGATTATCGTCCGTCAGCACAACCTTGTCCGCAAAACGCTCCGCAACAGCGCCCATCATAGGGCGTTTGCCGTGATCCCGGTCACCACCCGCACCGAACACGCACCACAACTTGCCGCTGCAATGCGCACGCAGCGAACACAGGGCCGCTTCCAGCGCACCTGCCGTATGCGCATAGTCCACCACGACCAGTGGATGGCCCGCACCGGTATCAAAACGCTCCATGCGACCCGCTACCGTACGGGTTGCGGCAAGGCGCCGCATGGCCTCTGCAAAGGGCAGACCGGAAACACACAGGCTGGCAAGCGTTGCCAGCAGGTTGCTGGCATTGAAGCGCCCCAGCAAACCGCACTGCAGCGAACCACTGCCCCATGGCGTCATTACATCCATGCGCAGGCCGCTGACATCAAACTGCAGGTTGCGACCGATCACCCATTGTGCGGGAAAACGGGTCCGAAACGGTTCATTCTCGAGCCGGTAGGCAATCGGTGCAACACCTGGCGGTATCGCATCCAGCAAGGCGCTGCCAAACCGGTCATCGGCGTTGATAACGGCATAACGCAGGCCCTCGGTATGAAACAGCTTGCGCTTGGCTTCCGCATACGCTTCCACGTTGCCGTGATAGTCCAGATGGTCACGGGTCAGGTTCGTTAACACGGCCAAATCAAAATTCACGCCGCGAACCCGTTGCTGGTCCATGGCGTGCGAGGAAACTTCAGAGACCACGCAGCGGGCACCCTTTTGCTGCATGGATGACAATGCCTGCTGCACCGTCAGCGCATCCGGGGTGGTGTGCGTCGCCACAGACAGTTCGTCGTACAGGCCATAGCCCAGCGTACCGATCACACCGCAGCGACGGTCGTCACTGTTCAGGGCCTGCGCGATAAAATGACAGCAGGAGGTTTTGCCGTCCGTACCGGTGACACCGATCATAAACAGCCCGCGCGATGGATGGCCGTAGAAGCGATCCGCAATCAGACCCACCAGGGAATAGAGATCAGGCACGGCAACGACCGGCACCGGCAGCAACGCGGCCATTTCCGCCAGGCTGGCAGCATCATCGAGCGGCTCCCAGGCAACCGCGGCCGCACCCAGTGCAACGGCCTGCCGCGCATGCTGCAGGCCATGTGTTTTGGTACCGGCAACCGCCAGAAACAAATCGCCTGCCTGAACCTTGCGACTGTCAAGCGCCAGGCCGGACACAGCCACGTCACGGGACACCGTCACACCCTTGATTCCCTGCAGCAAGCGGCCCAGGGTATAATCCACCGCCAGCAACTCTGCCGTCATCATGCAGGCTCCTCCTCATCACTGCGCCGGGTCTCCAGCAACGGCAGGTCATCGGGCGGTACCGCCAGCAGGCGCAAGGCGCCCGACAAAACCCTGGAAAATACCGGCGCCGCAACCTGACCACCGTAGTACTTGCCGTTAGAAGGCTCATCAACCATCACCACCATGACCAGCCGCGGGTCACTGGCCGGCGCCATACCGGCAAAGACCGCCAGATAGCTGTTACTGGAATAACCACCGGGCGCTGATTTCTTTACCGTGCCGGTCTTGCCGGCGACACGATAACCGGCAATGCGCGCCTGTGGCGCGGTACCGTCGGGACCGGTCGCCTGCTCCAGCATGGCGCGCACCTGCCGCGCGACCTCTGCCGGCATGACGCGACGCTCCTCGGATACGTCACCCTCGCGCAGGAATGTTACCGACCGCTTGATACCGTCCGTTGCCAGCACCCCGTATGCCTGTGCAAGCTGCAACGCCGTCACGGAAATACCGTAACCATAGGCAAGAGTCGCCGTCTCGATTTCATTCCAGCCACCATGATAGGAAAGCAGTCCGGAGGCCTCTCCCGGAAAACCGCTGTAGGTCTGTGCACCGAAGCCGACATCCGAGAGCGTGGTCCAGATGTCTTCAGCCGGCAGGGACAGCGCAATCTTGGAAATGCCGACATTACTGGACTTGCGAATAACACCCGTGACATCCAGCTGACCGTAGTCATGCACATCCCGCACCGTGTTCACTCCGACCCGATACCAGCCGGGAGAGGTGCTCACCGGCGTTTCCGGCTGGAAGCGCCCGCCCTGCAGCGCCGTCGCCACGATAAAAGGTTTCATGGTCGAGCCCGGCTCGAACACATCCGTTACTGCACGATTACGCATATGACTGCGACGCAGTTCCTGGCGGTTATTCGGGTTGAAGGACGGCTGATTCACCATGGCAAGCACTTCACCGCTTTTCACATCCAGCACCACTGCAGTGGCGGCACGCGCACCATGTTCCTTCATGACGCCCATGAGCTCGCGATAGGCCAGGTACTGGATACGTCTGTCGATACTGAGCTTCAGGTCCTTGCCGGGGCGCGGGCGACGGATGCTTTCTACATCCTCGATAATGTGGTGCCGCCCGTCCTTGATGACACGCTTGGCACCGGGTTCTCCACCCAGCCAGTCTTCATAGGCCAGCTCCAGCCCTTCCTGCCCCTGGTCGTCAATATTGGTGAAGCCGACGATCTGCGCAGTCACTTCGCCACCCGGATAATAACGCCGGTACTCTCGCTGCAGATAAACCCCCGGAATATTCAGCGCCGACACCTTTTCTGCCTGCGCCGGACTGAGGTGGCGCCGCAGGTAAACAAACTCCCGGTCGGCACGAGATGCCAGCAACTGCTGCACCTTGCCGCCGTCCAGCGACAGCAATGCAGCCAGCTCCGGGATACGCTGCTGCTCGCCACCCAGCTCCTGCGGATTCACCCACACCGATTCGACCGGCGTACTGACAGCCAGTGGCTCACCGTTGCGGTCCTGGATCACCCCACGGTGTGCCGGCAAGCTGACGACACGCAGGTGCCGCGCCTCCCCTTGCGACAACAGAAATTCCTTGTCCAGTACCTGCATGCACACCGCACGCCATACCAGCGTCACCGCAGCCAGCCCCATGCACAATAAAATAAATACACGACGGCCCTGGTAGATGCTGTTATTACTTGCGTGGCTCATGGTTTGACAATCACCATATTGTCGGCAGACAGGGTTACCATGCCGAGCTGATCTCGTGCGGCACGCTCAACCTGCCCCTGCGTTGTCAAGGTACTCTGCTCAAGCTGCAACCGGCCCCATTCGACATCCATACTGTCGCGCTCATTACCCAGCAGCTGCAACTCGATAAACAGTTCGCGACCCTTGTGTTTTGAATAGACAACACCCATTGCCGTTACCACCACTGCCAGCAGCAGCACCAGCATGTTGAGCGGCCGCGCAGTCATTGCAGCCGCTCCGCCACCCGCAATACCGCACTGCGTGCGCGCGGATTGTTATCCACTTCCATGGCACCGGCACGTATCGCCCTGCCCACCGGCTGCATGCGTGGAACGTAATCCATACCGGCAAGCGGAAATTCCGGTGGCGGCTGTGCGCCCCGATACTCGTCACGGATAAAGCGCTTGACAATCCGGTCTTCCAGTGAATGAAAACTGATCACAGCCATGCGGCCATGCGGCGCCAGCACTGCGGGCACCTGAGCCAGCACAGCGGTGATCTCGTCCAGTTCGTTATTGATGTAAATACGAATCGCCTGAAAGCTTCTGGTGGCCGGATGCTTGTTCCTTTCACGCACGGGAACAGCGGCGGCAATCAATTCAGCCAGCTGTCGCGTCGTCCGCAATGGCGCGGTCTGACGCATCTCGACAATGGCACGGGCAATGCGCCGCGAGAACCGTTCTTCGCCATACGTCTTCAGCACCCGGCTGATATCGCTTTCGCCGGCTTTTTCCAGCCACTCTGCAGCACTCACACCGGCCGAGGGATCCATGCGCATATCGAGGGGGCCGTCTGCGGAAAAACTGAAACCGCGGACGGCATCATCCAGCTGGGGTGAAGAAACACCAAGATCCAGCAACAGACCGTTGACCTTGCCCAGCAACTGGCGCCGTGCCACGACTTCGCTCAGCATCGTGAATGCACCCTGCTCGATTTCGAAACGCGGGTCCGCACCAAATTGTTGCTCCGCTGACTGCACTGCCTCGGGATCCCTGTCCATGGCCACCAATCGTCCCCGTGGCCCGAGCACGGCAAGAATTGCGCCTGCATGACCACCACGACCAAAGGTCCCATCAACGTATACACCATCCGGTTTTATTAAAAGTCCAGCCAGCACCTCTGCGAGAAGTACCGGCTGATGTGTATATTCTGCCGCCACGAATCAGAGCGTCAGTGATTCCAGCGAATCCGGCATTTCATCGTCATCGCCGTCAGCTGACACCCAGTCACCGCAATTCTTTTCCCAGGCTTCCTCGTCCCACACTTCAAACTTGTTTCCCAGTCCGGCAAGCACCACACGCTTGTCCAGATTGGCAAATTCACGCAATCGCGGCGGAATCAGAATCCGCCCGTTCCGGTCCATTTCCAGTTCAGTTGCATGCCCCAGCAACATGCGCTGCAGCAGACGGGTTCGCTTGTTCTGATTGGGGAGCCGGACCAGCTTGCGCTCAATCTCGTCCCATTCCGGCTGGGGATACAACAACAGGCAGTGATCATCGTGAACCGTCAACACCACACGGCCTTCACAACGTTCGATGAGATCAGTCCGGTAGCGGGTGGGGAGCGCCATGCGCCCTTTCGCATCCAGATTGATGCTGCTACCACCTCTGAACAATTTCTCCCCCTTTCACTCCCCAGGAACCCACGAAATACCACCAAGCTCCACTTTTTGCCACTATAGGGAACCAGGTCGGTTTCGTCAAGCAGAATTTGGGGAAAACCTTTATCTGGACAGTGACTTAGCCCGGATTCCCAATTCTGAACAGCACCTCCAGCAACATACAAATTAGAAATCAAATGGTTGCCTGCAATACCTATTGTAAATTGGCATCATTAGCGATTTTGTTGTTTTTATCCGGCGCAAATGAACGCTCGATTCGGCGCATTGGTGGGCATTATAACCAGATTCCAAACCCAATATGTTGGGTTTGTGAAGATATTTTTTGCCTATATAGGGGAATCAGCCCCACATTGCAGGATGGGTGAAGTAACGCAGTGACGCACCTATCAAAAAGACGTGGTGAAACCACACACAACAGAGAAAAGGCGAGAAAGGAATCTGACAGCGTCGCTGCTGGGAGCATGCTATTCGTAACGAGACGCACTTGCGCCGACATATGGACTACATTCATTTCAACCCGGTCAGGCATGGTTACGTGGCCAACCCATCGACCTGGCCATACAGTTCATTCCTGCGCCTCGTGAACAAAGGGTGGTATCCGCCGGACTGGGGCAACAAGAACCGGATTCGGTAAAGTCGATGCACCTTCGATGATGGGTGCGTCGCTACCCTCCTTCACCCGTCCGACAAAAAAAATCAACATAACCATCGCCCATAAAAAAGGCCTGCGATTGCAGGCCTTTTGGTGTTCACAGATGACAAATAATCAGAACGGGATATCATCATCGAAATCACCACCGGCGGATGCAGGTGCAGGCGCAGGTGCCGACTGTGCCGGTGCGGAATTACTGGAAAAATCCGCACTGCCCCCGCCACCACGGCCACCCAGCATCTGCATGTCACTGGCGACGATCTCGGTGGTGTAGCGGTCGTTTCCGGCATTGTCCTGCCACTTGCGGGTCTGCAGCTTGCCCTCTATATAGACCTGCGAACCCTTTTTCAGGTATTCACCGGCGATTTCCCCCAAACGACGGAACATCACGACCCGATGCCACTCCGTTTTATCCTGCTGCTCACCGCTCTGCTTGTCTTTCCAGGATTCTGTCGTTGCCAGCGTGATGTTGGCGATAGCATTGCCATTCGGCATGTAACGCACTTCCGGGTCCTTGCCCAGGTTCCCGACCAATATTACCTTGTTCACTCCTCGTGCCATGATGCTCTCCTGTTATGCGTCTGATATCACTGTCCGTGTGTGCCGCGTGCCCGCGGCTTTATTCCGTGCCCTATTCTATGCGATGGCTTGGCAGGGTGCTATGGGGTTTGACTGACAGGCGGCAGGACAAATACACAGATTTTCTCAGGCAATTACTGACGGGAATACTGCTAGACAGGTACGCTGCACCTTACCCAATCCTTATGCACAGGCCGGGAATCGGCAAACTCCAGGATCAGGTAACCGGGATAAGGCCGGTCTTCCGGGTATTCAGCATCGCACTCGCCAGCCTGATCACGCACCTCCATATCAGTCAACACAAATCACGGACTCTCCCATTATGGCAGCAGTGACTCATCAAACACCTTCCGGTCCACCTTCAAATAGGCCACGCCCTCCTCGGCCACCACCACGACTTCGGCCACCCCGGCAAGGCCGGCCAGTTGCCGGGTTAATTGTTCATTATCCGCCGGTGCCTTGCCCGCCAGCTTGTAGATATAGCTGCCGAGCTTGGCCGGTGGCTTCATGGCCGTCGCCAGCAACCACCAGACGAGCGCACCCAGCGCGGCAAACAGGAAAATCACATGCAGACCGAACATCCCATGCAACATCCCACCCACCATCCCGCCCAGGAAGGTACCAAGGAATTGTGAACTGGAATAAAAACCCATAGCCGTGCCGCGGCAGTCCACCGGTGCGACACGGGAAACCAGCGAGGGCAGCATGGACTCCAGCAGGTTGAAGGCCGTAAACAGCATAACCAGCAACACCACCACACCGGCCACGCTGACA
>Ga0316196_10001072_pt1 | contig 11657 bp, 11 predicted proteins | sample Eddsed2cm_MG_FD_204938 | JGI IMG/M metagenome (GOLD analysis project Ga0316196, IMG submission 204938) | Coastal sediment microbial communities from Maine, United States - Eddy sediment 2 cm | ecosystem: Environmental > Aquatic > Marine > Coastal > Sediment | place: USA: Maine | collected... | reverse complement strand
ACATAGATCAAAATCGCCCGAGACCGCAGCCGCTTGCACTCTTCAGCTGCGGATGCAAAGCACCAGCCTTCATGCAATTTGCAGACGGGCGGTTGAGGGAGACTTGCCGACTCTGTTCAAATTGCCCCCACCTTTCGCAGCCGAACGAGCATCACCATGCCGGACCATCCCGATAAAGACGCCGTCAAGAAGTACCTGCTGGACCTGCAGGAAAGAATCTGTGCCGCACTCACCGCCGAAGACGGCCGGGGATTCCGGGAAGACAGCTGGAAACGCCCCGCAGGGGGTGGCGGTCGCTCACGGGTGCTCGAAGGTGGCAACATCTTTGAAAAGGCCGGGGTGAACTTCTCGCATGTATTCGGTGAAGGGCTGCCACCCTCGGCCACTGCACAACGCCCGGAGCTTGCCGGCCGAAGCTTCCAGGCGATGGGCGTCTCACTGGTAATACACCCACGCAACCCTTACGTGCCCACCTCGCACGCCAATGTGCGTTTCTTCATCGCCGAGAAACCCGGTACCGATCCGGTCTGGTGGTTTGGCGGCGGCTTCGACCTGACCCCCTATTACGGAAATCGCGAAGACGTGGTTCACTGGCACCAGACGTCAAAAGTGGCGTGCGACCCGTTCGGTGAGGATGTCTATCCGCGTTACAAGAAGTGGTGTGACGAGTACTTCCACCTGAAGCATCGCGACGAACCCCGAGGTGTCGGCGGCCTGTTTTTCGATGACCTCAACGAATGGGGCTTCGAGCGTTCGTTTGCATTCATGCAGAGCGTCGGCGATCACTATGTGCCCGCCTATCTACCCATTGTTCAGAAGCGCAAAGACACGCCCTACGGTGAGCGGGAGCGCGAGTTCCAGCTGTATCGACGCGGCCGCTATGTCGAGTTCAACCTGGTCTACGACCGCGGCACCATCTTCGGCCTGCAGACCGGCGGGCGCACCGAGTCCATCCTCATGTCGCTGCCGCCGCTGGTGACCTGGCGTTATGACTGGCGCCCGGAGCCGGGAACGGCTGAGGCCGAGCTGTATGAGGTCTTCCTCAATCCGCGGGATTGGCTGGACGACGCGGGTTGATTGTTGGGGGCCATCGCTTAGCAGGTGGTATCGGCCTGCTTCGAATAACCGGTTTCTTTGTGCGTTTTCGCCAGCTTTGTTCGATGTGCGCGGGCGCGCTCCGCCGAGCGCATGAAAAAACCAATCCGCGCGTCAGTGCGATCAAACCCGCTTCCGCACGCCGGAAAAAAATTGAAAAGAATTCGTGCCCGTCCGGGTCTCTATGGGCAAGAACGCAAAACGCGTTCCAAACCTTCAACCCCAAACGGAGAAACGAACATGAAAACCATCATTGCAGCCACCCTGATACTTGCCTCCGGCATCACCCAGGCCCAGTCGTTTGACTACGAAAAGGCCGTTGGTTCGGCTGAACTCTATTCGACCCTGGCTACCGAAGGAGTCGTGAGCGTCAACACCGGCGACAGCGGCGGCTTTGCCTACCAGGAGTCCGTTGGCTCGGCCGACCTGTTTCCGACCCTGATCGGTGCCAGCGCGGCGCCAAAGGCATCCAGCGGCGACAGCGTCTTCGCCTACCAGCGGGCAGTCGGCAGCAACGAGCTTGATCCCTCGCTGTCTTGAATCAAACCCCGCGGAATACCCAAAAAGGGGCGGACGACCGCCCCTTTCTTGTCCATGCGCGTTGCAGGATCTTGCGATCAGCACAAAAAAAAGGTCTGCCCGGATAAGGGGTAGACCTTGAATGCGCTTTTCAGCGCCAGAGGAGGATCGACCATGCGATGCCGCGGCACCGACCAAGTCTAACGCTGTATTTGTTATCGCCCCCGACGCAAAAAACCTGAATTTCAGCGGAATTAGATTCGCTCAGGGGCGAGGTGCTGTTCTATCCAGTCCTCAATCCAGTGCGACGCCCGTGCCCCGCTGAAACGGCCCAGTTCTTCGCCGGCACGAAACAGCATGATGGTCGGGAATCCACGCAGGCGGTAACGACCCGCCAGTTTCATGTTTTCGCCCTCGTCTACCTCGACCTTCGCCAATCTAATCGAGCCGTCCATATCACCCAAAACCTTATTCAGATGCGGGGTGATCGCATGGCAGGGTGCGCACCAGTCGGCCCAGAAATCGACGAGGATGGGCTTTTCGTGCGAGGCAACCAGCACCCGCTGTTCAAAATCTTCCAGACTGCATTCAAAAATCTCTTCGCCCGACATGCTTTATCGTCCCTCTGCTGCTGCGACCCCGGCACGCAATGCCGCACTGATTTCATCTTCGATTTCCTGAACCAAGGCGATGCCGGGGCTGCCAGCGGCAATCACCGCCGGACGTGCGAACAGCACCCGGGTGACACGTTCCTTCTCGACCAGATTCACCCGCAAGGGGCACAAGGCCGACAGTCGCTCCTTCATCACAGGACCTCCTGATAATCTGGTGCGCGATTCTAACCCGGACTCGCCCCTGGTACCTTTGTCAGATGCCACGCCAGGCAGTAGCATTGGCGCCTTTCCCGATAAATGCCCCAAGCACTCCAATGTCTGATCAGCAAATCCGCATCGCCACCCGCAAATCCCCGCTTGCCATGTGGCAGGCCGAGCACGTCGCGGATGCACTGCGGCGCGCCCATCCCGGACTCGAGGTCGAGATACTCGGCATGAGCACGCAGGGCGACAAGATCCTGGACACCCCGCTGGCCATGATCGGGGGCAAGGGGCTGTTCGTAAAGGAACTGGAAGAACGCATGCTGTCCGGCGACGCCGATATCGCCGTGCATTCCATGAAAGACGTCCCGGTGGAGCTGCCAGACGGACTGCACCTGTCCGTGATTCTCGAGCGCGAGGACCCGCGCGACGCCTTTGTATCCAATCATCACGCCAGCCTGGTCGCCCTGCCGGAGGGCGCCCGAGTCGGGACCTCCAGCCTGCGGCGCCAGTGTCAACTGGCCGACCATCGACCGGATCTGGAGATCGTCGCGCTGCGCGGCAACGTCAACACCCGCCTGCGAAAACTCGACGAGGGTGAGTACGACGCCATCATTCTGGCCTCGGCCGGCCTGCTGCGACTCGGTTTCGCCGAACGCATCCGCAGCTTTATCTCTACCGACGACAGCCTGCCAGCCATCGGCCAGGGCGCGATCGGCATTGAATGCCGAACTGAAGATGCTTGGGTAAACTCCCTGTTGCAACCGTTGCACCATGCACCGACCGCCACCCGCGTCCGGGCCGAGCGCGCCATGAACCGCCGACTTGAAGGCGGCTGCCAGGTCCCGATCGGCGGTCACGCCACATTGGCCGATGGCGGGCTGAAACTGCGTGGTCTGGTGGGTACCGTCGATGGCAGCGAGATCGTACGCGCCGAGATCGAAGGCCCCGAAGCCGATGCGGAGCGGCTCGGCACCGCGCTGGCAGAAGAGCTCCTGCAGCACGGCGCCGGTAAGATCCTGCGCGAACTCTACGCCGACTGAGCCCTTGAGCACGGCGAAACCACCTTGCGATCTGGCCGGACTGAGCGTGCTGGTCACCCGGCCGGAGCATCAGTCGGAGGGCCTGTGTGAACTGATACAGGCCGCGCACGGCCGACCGGTGCGGTTTCCGGCGATCGAGATCCTCGGTCCGGCCGACAAACAAGCTGCGCGCACCGAACTCAGGGGCGCCAGCGGGGCAGACTTACTGATATTCGTCAGCGCCAATGCGGTGCAATACGCCTTTCCGCTCCTGCCCGAGCAGCTGCCCCTGGACATCGGCATCGCCGCGGTCGGCACCGCAACCGCCCGCGCCCTGAGCGACAGTGGACTCGAACCGACCCTGGTGCCGGAACGCATGGACAGCGAGGGGCTGCTGGCCCTGCCGGTTCTGCAGGCCGTTGGAGGCAAATCGATCTTTATCCTGCGGGGCGACGGCGGCCGTGAACTGTTGCCTGATACCCTGAGAGAACGCGGCGCCGAGGTGCACGTGGTAGAGGTCTACCGACGCGCGTTGCCAGATAGGCAGGCGGCGGCCTCCAACCTGGTACGCGGCTGGGAGCAGCTGGTGCATGTCGTGGTCGCGACCAGCAACGCCATCGTCGACAATCTTTACACCCTGCTCGGCAGCGAGGGTGCCCAGCGCCTGCAGACCACGCCGATCATCGTGGTCAGCCAGCGCATGGCCAAATACGTCATCGAGCGTGGCTGCGAGCATGTCCATGTGGCAAATTCCGCGACAGATGCCGATCTGCTGGCCACTTTGTGCGAAGTTGAGGAATCTCTGCGTTAGTCCGGGGCCACGGGGGCTCGGCAAAGATGTCCCCGGGGCCATGCCTTTGCTAGTCTTAGCACCACAACAACGATAAAACCGCACAACTGCCATCCGGTAAACCACTCAGAATGAATGACGAAGATCCAAAACCGGGCGTCGTGATCGACGTGACACCGGAGCACGAAGGCCCCGAGCCAGACGATGCCGCAACCACTTCAGATGCGACCACCGAACCGGCCGCCAACGAGGTGCGCGAGAAGCCGAGGGGGGGAAACGCCCTGCCCCTGGCCGTGGCTATCCTGGCCCTGATTGCGGTCGGCGTCGCGGCCTTTTTCGGCTACCAGCAGTGGTTGAAGATCAATGACGACCTGGCCGCCATGGATGCGCGCCTGCGTGAAGCACAGAACCGACAGCAGACGCTCAGCCAGGCAATGAGCAGCGCCAGCGATGCCGTGCGCGCGCAGGAGGCCGCGCTTGGCCAGCAAAGCGGTGCCCTGGCGAAGCAGCAGGCCGCTGTGGATGAGGCACGTGCTGCCTTCCGGCAGCAGGAACAGCGACTCGCGCAAGAAAATGTAAACCTGCAGGAGCGCGAGGCGGAATTGCGCGCGGCGGTGGCCGACGTGCACCGCCGGGTCGGCCGTTCGGGCACGCAGTGGATGGTCGCGGAGGCAGAGTATCTGCTGCGCATCGCCAATGACCGCCTGATCCTGGCCCGTGACACCGAAAGCGCACGCGTCGCCCTGGGACTGGCCGACCAGCGCCTGCGAGACACCAAAGACCCGGGCTGGGCCGGTGTTCGCGAGCAGATTGCTCGCGATATCGCCAAGCTCAGCACCTTTGAGGCCCCCGACAGTGCCGGCCTGTCCGCCCGACTGTCGGCCCTGATTGAACAGATTCCGCAACTCAAGATCGCCAACGCCACTATCGGTCCCGAGCGCACGCTTCCCGAGCGCACCGGTCAGGAACCGGGCGAGCGGAACTGGGAAACCCTGCTTGACGATGTCTGGGCCGGGTTCAAGGATTCGGTACGCATCAGGGAGCGCGACAAGCCGGTACAGGCCATGCTCGCGCCTGAGCACCAGTTTTTCCTTTACGAAAACCTCAAGCTGCATATGGAGGCCGCGCGCCTCGGTCTGGCACGCGATGACCAAAACCTGTTCCGGGACAACCTGCACATCGCCGCCGACTGGCTGACGAAGTATTTCGACCCCGACAATGGCAGCGCAGCCGCTATGGCCAAGGCCATCGCTGAGATGGTCAAGATAGACATCCGTCCCGAGATGCCTGATGTCAGCCAGTCACTGCGTGCCCTGCAGGTACGCCAGAAGCTGATGGAAGACGTCGCCCCAAGCGGGGTTGAATAACCATGAGAGCCCTGCTCAAAGTTTGGCTGTTCGTGCTTATCGGCGCGGGGATCGGCGTGGTGCTCACGCATGACAGCGGCTATGTGCTGATGTCATTCGGCAATTACACCGTCGAAATGAGCCTGGCATTGCTGCTTCTTTTGCTGGCAGCGCTGTTCGGCTTGATGTATTTCGGTATTCGCCTGCTGGTGCGCACCTTGCACCTGCCGCACGACGTGCGCGAATGGCAACAGACACGCGGCTCACGCCTGGCACAGCAGGCGATGACCCGCGGTCTGCTGGAGATGTCCGAGGGAAACTGGCGCGGCGCAGAGAAACGCCTGGTGCGCTTTGCCGACCGATCCGAGACGCCGTTGCTGAATTACCTGGCCGCCGCGCGTGCGGCGCAGTTACAGGGGGCGCACGACCGCCGCGACGGCTATATCCGCCTGGCCCATGAGACCATGCCCTCGGCTGATGTGGCGGTGAGCCTCACACAGGCGGAACTGCAGCTGGCCGACCACCAGCTCGAACAGGCCCTGGCGACCCTCAAGCATCTGCGCAGTGTCGCCCCGAAACACACTTATGTGCTGCGCCTGCTGCGCAGACTTTACGAACAGCTCGGGGACTGGGAGCGCCTGCGTGAGTTGTTGCCCGAGTTGCGCCGCCGCAAGGTCGAGGATGAACCGGAGCTGCAGCGTCTGGAGATCCGGACCCACGGTGCCCTGCTGGAACAGGCTTTTCTGGCAGGTGATGAGCGGCGCCTGGGCATGGCCTGGGCCGATATGCCGCGCGCCCTGCGCAGCGAACCCCGGCTGCTCGGCGACTATGCCGGCTACCTGCAGGAGAGCGGGCAGGATGCCAAGGCAGAAAAACTGCTGCGCGATGCGCTGCGCAAAAACTGGAATGCCGACCTGATCGAGACCTATGGCCTGCTGGAACTGTCGGAGCCCGGCAAGCACCTGTCCGAGATGGAGAAGCTGCTGATTGATCACCCGGATGACCCGGCCCTGTTGCTCACCCTGGGTCGCCTAAGTCTGCGTGCACAGCTGTGGGGCAAGGCGCGTGGTTACCTGGAGGCCTGCATCGGTCGCGACGGACCGGCACAGGCCTATCGCGAGCTCGGACAGCTGCTGGAGCGCATGGAGGAACCCCAGAAGGCGATCGAGGTCTATCGACGCGGCCTGTCGGGGACCGGCGGGCCCGATCCCGTTCCGCTGCCACACCAGATTGGCAAGACCAAGGTCAACCGTCCCATGCTCGAGGAGGAACCCGATCTGCCGCCGATACGCGGTGTTCCGCGCCCCGAGGCCGAACCCTCATCAAACTGAGCCAAAAGGTGTCAGTCGGCCGACTTGGCGCGCGTATCCTCCGCGTAGTCGAATGAATCGTAGTGCATCTGACCGTCCGGCATGCCGGCGGCGCGGAAGGCTTTACGCGCCGCATCGACCATGGGCGGCGGTCCGGCCATATACAGATCGTGACCGGAGAGATCCGGGATGTCCTCGAGGACGGCCTCGTGCACCCAGCCGCTGCGTCCCTGCCAACCCGCATCCGGCTCCGACAACACCGGAACGAAGCTGAAGTTGGGGTGTTCGTCCGCCCAATGCTCCGGCAACTCATTCATGTACAGATCGCGTTCGGCGCGCACGCCCCAATACAACACCATCGGGCGATCGATTCCTGCCTCAAACGCCTGTTCTATCTGGCCCTTGAGCGGCGCGAAACCCGTGCCGCCACCCATGAAGATCATCGGTCGGGGGGAGCCCTCGTCGAGCGTAAAGGTACCCAGAGGCGCCTGGATGCGCAGAATGGTGCGTTCCTTCATCTGACTGAAAACCCAGTCGGTGAACTCGCCGCCGTCGACATGGCGAATATGCAGTTCGATGAATTCGTCATCATGCGGCGCATTGGCAATCGAAAACGCCCGTCGGCGGCCGTCGGCAAGCAGGAAGTCCAGATACTGGCCTGCACGAAACTGCAGACGCTGATTGTCCGGCAGCTTGAGCAGCAGCCGCACCACGTCGTGGGTGAGGTGGTCGACTGCCTGCACCCGACACGGCAGCAGCTTGATCTCCAGATCGGCCGTCGATTCGGCTTCGCGCACCGCAAGAGTCAGATCGCTGGCCGCAAATCCCTGGCAAGGCAGACACTTACCCTCGCCTGCCTCCTCCAGCGCAGGTGGCGCACCGTAATAGGTCACGTCACCGGAAACCAGATCGGCCGCGCAGGAACCGCAGCGACCATTGCGGCAGCCGTAGGGCAGACCGATATTTTGACGGATGGCTGCGTCAAGAATGGTCTCGTTTTCTTCGGCCTCGAACTGATGCCCACTGGTGCTGATCGTGACGGTAAAAGTCATGGTTCCCTGCCATACGGAGTGCGAGACTGTGCGATTCTCCTTGATTTCAAAGGCTAATAAAACCGTGAGGTACTCATGCTAATCATCGGTTGCGGCGATGTTGGACGAAAAATCGCGGTGCACGCGCGGCGTAACGGCGAGGCTGTACACTGCCTGGTGAGAAGCGCCCAAAGCGCCGCGCTGCTGTCGGAGATGGGTATGGATGCCGAGGCGGTCGATCTCGACCATCAGTCCCCGTCACTGACCGGCGGGCGCAATCAGCAGCAGATCTTTTATCTGGCCCCGCCCCCGGCGTCTGGCAGCTCCGACCCTCGCATGCAGCGATTTCTCTCCGCGTTGTCGGTCGGCACACATCACCGGATCGTCTATATCAGTACGACCGGGGTATATGGGAACTGTAACGGCGAATGGGTCGATGAACACCGCCCGGTCGATCCGCAGGTCGATCGTGCCCGCCGTCGCCACGATGCCGAAAAGCAACTGTGCGCCTGGCGCCAGGCAAGACGGGGTGAGGTCGTCATCCTGCGCGTCGCCGGGATCTACGGCCCCGGCAAACTTCCCATCAGCCGGATAGAACAACAGATCCCGATGATCGGCGAAGACGAGGCCCCGTGGACAAACCGGATCCATATCGACGATCTGGTGAGTGTATGCGAAGCGGCGATGACACGCGGGGCGGACGGCGAAGTCTACAATGTCAGCGACGGCAATCCGGGAAACATGCGCGATTATTTCGACCGGGTAGCCGACCGCTACGGCCTGCCACGCCCACCACTGGTCAGCCTGACCCAGGCGCGGGCCACTCTGTCCCAGGGAATGCTGTCATACCTGGCTGAATCGCGCCGCCTCGACAACCGCAAGATGATCAGGGAGCTGGGCGTGAAGCTTCGCTATCCGGATCTGGCAAGCGGCCTGCAGGCTTGCGGCGACATCCGATAAAACAGGCGGCAGCTACCGGTCTTTCCGGCGCCAGCAAGGCATCGTTCCAACCAAGTCAGGGCGACTGTTCCGTCGGTGGAATGCCAATGAGATCTTGTTGGCGGGTTTTTGCATGAATAATCTTTTTCCGACAATTAAAGTGAGCCCGCGCGGCAGGCCGGTCACGCTCTGCCGCGCAGACTCCTAGCGCTTTACATTGGCCTCACCGAACCAGAGTTTGCCGAGCCCCTTCAGGGTTTCGGTACCCTCCAGCCGCTGCAGGAAATTGTTTGTCCAGTTGATGAACTGGGCGTCGTTGGGCGGCAATGCGATGCCGATAGGCTCGTAGGTGAGCAGGGAGAATAGCGAGACAAACCCGGAATCAGGGTTGCTTTTCAGCATCGCCATGCAGATCGGATAGTCTGTCAGCAGGCCGCCTACTTTGTCGTCCTTTACCATGCCGGCCGCTTCGGTGTAATCCTGCACGGTGACGATGGTCGCCTGCGGGAAAAGTTCTCTGGCAAAATCCTCGCTGGTAGACCCCTTGAGGGCCGCCAGCCTGGTCGCGGGCGTATTCAGGTCCGGCGACTTCTGGGCTTCCGCCAGGGCCTTGTCTTTCGTGACAATGCACTTTCCGGAGGTCATATAGGGGCCGACGAATGCAACCCGCAGGTTACGCTTCGACGTGATCGTAACGTTCGAGATCACCACGTCCACCTTGCCGGCCTCGAGTGCGGGCAGCAGTTCATTGAACGGCATGACCTTGGTCACCAGCTTGACGTCCATCGAGCTGGCCATGAACCGTGCGATGTCGATATCGAATCCTGTGACCTTTCCGGACGCGTCGACCTGGGTCATTGTCGGCATGTTTCCGGAGGTCCCGAGTATCAACTGGCCCCGCTGCTGAATACGCGTCAATGCGGAGTCATTCGCGGCCTCCATCGCGTTGGATCCGGCGGTCGCAAACAACAGCAAAAACAGCAGTGAGAAATGGATGAATCTGGGCATGTTCGGTTCCTTTTTTTACCGTCCAATCTTGTGTGCCGTGCAAAATAGCAGATTCCCCATGTGCCATACAGACAAAAACCGGGGGCCGATCCGGTTGCGTTGGCAAACGATGGAAAAAGATTCGGCGGGTGGGACGACGTCATGCCCGACCTGAACGTTGCATGACGCTCAGACGGCGCGTGGCCTCGGCTGTTTCAGCGGATCAGTCTGGTTGAGCGGCGACAGGAAACTGTCGGCGAATTCGTCTGCCGCGCAGGGCCTGCCAAGATAGTAACCCTGGAACACGGGGCAGCCTCGCTCACTCAGAAAGCCCATGACTTCGGCAGTTTCCACGCCTTCGGCCACGACTTCCAGGCCAATATGCCGGGCCATCGTCATGATGGTTTCGACCAGAGCGGCATCATTCGAATTCTCGATCACGTCACGCACAAAGGAACGATCGATTTTGAGTTCATCGACTGGCAGGCGTTTGAGATAGGCGAGCGATGAGTAGCCGGTACCGAAATCGTCCAGCGCGAAACGCACGCCCAGGCGCTTGAGGGCCTGAATCTTCTCAATCGTCTCGCCGAAGTCCTCCAGCAGGATGCTCTCAGTCATCTCCAACGTCAGGCTTGCAGGCACGGCACCGGTATCGCCCAGGGCCCTTTCAACCTTATGCACGAAATCCGCCTGACGGAACTGCAGGGCGCTGACATTGACTGCGACGCGCCCGAGGCACATGCCTGGTATGGCCGCCTGCCAGCTGCGAAGTTGCGCGAGAGCCTCGTGCAACACCCAATCGCCAATCTCAACCACGAGGCCGCTTTCCTCGGCCAGGCCAATGAATTCGCCTGGCGCCACCAGACCGCGCTCAGGGTGCTGCCAGCGCAGCAGCGCCTCGGCGCCACACAGCCGGTGTTCGGCATTGAACTGCGGTTGATAGAACAGACGAAACTCGGAACGCGGCAGGGCGCGACGAAGTTCGTTGAGCGTCTGCAGTCGTTCATCGGCAGCCTGCTGCATACTCGGCAGAAAGAAGCGCACGGCATCACGCCCGGATTCCTTGGCCCGATACATCGCCGTATCGGCCTGCCGGAGGATATCGTCCGGGCTCTCGTCGCGGTATGGAAACAGGGCGATTCCGACACTCGAAGTCACGTGCAGCTCGTGAGAATCGATCTGGTAAGGCTTACCGAGTTCTGCACGCATTTTCTCGGCCAGCAGCTGCACGTCGGTGACGGCCTCCTCGGCATCCATGGAGAGTTCCGGCAACAGCACGACGAACTCATCGCCGCCCAGCCTGGCCACCGTGTCTTCGTCGCGTACCGAAGTCATGATGCGCATGGCCACCATCCGTAACAATTCGTCACCCACCGGGTGACCCAGTGAATCGTTGATGTTCTTGAAATTGTCGAGATCGAAAAAAAGCACCGCGCCCTGATGGCCATGGCGACGGGCATGCGCCAGGGACTGGTGCAAGCGATCTGAAAACAGGCGCCGGTTGGGCAGGTCGGTAAGGGAATCATAGCTGGCCTGGTATTCAATGAGTTCCGCAGCACGACGCTGATCAGTGACGTCCTCGCACATCAGCATGTAGCCGGCAAAGTCACTGTTGCCACGAAAGATCGGCGAGATGCGCGCGTCGATGAAATGCACGCCGTCCTCGCGCGGCATCTCCATGGTGAAGCTGTATTCGCCATGGTCCCGGGCCATGTCGAGGCCGATCAGATTTCTTCTCGCATCGACACCACCGGCCTGGTGGATTTCATGCAGGTTGGCGCCCAACGCCTTAGAGGCCGGCAG
>Ga0316196_10001065_pt1 | contig 11689 bp, 11 predicted proteins | sample Eddsed2cm_MG_FD_204938 | JGI IMG/M metagenome (GOLD analysis project Ga0316196, IMG submission 204938) | Coastal sediment microbial communities from Maine, United States - Eddy sediment 2 cm | ecosystem: Environmental > Aquatic > Marine > Coastal > Sediment | place: USA: Maine | collected... | reverse complement strand
ATGCCAAAACTTAAGGTTCCATAAAACATCATTACTAAACCTTGTGGTATGAAAACTAATTCTGTTGGATTTGCAAAAGGCAATAAGTTTACTTTAAAATAACTGGACATTCCAGCTAATAAAAAACCTATGCCTCCAACAAATAAAAAGAATGACCAAAAATAATTACTAAAACGTCTTGATCCAACAATTGTATCACGACGGATTTCATTTTCCATTTGATCGAATCTTTTAAAATTAAATTAATTTAATTGATTTTAGTCCTAAAAATAATCCAGAAGTAAGAGCAAAACAAAACCCTACTAATAAAAAATAATCTATAGCAATTGTCATAAAATCTTTTTTATCTTATTAAAATGAAGTTTATAAAAATTTTTCTGTATATTAATATATATTATATAGTAATCTATATAAAAATTTTGGTTGGTAAAAATTTTCAAAAAATTTTTGTTATCCTTATATTGAATTTAATTAAAAAATTTTTCTATTAATTTAACTAATTTTTAAATTAACTTTATGGCTAATTTTATTAAACCTTATAATGATGATCCATTTGTGGGTCATTTAGCGACTCCAATTACATCATCGGCAGTAACACGAGCAATTTTACAAAACTTACCAGCATATCGATTTGGTTTAACACCATTATTACGTGGTCTAGAAATTGGTTTAGCACATGGGTATTTTTTAATAGGCCCATTTGTTAAATTAGGTCCTTTACGTGATTCAGATATTGGATTATTAGCTGGTTTTCTTTCAACAATTGGTTTAATTATCATTTTAACGTTAGGTTTAACGATTTATGGTGTAGCCGCTTTTGGTCAAGAAAAATCACAAGATTCAGAAAATAATTTACAAACGAAAAAATCTTGGGATCAATTTAAAGGGGGCTTCTTCGTTGGAGCATGTGGAAGTGCTGGATTTGCATTTATTTGTTTATCAAGTATTCCAACATTTACAATAAACTAATTATTGAGTAATATAAAATTATTAAACCAGTTTCATTTTAACTGGTTTAATATATAAAAAATTTCTTATTAAACAAATAAAATAAATTGGTCTTTATGAATACATCACCTATTAATTTGCAAGAAGAGTACGCTAAAACAGAAATTGCAAAAATTTTAAATTTATTAGATGAAGAATTGGTTGGATTAGCACCAGTAAAATCTCGTATTCGCGAAATTGCTGCATTATTATTAGTGGATAAACTAAGAAAAAATCTGGGTATTACAGCAGGTAGTCCTGGTTTACATATGTCATTTACTGGTAGTCCAGGAACAGGAAAAACAACAGTTGGTTTAAAAATGGCTGATATTTTATACCAATTAGGATACATTCAAAAAGGTCATCTTTTAACGGTTACACGTGATGATCTAGTAGGACAATATATTGGTCATACAGCTCCAAAAACAAAAGAAGTGCTTAAAAAAGCAATGGGTGGAGTTTTATTTATTGATGAAGCTTATTACTTATATAAACCTGATAATGAGCGAGATTATGGTTCAGAAGCAATTGAAATTTTATTACAAGTCATGGAAAATCAACGTGATGAATTAGTTGTTATTCTAGCAGGTTATAAAGAACCTATGGATAAGTTCTATCAATCAAATCCAGGTTTATCGTCACGGATTGCCAATCATATTGACTTCCCAGATTATACAGTAGATGAACTGTTAAAAATTTCAAAAATCATGTTAGATGAGCAACAATATCAATTAACACCAGAAGCTGAGATTGCGTTAGGACAATATATTGAAAAGCGAAAAGAAAAACCATTATTTGCTAATGCTCGAAGTGTTAAAAATGCATTAGATCGAGCAAGAATGCGTCAAGCAAATCGAATTTTTGATAGTCGTGGTCAAGTATTAACGAAAAAAGAATTAGTTAATCTTGAAGCAGAAGATATTTTACAAAGTACAGTTTTTGATTAAAAATTTTTCACTCTATGAGCTTACTTATTATTGGAGGAACTGGAACCTTAGGTCGTCAAGTTGTTTTACAAGCGTTGACAAAAGGATATCAAGTTCGTTGTCTAGTTCGTAATTTTCGAAAAGCTAGTTTTTTAAAAGAATGGGGTGTAGAATTAGTTTATGGTGATCTTACACGTCCCGAAACAATTGTACCATGTTTTAAAGGAATTACAGCTGTTATTGATGCTTCTACAAGTCGCCCAACGGATTTAAATTCTTTAAAACAAGTGGATTGGGATGGAAAATTATGTTTAATTGAAGCAGCTAAAACTGCTAATGTTCAACGTTTTATTTTCTTTTCGGCTCAAAATGTAGAACAATTTGATAATATTCCATTGATGAAATTAAAATATGGAATTGAACAAAAATTAAAGGAATCAGGCATTCCATATACAATTTTCCGATTAACAGGGTTTTATCAGGGTTTAATTGAACAGTATGCAATACCAATTTTAGAAAAATTGCCTATTTGGGTAACCAATGAAAATACTTCGATTGCCTATATGGATACCCAAGATGTTGCTAAATTTTGTTTACGAGCACTTCAAATTCCTCAAACAGCTAATCAAATCTTCTTTTTAAGTGGATTAAAAGGCTGGGTTTCAAGTGAAATTATTGGTCTTTGTGAGCAATTAGCGGGTAGAACAGCAAAAGTTCAACGTGTTCCCTTAATTATTCTAAAATTTATCAGTAGTTTCTTCGGATTTTTCGAATGGAGTCAAAATATTAGTGATCGTCTAGCCTTTGCTGAAATTTTAAATACTGAAAATAATTTTTCAAAATCAACATTTGATTTATATAAATTATTTAAAATTGATTCCGAAGAAATTATTCAGTTAGATGATTATTTCTTAGAATATTTTATTCGCTTATTAAAACGCTTACGTGATATTAACTTTGAAGACGTTCAAAAACAAAAGAATTTAATAATTTAAAATTATGCAAAGTCCAAGTTATTTTTCCGGGATAGTTAAAATTTTGGAAAATCCAAGACAAAAGATTTTTAAAAATAAAATTATTACAACACAATGTCGAGCTTTAATACCTCAAAGTCGTAAAAACAAATCCCCGAAAGTTATTTTATTGTCTTTTTGGGGCACATTAGCACGTGATATTATAAATTATTATCAAATGGATGATTATATTTTAATTGAAGGTTATGTTTCGATTAAAACTAATAAACGTAAAGATTTTAGAATTTCAAATTCTAAAAAAATTTTAATAACAATCTTAAAATTTTATCCTATTTCTTTAAAAATCAAAGAATAAAGTTGAAAATGATTTAAGATATAGAAATTTTATTCAATTAAATAATTCAGAATCATTTTATTTTAGTATAATTAATATTATTAAAAATCATTTTTAAGAAAAACTAAATGCTAACTTTAAAAATTTTTGTTTACACATCAGTTATCTTTTTTGTTTCTTTATTTATCTTTGGACTTCTTTCAGGTGATCCATCACGAAATCCAAATCGTAAAGATTTTGAATAATCTGTAAATGTTTGAAACTTTAAATAGTTCTTATTAAGAGAACTATTTAAAGTTTTTTTATTCTATTTTTATCTTTTTATTTTGATTTAATAATTAAATGTTTTTTTTAGTAAAACTATATTACTATATATAGTAATAGAATTTTAATTCTTTTCAAATTTTTTACCAAAATAACAAATTTAAAATTGTAATTTAATAATGAAACGTTTTAATTTTATCGCTTTATTTTTTGCATTCATACTTGCTTTTACACCGGACCAAGCTTTAGCGGATATTGGAGGATTAACAAAATGTAGTGAATCACCAGCTTTTAGCAAACGATTAAAAACAAGTGTAAAAAAATTAGAATTAAGAATGGCACAATATGAAGCTGATTCTCCTCCAGCTTTAGCATTACAACAACAAATTGATCGAACAAATGCACGTTTTGATAAATATAGCCGATCAGACTTATTATGTGGAACAGATGGATTACCTCATTTAATTGCTGATGGACGATGGAGTCATGCTGCTGAATTTATTATTCCAGGGTTTGGATTTATTTATATTTCTGGTTGGATTGGCTGGGTTGGCCGTAAATATTTACGTGCTGTAAGTACAACAAAAAATCCTGCAGAAAGTGAAATTATTATCAATGTACCTTTAGCTTTAAAAATTATGACTACAGGTTACATTTGGCCAATTTCAGCATGGCAAGAATTAATTAGTGGTGATTTAGTAGCACCAAAAGATGAAGTGACAGTGTCACCACGTTAAACTTTTTAATTTTCGATATACAAAATACTATTTTAATAATATTCAATTATTTAATTTAACTCAAATTTTTATGGAAGATCTTCAAAAATATTTATCAACAGCTCCTGTTCTTTTAACAATTTGGATGACGTTTACAGCAGGTTTCATCATTGAAATTAATCGTTTTTTCCCTGATATGTTAGGATTATACTTCTAAATTTTTTATCCTGGAGAGTACCCATTTTATCTTCAATCAGAAATTATATTTAATTTCTGATTGAAAATTAAAAAAATTTATTGGTGTTCTATTATTTTTTATTAAATTTATAGAAAAAAATGTATAATTATAATTTGAAAACTCATATTTAATAAGTAAATCATTTTTAATTGCTTTTTATTCTTACAATGAGGGTTTCATAGATTTTCGTCTCCCAAAAGGAGAAATATTAATGGCAATAAGCTCAACCGACCGTCGTGCAAAAAATGTTCAAGTTTTTGTTGAAAAAGACGCAGTCGAAACTAGTTTCGCTAAATGGGCACAACCAGGTCATTTTTCTCGAACTTTAGCAAAAGGTCCGAAAACAACTACTTGGATTTGGAATCTGCATGCAGATGCTCATGATTTTGATAGTCAGACTAGTTCTTTAGAAGAAGTTTCTCGTAAAATTTTCAGTGCACACTTTGGACAATTAGCAATTATTTTCTTATGGATTAGTGGTATGCACTTCCATGGAGCATATTTTTCTAATTATTCTGCTTGGTTAAATGATCCTGTTAACATCAAACAAAGTTCACAAGTTGTTTGGCCAATTGTTGGTCAAGAAATTTTAAATGGTGATGTAGGTGGTAATTTCCAAGGTGTTCAAACAACTTCAGGTTGGTTCCAAATGTGGCGTGCAGAAGGAATCACAAGTGAAGTTGAATTATACTGGATTGCAATTGGTGGTTTAGCCATGTCAGCAATTATGCTATTTGCTGGTTGGTTCCACTATCATAAAGCAGCTCCTAAATTAGAATGGTTCCAAAATGCTGAGTCAATGATGAATCACCATTTAGCTGGTTTATTAGGATTAGGATGTTTATCTTGGTCAGGTCATCAAATTCACATTGCATTACCGATTAACAAATTATTAGATGCAGGTGTAGCACCACAAGAAATTCCATTACCTCATGAGTTCTTAATTAATCGTGAATTAATGGCACAGTTATATCCTAGTTTCTCAAAAGGATTAGCTCCGTTCTTCGGTGGAAACTGGAGTGAATATTCAGATTTCTTAACATTTAAAGGTGGATTAAATCCTGTAACAGGTGGTTTATGGTTAAGTGATATCGCTCATCACCATTTAGCATTAGCAGTTTTATTCATTTTTGCTGGTCACATGTACCGTACTAATTGGGGTATTGGCCATAGTATGAAAGAAATTTTAGAAGCACATAAAGGTCCATTTACCGGTGAAGGTCACAAAGGATTATATGAAATCTTAACAACATCATGGCATGCACAATTAGCTATTAACTTAGCTATGATGGGATCATTAAGTATTATTGTTGCACATCACATGTATGCAATGCCTCCATACCCGTATATTGCTACGGATTACGCTACACAACTTTCATTATTTACACATCATATGTGGATTGGTGGTTTCTGTGTCGTTGGTGGTGCTGCGCATGGTGCAATTTTTATGGTTCGTGATTATACTCCTGCTAATAACTATAACAATTTATTAGACCGTGTTCTACGTCACCGTGATGCAATTATCTCACACTTAAACTGGGTTTGTATTTTCTTAGGTTGTCATGCGTTCGGATTCTATATTCATAACGATACAATGCGAGCATTAGGTCGTCCACAAGATATGTTCTCAGATAAAGCAATTCAATTGCAACCGATTTTTGCACAATGGATTCAAAATATTCATTTATTAGCTCCTGGAACAACTGCTCCAAATGCTTTAGCAACAACAAGTTATGCATTCGGTGGTGAAGTTGTAGAAGTTGGTGGTAAAATTGCAATGATGCCTATTAAATTAGGTACAGCAGATTTTATGGTTCACCATATTCACGCTTTTACAATTCACGTAACAGTTTTAATTTTATTAAAAGGTGTATTATATGCACGTAGTTCAAAATTAATTCCAGATAAAGCAAATTTAGGTTTCCGTTTCCCATGTGATGGACCAGGTCGTGGTGGTACATGTCAAAGTTCAAGCTGGGATCATGTATTCTTAGGTTTATTCTGGATGTATAATTCAATTTCTGTAGTGATTTTCCACTTCAGTTGGAAAATGCAATCTGATGTTTGGGGAACAATTTCTCCTGATGGTAGTATTTCGCATATTACTGGTGGTAACTTTGCAAAAAGTGCTATTACAATTAATGGATGGTTACGTGACTTCTTATGGTCACAAGCTTCACAAGTTATTCAATCGTATGGATCAGCTTCATCAGCATACGGTTTAATCTTCTTAGGAGCTCACTTTATTTGGGCATTTAGCTTAATGTTCTTATTCAGTGGTCGTGGATATTGGCAAGAGTTAATTGAGTCAATCGTTTGGGCACATAACAAATTAAACTTTGCTCCAGCAATTCAACCACGTGCATTAAGTATTACTCAAGGTCGTGCTGTTGGTTTAGCTCACTATTTACTTGGTGGTATTGGAACTACTTGGTCATTCTTCCTAGCACGTGCAATATCAATCAGTTAAAAAAATTGAGTCAAAATTAATTAGTTCGTCTTTAAGAAGAAAATAATTAATATTTTTATTCATAACAAAAATTTATATAAATAAGGTATTTAATAATTATGGCAACTAAATTCCCAAAATTTAGCCAAGCCCTAGCACAAGATCCAGCAACAAGAAGAATTTGGTATGGGATCGCAACTGCTCATGATTTAGAAGCACATGACGGTATGACTGAAGAAAATTTATATCAAAAGATTTTTGCTTCACATTTCGGTCATTTAGCAGTTATTTTCCTATGGACTTCTGGAAACCTTTTCCATGTTGCTTGGCAAGGTAACTTTGAAAAATGGGTAGGCAATCCGTTAAAAACAAAACCAATTGCGCATTCTATTTGGGATCCGCATTTTGGAGAGTCAGCGTTAAAAGCATTTAGTAAAGGTAATACATATCCAGTAAATATTGCATATTCAGGAGTATACCAATGGTGGTACACAATTGGATTCCGAACAAACCAGGAATTATATGCAGGTTCTATTGGATTATTATTATTATCATGTGTTTTATTATTTGCTGGTTGGTTACATTTACAACCAAAATTCCGTCCAAGTTTATCTTGGTTTAAAAATAATGAATCACGATTAAATCATCATTTATCAGGATTATTAGGTGTTAGTTCATTAGCTTGGACTGGTCACTTAGTTCACGTAGCTATTCCAGCATCACGTGGTGTTCATGTAGGTTGGGATAATTTCTTAACAACTCCACCACATCCGGCAGGTTTAACTCCATTTTTCACTGGTAATTGGACAGTATATGCAGAAAATCCAGATAGTGCAGAGCACGTATATGGAACTACAACTGGTGCAGGAACAGCAATTCTAACATTTTTAGGTGGGTTCCATCCACAAACACAATCTTTATGGTTAAGTGATATTGCTCATCATCAATTAGCAATTGCAGTTGTCTTTATTGTTGCTGGCCATATGTATCGTACTAATTTCGGTATTGGTCATAACATGAAAGAAATTTTAGACGCACACCGTCCACCAGGAGGTCGATTAGGTGCTGGTCATGTTGGCTTATTTGAAACAATTACAAATTCGTTACACATGCAATTAGGATTAGCATTAGCAGCTTTAGGTGTTGCTACATCTTTAACAGCACAACATATTTATGCATTAACTCCTTATGCATTTTTATCAAAAGATTTTACCACTGAAGCAGCATTATATACACATCATCAGTATATTGCTGGTTTCTTAATGGTTGGTGCTTTTGCACACGGAGCAATCTTCTTTGTTCGAGATTATGATCCAGAATTAAATAAAAACAATGTTTTAGCACGAATGTTAGAACATAAAGAAGCAATCATTTCACATTTAAGCTGGGCATCATTATTCTTAGGCTTCCATACATTAGGTTTATATATTCATAATGATACGGTAGTTGCATTTGGTCAACCAGAAAAACAAATTTTATTTGAACCAGTATTTGCTGAATATATCCAAGCGGCATCTGGTAAAGCAGTTTACGAATTTAATGTATTATTATCATCTTCAACTAGTCCAGCAACAGTTGCTGGTAATCAAGTTTGGTTACCAGGTTGGTTAGAAGCGATTAATAATAATAAAAATGACTTATTCTTAACAATTGGTCCTGGTGATTTCTTAGTACATCATGCTATTGCTTTAGGTTTACATGTAACAGCTTTAATTCTTGTAAAAGGTGCTTTAGATGCACGTGGATCTAAATTAATGCCAGATAAAAAAGATTTTGGTTACAGCTTCCCATGTGATGGTCCAGGTCGTGGTGGTACATGTGATATCTCAGCTTGGGATGCATTTTACTTAGCTATGTTCTGGATGTTAAACACAATTGGTTGGACAACATTCTATTGGCATTGGAAACATATGACAATTTGGGGTGGTAACCCAGGTCAATTTAACGAATCTTCAAATTACATCATGGGTTGGTTACGAGACTACTTATGGTTAAATTCATCACCATTAATTAATGGTTATAACCCATTTGGTATGAATAACTTATCAGTTTGGGCATGGATGTTCTTATTTGGTCACTTAATTTGGGCTACGGGCTTCATGTTCTTAATCTCATGGCGTGGTTACTGGCAAGAATTAATTGAAACATTAGTTTGGGCTCATGAACGTACACCACTTGCGAATTTAATCCGTTGGCGTGATAAACCAGTTGCATTATCAATTGTTCAAGCGCGTTTAGTTGGTTTAGTACATTTCGCTGTTGGTTATATTTTAACTTATGCAGCCTTTGTTATTGCTTCAACTTCAGGTAAATTTGCTTAGTCATTAATCATTAAAGATTGATTGATAACAAAATCGATCTAACTTTTAAAAACTCTCTGTTATATGGAGAGTTTTTAAATTGTTATTCATTCTATTTAATTCTAAATAAATTTTATGTATAAATATTTTCAACCCATCATGGAATATTTGGATTATCAAGTTGATTTAGAAATATTCGCTTTCGATTTTATTCAAATTCACGATGATGAGACTTACCAACGATCTACTTTTATTAGCAATTTTTTAGCCAAAAACAAAAAAATCGATTATTTAATTGAAGATATTTATTGCTATTCTTTGGTGTTGGAGGAATGGGAAGACTATGGTATAGACGAAATGGAATTTCGAGAAATGGTTGAAGATGTGTTTTTATTAATGATTAACTGTTTAAAACAGACCATTGCAAAGCTTTAAATTCAAATAATTAACAAATAAAAAACTTATAAAGAATGTTAAATTTATTATTTGTTAATTATTTTTTATGTCAATTTTATCAACAATTTAATCAATACGGTTTTTAATTCGATCATATTCGTTTTTGACATTTTGAGTATTTTGACTTACTAACAACAAATTTTCAATATTCAATTTCACTTTGGGTCAGAAATGAAATTTCTTTTCCTTCTTAAACCTTGCATAATGAATTCAAATTTAGTAACATCTAACCTAATTGGTTCTGTTTTCTAAAAATCGGAAACCGAATCCATATTGATACTCGGGATATAGCTCAGCTTGGTAGAGCACCTGCTTTGGGAGCAGGGGGTCGTAGGTTCAAATCCTACTATCCCGATTTTGAAGTGCGTTTAGGGTTTACTTTCTTTTTACAGTAATATCAGGAATATACCCTCAACTAAAATTGAGTCAAAAATGAGTAGGTTTGTGTGACTAAGATCAAATAAAAAATAATTTTAATGACTAGTTAATTATGACTAGTCATTAAAAGAAGTAGTGGCATTAATTAGAACTTCATCATTTTGATTTTGCCAACGTTTCCGTTCTGCACGTTGGAATAAATATAATGAACCCACAATTGTAAAACTAATTATTCCAACACCAAAACACGTCCAGCCAATTACTGCGGTAGTGTTAATTTGAGTTGAAACAATTGGAGCTAAATAAGCAGGCGCTATCGTTTTTAATTTTTGTGCAGATCCTTGTATATAACGATGAGTTGCATGCTCTTGAAACATATTGTCAATAATTAGTTTGCTATTATAAGTAAACTGTGTTCGATACGGATCCATTTCCAAAGCTGGAGTTTTTACCGAATCAACAATGATTACAAAATCTTTTAATGAAGATGAAGAAATTGATTTTGTTAAGCTTCCACCGCGGATAAGAATTTCTCGCATATGTGAAATTTTTGATGCTACCGCTCCGCCTAACCCTGCATTCGTTGCTGGGTCTAAGGTAGCTGCTGAGGTAACTGAAGTAGATAAAAAAGCTGCTAGAGTTGCAATTCTCGCTCTGCGTTCAGCTGCAGTTTTTGCAGCTAGTACAAATTTGTAACTTATACCAAGTCCAAAAATTGGTTCAAATAAAACCTTTGGACTTATTTCAGAAAAGTTACCGGCGGCTGAAGCTACAACAATAGCTCCATATTGAGAACCAGAGTTAATACAAAATTGAATTAGACTAAAAGTATCTACGAGTCCCGCTTGCCAAAAAATAATCATTAGACTTAAGTAAGATGGCATTCTACCTCCAAATTCTTTGAGTTATTGCACTTGCTAAACCATACACCAAACAAGTAATTATTACTTTTGATAATTTTGTTTTAAACATAAAATTGTAATTTATAGCTAGTATTTAAGGTTATTAAATAACTTTATATAAAAATTTTAAAAAAAGCAATATTTAAATTTATAAAAATAACGAATATTTTTAATTTTCATAAGTTAATTCAAATTTTAATTGTTTTTAGATTTTCAGTAACAATTTTCTTTGTTAATTTTTTCACAACAATCATTGGAGTACGAACAACAATTATATAAGAATAACCATCTTTAAATGCAACTTCAACATCGATACCGTCATCATACGGATCTCTGACTTCATCAATAAAGTTACTCTTTTTAATTCGCATCATTTCATTCTTTCGTAATCGATAAGAAATTCGAGAAATAGTTTCCTTTTAGGAAGGAGTTCTGTATAATAGATTAGAATCTTACTATATATTATACTAATTCAAAATGAGTTTAGACGAAAAATTTATTCCAATTCGAACTGCATTTTATGAAATAGTTGGGAATTTGTTCGAAAAAATAGCTGGGATTTTTGGATATCCAGAGAATCCTGGGATGCTGACCATCTATGAGATGCCGAACAGTGTGTATGCTCGATCACAATTTTTTGATAGTCTTCCAAAACATAAAACTTATTGGCCTCCAATTCAACGTCCCGAAACTTGGTTTGAAATGTTCGTCGGACCAAGTCCTAAGGTGGATGCCATTCCTAGATATATCTATGAAAGTAAAGAG
>Ga0316196_10001064_pt1 | contig 11691 bp, 7 predicted proteins | sample Eddsed2cm_MG_FD_204938 | JGI IMG/M metagenome (GOLD analysis project Ga0316196, IMG submission 204938) | Coastal sediment microbial communities from Maine, United States - Eddy sediment 2 cm | ecosystem: Environmental > Aquatic > Marine > Coastal > Sediment | place: USA: Maine | collected... | reverse complement strand
CCTATATTTGGAATATAATTTAACAGGAATGCCAGTAGACCCCACAACAGAGCGTAATCCACGCCCAGCATCCACACCCACAGGGCGATCAACAAGCCGGTACCAAAGCTTGTCATACTCTTGATGGCCATGTACTTGTTTACACTTTGTAGAAATTCAGATATTTGCTCCGTCTGCTCAGCAGCATCACCATAGATCGTTATCATCTTATCTTTTAGAGCGACGCCTTCAAAAAGCAGGAACATGACTGTCAGGAAGATAAGAAAACTACTTGCCAGTAAACTGCCAAGGCCATTGAAAACCCTACCAACAAAACCCAGTGCAACATTTGGGTTGATGTATTGCCTCAATTCGGCGTCATACCAGTCGATGCCATGGCCCTTAAGCCAGGCAAAAAACTGATTTATCTCAGCCTGAAGTCTGCTCTGATACTCAGGTAACTGTATTGAAAAACTATGGATAGAATTTCCAAGAATAGAAATGATCAGGGTGCCGGCAATGCCAATTAATGCAACAACTGTCGCCAGCGCCAGCCACATCGGCATACCCCTGTTCTGCAGAGAATTGATAATCGGTGCACAGATAATCGCAATAAATGCCGACAGTAGAAAGGGCACGATAATCGTTGCGGCCGCCTTCATGCCTGCAACAATAATTATAAAGCAAGCCAGGCCCAGCGCTATTCGCAAGGCACTGCCATTTTCGTGAAGGGTGTTCATGGACTTAAGTGTCAAGTTTCAAGTTTCAAGTGTCAAGACTGAAAAAGATTAAGTGTTAAGCCAAAAGATGCTGGGTCTATTATTTATATGTACTTGAATGCCTGTCTCTTTAAACTCTAGATTTCGTCACACAAGGACTTCCTCCCAATCTTGTACAGGGCATCTATCTTCTCTATAGAAATTGTACTGTCACCGTCTACGCCAGTGTGTGCAACTTCCATTATTTCTTCTGTAACTTCTTTTGCCCTGTCTGTACTGATAAGCAGCTCAATACAGGGACTCTGTGTCATGCCACTTGATGCGTATAAGTTCACGTAATGCCCTCTCCCCTGGATCTCAAAGCACATCTAAGACTTGACATCGATCTCCAGCAGACGTTGCTCAATTGACTGGAACCTGTCAGGCTGAACAATGGCACGTATTTTAGAAATCATCATTTCTTCTGCTATTTTCCCTGATTGTGTTCGTAGCTGTATCTATTTCTCGTTAGCCTTTACTTCGCGTCTCTTCCACATCAGAAACACCGCAGGAATAATTATCAGGGTAAGAAGAGTTGCGCTCACCATGCCGCCCACCATAGGCGCAGCTATTCGACGCATGACTTCTGACCCGGTACCTGTCCCCAGCATGATAGGTAACAAGCCAGCAATGATAGCGGCAACTGTCATCATCACAGGGCGCACCCTTAATAATGCTCCGTTGACTACGGCCTCCTTCAAGTCTTCAAAATCCGGTTTACCCTGGCGCTCTACTTTCATCTTCTGCCATGCCTGGTTCAGATAGACCAGCATCACAACGCCGATCTCTACTGCAACACCTGCCAGTGCAATGAAGCCAACACCGACGGCCACAGACATATTATATTGCAGTAAATAAAGCAGCCAGAAGCCACCGGTTAGCGCCAGTGGCAGTGTGCCCATAATGATCAGGACTTCAGTAATATTTCTAAAGTTGAAATAAAGCAGCAGCAGAATGATAGCCAGGGTAACAGGCACAACCTGGGCAAGCCGTTGCTTGGCACGTACCATGTATTCATACTGGCCAGACCATGATATGGAATAACCCGCTGGTAATTTGACCTGCTGCGAAACAGTACGCTGCGCCTCGGTAACATAAGAACCGAGATCGCGACCTTCGATATCGACAAAAGTCCAGCCATTCAATCTCGCATCCTCTGATTTGATCATAGCTGGACCGGATTCAATTCGAATGTCAGCGACTTCACCCAGTGAGATACTGGCGCCTGCCGGCGTCACAATGGGAAGGTTGCGCAATTTCTCCACTGAGTTTCGAACATCACGCGGGTAACGAATATTTATTGGGTAACGTTCAAGACCTTCGACGCTCTGAGAAACATTCATTCCGCCCACGGCGGCCATAATTACCGACTGGATATCAGCAATATTCAAGCCCAGCCTGCCGGCGTCGCGACGTCGTATATCAACTGTGACATAACGACCTCCTGCCACCCGTTCCGAATAGGCAGACACAGTACCCGGCACGGTCAGGATAACCTTTTCAACTTCCTTACCAATGTCCTCGATGACATCGAGATCCGGCCCGGCAACCTTGATACCTACCGGTGTTTTAATTCCTGTTGCCAACATATCGATACGGGTTTTGATTGGCATTACAAAAGCATTGGTAAGCCCTGGAAACTGTATCAGTTGATCAAACTCCCGACGTAGCTTCTCACTAGTCATGCCTTCTCGCCATTCACTCTGAGGCTTTAACTGGATGGTCGTCTCGATCATTGTCAGTGGAGCAGGGTCGGTAGCGGTATCCGCCCGCCCTATCTTGCCAAATACAGACTTCACTTCAGGCACTGTCTTTAACAGCTTATCGGTTTGCTGCAATAATTGCTGCGCTTTACCGATAGAGATGCCTGGAAAGGTAGTAGGCATATACATTACATCGCCTTCATCCAGATCGGGCATAAATTCTGACCCCAGTTTAGTTAGTGGGTATACACCACTCGCTGCCACCGTCAACGCCAGAACAAGAACAAGGACTGGAGCCTTTAGCAACAGCTTGATGACAGGCCCATAGACGGCAATTAACAAACGGTTTACCGGATTCCTGTGCTCAGGTGTGATATGTCCGCGGACAAAATACCCCATCAAAACAGGCACCAGTGTTATGGAAAGAAAGGCAGCTGCTGCCATGGCAAAAGTCTTGGTAAATGCCAGTGGTGCGAACAGTTTGCCTTCCTGCGCTTCGAGCGTGAAAACCGGCAGGAATGACAGGGTAATTATTAACAATGAGAAGAATAATGGAGGCCCGACTTCTATCGAAGCCTGCCGCACAAGTTCCCAGCGATCAAACTCGGCATCACCTTGACGTTCTATATGTTTATGCACATTTTCTATCATCACTATCGCTGCATCGACCATCGCACCGATAGCAATAGCTATACCGCCAAGTGACATGATGTTGGCATTAATCCCCTGGGACTGCATAACAATAAAGGCCACCAGGATACCCACCGGCAGAGACAGAACGATGACCAGTGCCGAACGCAAATGAAACAGGAACACCAGGCAAACCAGGGCCACGATGAGGAACTCCTCTACCAACTTTCTGTTCAGGGTATCTACTGCGCGATTTATGAGGATTGAACGGTCATAGGTTTCGATTATTTCTACTCCCTCAGGCAAGCCATTTTCTAATTCTTTAAGTTTTATTTTGACATTCTCAATGGTGGTCAGTGCATTCTCTCCATAACGCATGACAACAACGCCCCCAACCACTTCCCCTTCCCCATCCAGTTCTGCGATACCACGGCGCATCTGTGGTCCGCTTCGTATATCTGCAATATCTGAAAGCTGGATAGGTGTGCCATTCTCACTCATCGACACAACAATGCTTGCCAGGTCCTGTTTCTTTGAAATGTAACCTGTAGCACGAACCATGTATTCCGCCTCTGCCATTTCAATGACCGAACCGCCAACCTCCTGGTTTGCACGCTGTATCGCACTCTTTAATTTGCTTAGTGGAATGTTATATGCACGCAGCTTATTAGGATCAATTACCACCTGGTACTGCTTAACCATACCGCCAATGGTGGCGACTTCCGAGACACCATGAACGGTCTGCAACTCAAACTTCAGGAACCAGTCCTGGATACTGCGCAATTCGGCAAGATCATTCCTGCCGCTGCGGTCAACCAACGCATATTCATAGACCCAGCCGACACCCGTGGCATCCGGGCCCAGCGAAGGCGTTGCCTGCGGTGGCAATCTGGCAGTCACCTGGTTTAGGTATTCCAGCACGCGCGAACGAGCCCAATAGGGGTCAGTGCCGTCTTCAAAGATAATATAGACATAGGAATCACCAAAGAATGAATATCCACGTACCGTCGTCGCTTTCGGCACCGACAGCATTGCAGTTGTCATCGGGTAGGTGACCTGGTCCTCAACAACCTGTGGCGCCTGGCCGGGATAAGATGTCTTAACAATTACCTGAACATCAGACAGGTCAGGAATCGCATCGAGAGGAATAGTTCGAACCGAATTGATGCCCCACACAACGAGTACAGCAGTAAACACGAGTATCATGAAGCGATTCTTCAATGACCAGTTAATGATGAATTCAATCATTACATCACTCCCCGTCACTCATTCGTGTTAGGCTGCCTTTCAGGCTGGCCTCTGAGTCGATAAGGAACTGTCCTGATACAACCACCCTGTCTCCTTCCTGCAGACCTTCAGTAATCTCGGTGTATTCTCCCGATTCAATGCCAGTTTTAACTTCACGCGCATAAAATTTCCCACCATCCTTTGCAATCAGGACTCTTGTCATTCTGCCGCTGTTGATTATGGCTTCACTCGGAACAAACAGAATATTGTCTTTAATACCGGTATACAGCTTCACATTTGCATACATATTCGGCTTCAGGTTTTCATCCGGATTCTCAAACTGCAACCTTACCCTTAAGGTACGGGTCTTTTTATCCAGTTCCGGGTAAACATAAACGACATTGCCTTCCCAGGTACGCCCTGGCAAAAATGCCAGAGTCATTTCTGCAGGTGAGCCTTCTTTGACCCAGCCGGCCTGTCGTTCAAAAACCTCAACCTGAACCCAGACTTTCGACAGATCTACCAGTGACATGACTCGTGTTGCCGGCTTGACAAACATACCCTGCGGCGTATTCAAAGAGGTGACGATTCCATCCTGGCGTGCGTGGAATGTCACATACTGCTTTACCTTGCGCGTTTTTCTCAACGCTTCGACCTGGTCTGCAGAAATATCCAGCGACAGCAGCCGGTCACGTGAAAAACCAATCAGGCGCTGATTATTCGATTTCAATGCCTCGAGGTATTCTTCCTGCGCATTTACCAGGGCAGGTGAATAAAGCTCAAACAAGGGGTCTCCCTTTTTAACCCGCTCCCCTTCGTTGGTGACATACAGTTTTTCTATCCAGCCTTCTACTCGCAGATGAATATGTCCGATTAGTGATTCATCAAATGAAACGTAACCGACCGTATCAATCATGCGACCCAGGCGTCCTCTCTCCGTTACTGCAGTTCGAACACCCAGGTTCTGTACCACCGCAGAGGATATTATTACCGCACCCGCAGCATCTTCTGCCTCCTCATAGACAGGAACCAGGTCCATGCCCATCGGTGATTTGCCGGGCTTGTCTCGACGGTAGTTGGCATCCATCGGTGCAACCCAGTAGAGAATCTTTTTTTCCTTTTTTTCGCCTGCCTGCTCTTTATATACAGGAACCAGGTCCATGCCCATCGGTGATTTACCGGGCTTGTCACGACGATAGTTGGCATCCATCGGTGCAACCCAGTAATCAATTTCCTGTTCTTTTTCAGTTACCAATGCGCTTTCCGTATCACCCGCTTCAGTGCAGCCGCTTAACAGCCCAATTAACAGTCCAGATATCAGCAATCTGACGAAATAATTCATGTTATTCATTTTTCCTCTCCTGCCAGATAGTTGAGCATGGCGATAGTTTGAGCCCTGTCAATTTGCAGACGGATAGCTTTTAGATGAGTATCGAGTTCCGCAACTCGTGCCCGCAGCACAGAGTTAAATTCGACCCGGTTATTTTCATATGCCTTCAGCGCAAGTTCTGAGTGACTGCGTGATTGTGGAAGGAGTTTTTCGTTGTATAGAAGAATCTGTCGGTCAAGTATCCGTAATGATGATTGCGACTGCTGTAGCATGCTATGCAATTTACGCATTGCTGTCTCACGTTCCTGCTTTACTGCTTGAAGATTCTGCTGCGATGAGGCGAGCTTCCTGTCCTGTCGCTTATCCCTAAAAATGGGCACATCCAGTAATAGCATGGCAGAAAGAAGATTTGCCCTGTCACTGCCATCCAGATTCTGCCCGCTGCGATCACCATAGGTAACATCCAGCGCAAAACCGGGTTTATATGACTGCCGCGTTAGATCAACACTCTCATTGTTCGCCTGTATCTCTGCATCTGTGGCCTGAATCACAGGGTGGCTCGCCAGCACAGGTGTTGCTTCTGCGATATCAGGTAAGGACATCAACGGCAGTTGATCAGGTAAACCCTTGATGCTTTCTGAAGGTCCAATCCACCTGGCCAGGTCGGACCGTGCAATGTCCTGCTTAATTCGTATTCCTTCAAGACGATCTGTCAACCGGTCCAGTTCAAGCTCTGACTGAACAATATCCTGTTGCGTTGCACTTCCCACACGGTAGCGGGACTCTGTGACACCGACGAGATTCTTAAACCAGCCCCGGCTTTGCTTTACAATCTCTTCAGCTCTTAACCAGTAAAAAAGTTCAAGCCAACTTTTGCTCACGTCATAGCTTGCTTTTAGCAGGGCATTTTTTGACATGAAACGCGCCTTCTCTGCTTTTTGCTGATTCATTCTGGACTTAATAGAGCGGCTGGAACCGCGCGGGAAAACCTGAACAACACCTATTTGCAGCTGGGTCATCGCCTCCTGTTCAATATCAAAGGAATCAGTCGGCAGGTTCATCACACCGAGTTTTAACTTCGGATCAGGCAGGCTGCTCTCGGCTATAGACTCCTGTTCAAAGCCGGCGGCACGATATTCATATGACTGTGAAACAGTTTCCGCATTCCTGGTCAAGGATATTGCCTGCTCAAGTGTCAGGATATCTTCATCCACGAAAACGTCTAAAGCAATGGATTCAACTGCAAAGCTCAGCAGTACTGGCACACACAGGTACCGTGTCAGAAAAAACTTCATTTATTACACCCCTAAATACTCGCATGTAAGTGATCACATGCAAAAACAGACCCTGCTATGCACAGGGATTTCTAAAGTGCTTAGAGTATTTCTATGGGAGGACGCAGGAGGGTATTTGGCGGGCCTTTTTCAGGCCCATAAAACAAATGTTCAGCTATGAATGACTTGCTAATCTGAAGTGCGTAAAGCTGAGTGCCTGCAGACATTGCCTGTTGAACAAAGCTACTGCATTGCATACACATACATTGATTATCATTACACTGATCATTCTGGCAGCAGGACTTCTTGCTCTGCTGTTGTGAAGACTGCTTACAATGCGACGTCTGTTCTGTTTCGTTATCCCCCATCAGAGAGGAATAGGCGACTGAGACCGGAGAGATTACCAGTAACAAAGAGAGCATTATGATGAGTCGCCTGTAATCCACAGTTCTTTATCAGTTATTGTTCAATTGTCTGTTAAGACTTGCCAATTGCCGACAAGTTCCAAAAAGGTAACATATACCTGACACATACTATTATTTCAGCAGGTCAACTTCAATACCCTGCTCTCTTAATATTCTGGCACGTTCTTCAACATACCGCTGAAATTCCTTCTCATTTTGATATGCATTACTTAATACATACTTCATCGACGATTGTATATGAAAGGTGCGCAACCACCCTTCAGTGCGGAATACCTCTAATCCACCTTCATCGAAAAATACCATACTTGGTAGATAGGTCAGGTTCAATGACCTACCCCATTCTTCAGCAGTCATCTTTTTTCCTGCTGGCGTTATTAGCGGCGTCTTTGACCACGTATCAAGTAACACAATATCAAATTTCTCTAATAGTTCCTGCGACCCCGGCTGTGCTAAAACATCATTATGCAACTCATCGCAGGGGGGACAGTTTTTCTGCTCAAAAAATACCAGCAGAGGCTTGCCCGACTGACGAATTGATAGATCATAGGGAGGCTGTAAATATGTTGACTCACTATGGAGCTCGCCACTGCCCTGGGGCGGATTGACTATCGCCATATAATCCCGGAAGCTTCCGTCCTTTTCTTTTTTCAGACTGACATAATCAAGTGCGGTCTTGAATTTATGCGGAGGGACGTAACCATTCAAGCGTAAAATATGCTGACCCTCTTCGTCGAGGAACTGCAAGGTCGGTGTGAACATAATCTTATTGGCTACAGAAAAATTCTTTTCCGTCGTTTCATTTCCATCCAGGCCGACAACTTCACGGTCGCCCCACATGTTGATCGCAATAACATCGAAGTGACTACGAAGTGCATCCACGATATTCTGCTGTGACATATTTTCTTTCAGCAGTCGCTCACAATACGGGCAGCCGTCCTGGTAAAAATACAGCAACACTCTCTTACCGGACTCAGATGCATCATTGACATCATCCCTGATATCGAGAAAAGAATCCTTGAACCAGGCAGGCTTCTCTACATATCCCGGGTTCACCATACCAGGAGACAGTTGATCCGCTGTCTCCTGGGCATGCATGGGGCCACAGGCAGAGATTATAATAAGTGTCAGATTCAAAATTCTGGTTATGTACCTGTTCATAAGCAACGCCTCCAGTGCGTGACAGAACTATGCCATTATTTTATCTCTTATCTGATTATCCTCAGGTATTTCTAGCAAATCTAGCAGAAATAATACACATTCACTACTGCTGGTTCGACGGCGACTATAAACTCTCAAAGTAGTTACAATTGGATATTATTGCCAATATATAGCTAAGATATGAAGGGTAGATGTATGCTCTGATGATAGAGATAAGCATAGACACTTAAGTAAAATTAGGTCTAACCTGAAAAGACTCTGGCGCTCAAACCCTGCATTGAACCCATGTGTTTTACTGATGATAATCATCACAATATTTAGCGAATCAATTCTGGCTGCCTGGCTAAAGAAAACATTTAAAACTTAGATAAGCTAAACTTAAATAAGCTTATGACTACAGGAATGCACAAAAATCTGGCACACCAGCTAAAAGAGCTGGATATTACCTCTGTGGATTCACTCACCGAAGATATCTGGTACGCATTGCTCAACCATATCAGTAACAGCTACAAACAATCTGACAAGGAACGACTCGCCCTCGAGCACTCACTGCAAAGATCATCAGATGAAATGAGCGCACTCTACGACTCATTAAAGAAATCCACGGCAACTAAACTAGCAGCGGAAAGAGACAAATTAGGCGCCATCATTAATTCCATGGGCATAGGCCTGATGATGATCGACAATCATGGCAGGATTACCCTGTTAAACAATACCGCCAAATCGATGCTCAATGATCAGACAGGTGAACTTGTCGGCATGGGCTTGTTTGATATTCTGCTTCCAGATGAAAATGCTGCTGTTCAGCCCGTCACAGGTATATTTGAAATACAGCAATTGTTTGATGGAAGAGATCAGATTAATTGCTCCAGTGTTTTCATTAAACGCTACGATAGATCACAATTTCCTGCATCCGTCGTACTTGCTCCAGTTGACCGTCGAGACAAATCGCTGGGTGCTGCTGTGCTGTTCCGTGACATAACCAATGAAAAGACTACTGAAGAAAAACTGCGACTATCTTCGCTGGTTTTCAACAACACTAATAATGCTGTAGTTATCAGCAATCCCGATGGGATAGTTCAGGCGGTCAACCGTGCATTTTTAAAAATTACCGGTTATTCAGAAAGAGAGGCGATTGGCCATGCTATTGAAGAACTACTCAATATTGATGTCGGCGCTGAATCCCTTCATGGCGTCATTTCAGAACTCAAGCCCGATCAAAGCTGGGAAGGAGAATTAAATCTTAACAAAAAATCCAGCAAGCCGTTCCAGGCATGGGTCACAGTTACCGCAACCACAGCTGAGACTGGAGGTATATCCCAATACCTGACTATATTCACAGATATCAGCATACTGCAACAATCGACCCAGCAACTACATCACCTCGCGCATCATGACCTGTTAACAAATCTTCCCAACAGGCTTTTGTTTCATAAAGCACTGGATAAATCCCTGGAAGAGGCAAGAAATAATAAAACACTCCTGGCTATACTCTTTCTTGATCTTGACCGCTTCAAAATCATCAATGACTCAATGGGCCACCCTGTCGGCGATGAATTGCTGACAACCGTCGCTTTACGTCTGAAATCGCTGGTTGGAAACCAATATATTGTCTCTCGTTTTGGTGGTGATGAATTCACCATACTGATGGATGGAATTAAGAACAGGAGTGAAGCGGCTTCTCTTGCTGAACGAATTACTAAAGAAATAGAACGTCCCGTATTTCTAAATGGAGCAGAGACTTTCATCACCACAAGCATTGGTATTTGCATCTATCCAGAACATGGCCATGATGCCATCGAACTAATAAGAAATGCCGATGCAGCAATGTATTATGCCAAGGCTTCAGGCCGTAACAATTACCAGTTTTATTATAACGCGTTAAATGAAAAAGCGACGGATAATATAAAGCTGGAATCAAGCCTCCGATATGCGCTGGATAAAAATGAATTTGTCCTGCATTACCAGCCGCAGATAGCGCTAGGAACAAAATGTATCACCGGATTCGAAGCACTTTTACGCTGGCAGCACCCGACACTCGGCTTGCTGACGCCAGACAAGTTCCTTGATGTTGCGATAGAGACCGGACTGATAATACCCATTGGGCGCTGGGTATTGTCTGAAGCATGTAACAATATTGCCCGATTGAACAAATCATCCAAGCATGCAGTCAGAATTGCAGTGAACCTTTCCACCCACCAAATCATGTTTGGTGACATCGCTGCTGATATCAAGGCTGTACTCGCTGAAACAGGAATTAATCCAGAAAGGCTGGAACTTGAAATTACAGAAAGTTCATTTATGCAACATGAAGAGCACACTATTTCTGCTCTGCGCAAAGTCGAAGCGATGGGTGTAAAGTTCGCCATTGATGATTTTGGAACAGGCTATGCTTCAATGGAATATCTAAAAATAATTCCTGTTGATCGACTCAAAATAGACCGCACATTTATTAAAGATCTGGCACACGACATGATGGACAAGGCAATTGTGCGCTCCATTATTACCCTGGCACATAGCATTACAATACCCGTTGTTGCCGAAGGAGTTGAGACAGAGGAGCAGATGGATATTCTCAACAGCATGCTCTGTAACGAAGCCCAGGGCTTTTACTTTAGTCCGGCCGTCACTGCTGATGCTGCCGAAGAAATGCTTGCCCTGAGCCTCAGCCCAGAAGAATAAGCGCAACTGACTGAATGTCGTCAAGCCTGGTGAGTCCTTGCATTGACTCGGAATGACGACACTAAGAAATCAGAAATGCTTAAGTTTTAAATTTAATACAGTCAGCCTTGTTTATCATTTTTTTCAGCCTTACTGTTATCAGGAACATCAGTGCTTTTGCTGGATTTTGACTTATTCCTGCAATAGGCCTTGATCGTATTACCCTTTTTGGTGGTGTAACTGTTTATCCAGCTACAACTGATATCGCTACTACAGGCATCCTGCTGCATCCCCTTACAGTCACCGGCTGCGGACGACAACTGACTAAAACAAAGCAATCCAGCGATAAGCAGAAAAGAAACAGGTTTACGAATTGTTGACGAGTTTGATACTAAGGTGGGTGTTTTCATGATTCATCTCCATATGATTAATTGAAAACGTCCAGCTAATCCTGCTGAACGCAGTTAAGACTAGCAATACAGACACTCAGGGTCAAGTTTCAAGTTTCAGCAAAAGTAAATCAGGAATAGAGTATTTTTATATAAA
>Ga0316196_10001062_pt1 | contig 11697 bp, 9 predicted proteins | sample Eddsed2cm_MG_FD_204938 | JGI IMG/M metagenome (GOLD analysis project Ga0316196, IMG submission 204938) | Coastal sediment microbial communities from Maine, United States - Eddy sediment 2 cm | ecosystem: Environmental > Aquatic > Marine > Coastal > Sediment | place: USA: Maine | collected... | reverse complement strand
ACACTGATTATCAATCGCAAGAACGGTGAGCGTGTGGAAGTGCCGGTGACCTGCCGCCTGGACACCGCCGAGGAGGTGTCTGTGTATGAGGCCGGTGGCGTGCTGCAGCGGTTTGCACAGGATTTTCTCGAATCGACAGCGGTTGCATGACGGGGACAACGAATACCATGGCTTACGTACCCCAGATCAGGATCCCCGCCACCTATATGCGTGGCGGTACCAGCAAAGGCGTATTTTTCAGCCTTGATGACCTGCCTGAATCAGCTCAGGTGGCAGGCGGCGCGCGCGATGCCCTGTTGTTGCGCGTTATCGGCAGTCCCGATCCCTACGGCAAGCAGACTGACGGTATGGGTGGTGCCACCTCCAGCACCAGCAAGACGGTGATTCTGTCGAAAAGCAGCAAAGCCGATCACGACGTTGATTACCTGTTCGGGCAGGTGTCGATCGACAAGCCTTTTGTCGACTGGAGCGGCAACTGCGGCAACCTTTCTGCGGCAGTGGGCCCTTTTGCTATAAGCAGCGGCCTGCTTGATGCCAGTCGCGTCCCTGAAAACGGCATTGCGATCGTTCGTATCTGGCAAGCCAATATCGGTAAAACCATCGTTGCTCACGTTCCAATCACCAACGGCGCAGTTCAGGAAACCGGTGACTTCGAACTCGATGGCGTGACCTTCCCTGCAGCTGAAGTTCAAATCGAGTTCATGGACCCGGCTGACGGCGAGGGCGCCATGTTCCCGACGGGTAATCTGGTGGACGATCTGGAAGTGCCTGGTGTCGGCACATTGAAAGCCACGATGATCAATGCCGGTATCCCCACCATCTTCCTGAATGCGGAAGATATTGGTTACACGGGCACTGAACTGCAGGAAGCGGTCAACGGTGACGAAAAAGCCTTGACCATGTTTGAAACTGTGCGTGCACATGGTGCGGTGCGCATGGGCCTGATACAAAATATAGCGGAAGCGGCCGGACGTCAGCACACGCCAAAAGTTGCTTTTGTTGCCAGGCCGAAAGACTACGCGGCATCCAGCGGTAAGCAAATCAATGCAGCGGACATCGATCTCAATGTTCGGGCATTGTCGATGGGCAAGCTGCACCACGCGATGATGGGCACGGCTGCCGTGGCCATCGGCACAGCTGCTGCGATTCCAGGCACCCTGGTGAACCTGGCTGCCGGCGGCGGTGACCGGAAGGCAGTGACCTTCGGGCACCCTTCGGGTACTTTGAAAGTCGGTGCACAAGCCAGCGAGAACCACGGTGAATGGACTGTCGACAAGGCCGTTATGAGTCGAAGCGCGCGCGTGCTGATGGAAGGGTGGGTTCGTGTTCCTGGCGACGCCTTTTAGATTATGTGATTGAGTCTTCCTCTCGGCCACGCTCGACCAAACGATGGCGCTGTTGCAGATCTGATCGTCTGATCAATGGTCTTTGGTCTTGTATGGCGCCGTTGGGCCCTGTTCGTTGTCTGTTCTACCCGCTTGACGTCTCCGCCAGCGGGTCGCACATTCGGGTTCATGGACAGTTTCTTGCCACGTATCGATGTCACACCCCTTGTGGCGTAATGGTTTCCTGGCCTTTGCGCTTGGCATCCTGCCGGGTGCGTCACCGGCTGCAATCGAATTGTCCGTGGCGGTTGACGACATCGAGGGCGAGGACTGGCGCGTCGGAGCAATCTCAGCGAGTCTGCAAAGCGCGGCTGCCGGGGTTGCCGGGCTGAATGTCCGGGTTGAAGAGATCGTCCTACCGGACGGCCATGGCAGGCTAAGTGATGTCGAGCTCGTTTGCGTCAGTCTGGTACGGCAGGAGCAAGGGTGGCGCTGCGAGGAGGGAAGACTGCTTGCCAGAGAATCGCCGGTCGGTGAACAGGAGAGCACCTGGCAGGGCGTTTTTTCCGGGAGCGGGGACTGGGGGCTCAATGTCACGACACTGAAGCTCGCCCGGGGGACCGTAGCCCTGGATCTCAGCGCCAGGCAGGGCGACTGGTCGGCTGATCTGCGTATTCACCGGCTCCACGTTGTTCCGCTGTCAAAGCTCACTGAGGCCGTCGATCTGCCGCGTGACTGGGGGATCAACGGGCGGGCCAGCGGCGCAATCAAGGTGCAGGGTGATCCGGCAGGCGCGACCGGGTTCTACGCTGACCTGGTCGTCGACGGGCTGAACTACGCCTCACCCCATGGGCAACATGCGGCCGAAAATGCGGTTGTGAAGCTCGATGCAAAGGCGCAGAAGCGTAACGATTCCTGGGTTTTTGGCACCGACCTGGCCTGGCCCAAAGGCGCCGTTTATGCAGAGCCGCTGTTCCTGGATACAGGGGTGGGCACGGTCAATGCGAGCGCGAGTGGCAATTGGAACGTCCAGCGTGAAGTAGTGCAGTTTGATACCTGGTCCATTCATTTGCCCGGGGTCGTGGACCTGAACGGGACCGGACGTCTACGCGGGGCTGACAGGGCGATTGACGACCTGACCATCGTGGCCCGCAGTGTCCAGGGCGGGCGCCTTTACGAGACCCTGCTGCAACCCTTTCTGATCGGCTCTGCAGCCGACGATCTGGAGGTGCAGGGCAGTGTCGGGCTGGTGCTGCATTTCGATGCCATGGGGATTGAACAGGCGGGGCTCGAATTGAGCGAACTGGTTTTGGCTGATCGTCAGGGGCGCTTTTCGGTCGGCACCACCGACGGTAGCGTGGCCTGGGACCGCGACAGCTTGGTGCCGGTCTCGCGCCTGACCGTAAGCGACGCCAGTGTCTACCAGATACCCACCGGCAGTTTCAGTATTGAGGCCAGATTTGCCGGTGACGGAGTCAGATTGGAGCAGCCTGTGGTGGTCCCGGTCTCTGGCGGAGAGGTGCGACTGGACAGCTTTGAACTCAGCGGTGCCCTGGTTGCGGGCGCCGAGCCTGAGTGGAAGGCAGATGCCTCGGTGCGTTCGGTGTCGCTGGAACAATTGACCACGGCGCTGGACTGGCCGCCCTTTGCGGGCCGCCTCGAGGGGAGGCTGCGGGATATGCGATACGCAGATCAGGTGTTTAGCGTGGGTGGCGGCCTGGAGATCGAGGCATTCGGCGGTTCTGTGGTGGTACGGAATCTGAAGATAAAGGAACCCCTGGGCCCGGTTCCGATCCTCCTGGCCGATGCGGAGCTTCGGCGACTGAGCCTGCTTGCCTTGACCCAGACCTTCTCCTTCGGGCGTATCGAGGGACGGCTCGACGGTGAAATCAGGGGTATACGCCTGCTCGCGTGGCAGCCGGACAGTTTTGAAATGCACCTTTACACGCCGGAGGACGACGACTTGAAGCACCGCATCAGTCAACGTGCGGTCGAGAACCTGACCGAAATCGGCAATGGGATATCCGCCGGACTGTCGACCACTTTTCTACGCATATTCGATGATTTTCGTTATGACAGGATCGACCTGAAGGTGAAGTTGCAGGGGGCTGTCGCCGAACTGGACGGCCTTGCGCGCGACGACGGTGGCTATTACCTTGTCAAGGGAGCGGGCCTGCCGAGAATCGATGTGATCGGGCGCAACCGCAATGTGGCCTGGAAAGATCTGGTTGAACGCCTGCAGCGGATCCAGGTCGAACAGGCAAGGATTCAGTGAAAGAACCAGGACTGGTCATGATGAACAAAATTCTCGGGTACCCCCTGATGGCACTGGCACTCACTGCCTGTGTCACCATCAATATCTATTTTCCGGCGGCTGCGGCAGAAGAGGCGGCCCGCACCATCGTCCGCGACGTACTGAAGAGTGAACAGTCCGAGCCGGTACCCTCACCAAAGGAGGGTGACAGGCAGTCGCAACGAACACAGCCGAATCCCCTGCTGGTGGCATTCGGCGTGCTGCTGGAACAACTGATTCCCGAGGCCCAGGCCGCCCAGGCTGACATCGACATCAATACGCCGGCTATCAGGGCGATCCGCTCGAGTATGCAAAGCCGCCAGGCCAGCCTTGCGCCGTTCTATAACAGCGGTGCGATCGGCTTTGACAGCAACGGCTCTGTGGCTGTGCGTGACCTCGCTGCGGCTCCGCTAAAGGATCGCAATCGACTCAAAAAGCTGGTGGCAGATGAGAATGCAGACCGCAGCAGGCTTTATAAAGAGATCGCGCGGGTCAATGGCCACCCTGAATGGGAAGGCGATGTGCGTGCCACCTTTGCAAAAGTGTGGGCACAGGAAGCCCTGCCGGGCTATTGGTATCAGGCCGGGGGAAGCTGGCGCCAACGCTGATCGGTTTCTGGGGGCGTCTCGCTGAAGACTGCCCACCCGGGTTATTTTCCGGCCTTTGATGGGCAGATGAGTTTTGGTGGCATCAGCCACTTCAGTTCGCCCCGTCCGAATTTGATCTGCTGCCAGCTGCCGAATTCGAAGTCGATCTTCAGCATTGCGCACGTCGGCATGCGAATGGCCCCTTCGCCAATCAGGCGTCCGGCCAGTTCAGACCAGGTCGGCTCGTGTCCGGTCAGCAGAAGGCATTCGGGATTTTCGTCCAGGCTCCGGATCCAGCTGATTACGCCTTCGGCAGAGCTGCCGTAAAGCAGGTCTTCAATGCGTATCGGGCAGTGCCAGCGGCCGGCGCGGACAGCCAGCTGGAGCGTGGCGCGTGCGCGCAATGCAGAAGAGCTGACTGCCAGTTGAGGGGCCTGTCCGGCCTGACTGAGCATCCTGCCCATGCAGATCGCCGCTTCCTTGCCACGATGGGCCAGGGGGCGTTCGTGGTCCGACGTAAATTGGGCGTCCCAATCGGATTTTCCGTGCCGAAACAGGATCAGGCTGCGCATTGTTCTCCAGTTTGCCGGCTATACAGCAGATCAAAGTAACATGAGATCCAAACGGCGAACAGAATGAAAGACCCCTGCCGCTCATTGGGATTTTGCATGCCAATCCCCAGTTTCAGCACGATATGCGCGAAGTGACCGAGCGGCCAGGGTGGCCATCGAACACCCGGCAACAGCGGCCGCCGTCAGCCGGGTTTGCGCAAGAGATCCGCCCGCAGGGGGCTGAGAAATTCGGCCATACCGTTGTCCCCGACATGCGGCATGAATTTTTCCCTGACCCGAGCATGCAGTGCCTCGTCGACATCAAAGCTGGAGTGCGTGGCACCCAGGATTCGGTGCTCGAATTCCTCGAAACCCTCGAAACGCGTGGTACTGTGAAAATGAACTTCCTTTTCGAGCCTGAGCTGTGCACTGTCGACCACCCGCCGGATCGCCTGGAATGCGGCCTCGCGCACGACCTTTTCATCGTTGAACAATCGCAGGATCTCGTTGAATTCACCGGCGTACACCGGTTCAGAGATATAGGCCAGTCCGCCAGGGCTCAAAACCCGGGTGATCTCGGAAAAGGCCGCGTCCATGTCGCTCACGGGCACATGGTGCAGTGATTTCAGCATGATCACCGCGTCTACCGAGTCGTCGGGCAGCGCGATGTCCTGCGCGCCACCAAACTGAAAGGTGACATTGGGCAGATCAGGTATCAGAAGGTTCTTCTCATGCTGGATCCGGTCGACCTCCATGGCCACGATCTCACGAACCGGAAAGGTCTCGGCCAGGCGACGGGTGGTAAAGGCTGCGCCGCAACCCAGTTCGAGCAGCCGAGCGTCTTCGAGTGGCAGCAGCTCGCCGATCTGTTCAAAGTCGGAGGAGAGCGGCAGATCGCCGTCGCGGGCTATTTGCATGATGTCAGACTCCAGTAATCCGATCCGACCAGTTTAATTAGCACGATGCCTACATGACAATGCGATTTGTGTTCTCAAACCGAAACCCGTACTCGAGTAAACTGGACGCAACCGAAGCTGCCCGACGACCCCAAATGCCTTTGCAGTCCGCCACCTACCCGACAGCCGAGTCCATACTCCGAGAGGTCTTTGGCTTCAATGACTTCCGCGTGGCCCAGGAACGCGTGATTGGTGACATCGTGGCGGGCAGCGATGCCTTTGTGCTGATGCCCACAGGGGGTGGAAAGTCCCTATGCTACCAGGTGCCGGCATTGCTGCGACCGGGTGTAGGCATCGTGGTCTCGCCCCTCATTTCATTGATGAAGGACCAGGTCGATGCGCTCAAGGCAAATGGCGTGGCGGCCGCGGCTTACAATTCGGCACTCAATACCGACGAGGCGCGCCGATTGTTGGCGCAACTGCACCAGGGCGAACTGGATCTGTTGTACATCAGCCCCGAAAGGCTGATCAGCGGTGGCTTTCTGGACCGTTTGGCCGAGCTCGAGGTGAGCCTGTTTGCGATCGATGAAGCCCATTGCGTATCACAATGGGGGCATGATTTTCGGCCTGAGTACGCCGCGCTGGGCCAGTTGCGGGAACGCTTTGCAGGAACGCCCCTGGTTGCGCTGACTGCCACCGCCGATAAACAGACCCGGACCGACATACTTCGTGTACTGCAGATCGAACATGCGCGGGTGCACATCAGCGGCTTCGACCGGCCAAACATCCGCTACACGGTGCTGGAGAAACACAAGCCCGCCGAGCAGCTGATGCGGTTTCTTGACGGAAGGCGCGCGCAATCGGGAATCGTTTACGCGCTCAGTCGCAAACGCGTCGAGGAAATCGCCGGGCGTCTTGCCGCCGAGGGGATCTCTGCCGCCGCCTATCATGCGGGTTTGCCGGCCGAAACGAGAAGGAAGGTACAGGAGGGTTTTCTTCGCGACGATATCAAGGTGGTCGTCGCCACCGTTGCGTTCGGTATGGGCATCGACAAACCGAATGTGCGCTTCGTCGTGCACCACGATCTGCCAAAGCACATCGAGGGCTACTATCAGGAGACGGGGCGGGCGGGCCGTGATGGCCTGCCGTCGGATGCGCTGCTGCTGTTTGGGGCACAGGATACGGTGACTGCCCGGCGCCTGATCGAGGGAAATGGAAATCCGGATCAGCAACGCATCGAGACCCATAAACTCAATGCAATGGTGGCGATGGCAGAGAGCGTCACCTGCCGTCGTCGCGTGTTGCTCAACTACTTCGGCGAGCGCCTGGCCGAGGACTGCGGCAACTGCGATGTCTGCGAGGATCCGCCGCAGCGCTTTGATGCGACCGTGGATGCGCAGAAGGCGCTGTCGTGTGTCTATCGCGTAGGTCAGCGCTTCGGCATCAAACATGTCATCGATGTGTTGCGGGGCGCCGACACCGAGCGTGTTCGTCTGTTCAATCACACGGGACTATCCACCTACGGCATCGGTAGCGACAAGAGTGAGCCGGAGTGGCAGTCGATCATTCGCCAGCTGATCCACCGGGGATATCTCGAACAGGATATCGCTGCCTATTCCGCGCTTAAACTTACTGAGGCCTCACGACCACTCCTGCGTGGTGAGGAATCTCTGGAGCTCGCGCGACCGCGTCTCAAGGGAAAGGCAAGGAAAAAGCGTGCCGGCGAAACTTTTTCATCGTCGACCGATGAGGCGCTGTTCGAGCAACTGCGTGTGCTGCGCAAGCGGCTCGCCGATGAGCAGGGGGTGCCACCTTACGTGGTGTTCGGTGACGCCACCCTGGCGCAGATGGCGCGGGAGAAACCGATGGAAGAACAGGATCTGTTGAACGTCAGCGGGGTGGGGCAGCACAAGCTGCAGAAATATGGTGCCGATTTCCTTGACGAAATTGCGGAGTACTGTGTTGCAACCGAAGACAGCGCGGCGAAACTGAGCGCCGATCAGCGCGAAATACTTAATGCGGCACGTCAGGGCCTGGACCTCGACGCGATCAGTGCGCAATGCGGACGCACCCTGATCGAGGTCAGTGATCAACTGGTGCAGCTGATCGAGGCCGGGGAGCCCGTGTTCCCAGAACGCCTAATTGCCCCAAAAAAATATGCGATGATCGAGGCGGCCCTGGCGCAGGCCGGCCGTGATGCCGATACCAAGCACCTGCGCCAAGAACTGCCCGCACTGATCGCAGATCATGAAATTCGTCTGGTTTGTGCGGCCTGGTAAACGGCTCTAAGCGCGGCATGGCGATCGCTACAGGAGATAGTGTGTGACTGTCGAGACGACGGCTCAGCACGAGGCACTGATCCAGTCCTTGATGGATCCCGTTCGCTGGCCTGGGGGCGGCAGTAACAGGCAGCGTATCGATACGCATATCTCGACTGTCATTCTCGCAGGCGATGTGGCCTATAAGCTGAAGAAGCCGCTCGACCTGGGCTTTCTCGATTTTTACAGCATTGAAGCCCGGCACCGTGCTTGCAATGAAGAACTGCGCCTGAACCGTCGGCTGGCGCCGCACATCTATCAGGCCGTATGCGCCGTCACCGGCAGCATCGACCGGCCACAGATAGATGGTGATGGCGAAATTGTCGACTGGGCAGTTCGTATGCAGCGTTTTGATCCCGATGCGATTCTGTCGAAGCTTATGCACAGGCTAGACGCAAAGCTGATCGATTTGCTGGCTGAGCGGGTTGCCCGCTTCCATGCCGACACTGCCAAATGCGATCCGGCTGAACCTTATGGCAGTCCCGATGCGGCCTATGCGCCCATGCAGCAAAACCTTGCGCAGATCGTCGAACGCACGCCGCAGTTTTCATCTGATATCAGGCCGCTGGCGGAATGGACTGCCGGACAGCGGCGAAATCTCGAAGCTGCGCTAGAGCATAGAAAAGCGCTTGGCCATATCCGCGAGTGCCACGGTGATCTGCACCTGGGCAATGTTGCACTGATCGACGAACAGCCTGTGATGTTTGATGCGATAGAGTTCAACCCGGGCCTGCGCTGGATCGATACGATAAACGATATCGCCTTCATGACCATGGACCTGCAGGAACGTGGCCGCACCGATCTGGCGTATCGTTTCCTCGATCGCTATCTGCAGGAAAGCGGCGACTATGGGGGTCTCAGGGTATTGCGCTTTTACGAGGTCTACCGCGCACTGGTACGCGCGAAGATTGCCGCCATCCGAAGCGGTCAGGCCGATCTGACCAAGCAGGAACGCGAAGACGTCCACGCAGAACTGACCGGATACATCGCGTTTGCAAAAAATCTGATCAGGCCACGCCATGGTGCCGTTGTCATCACCCATGGGGTCTCAGGCAGTGGTAAGAGTCATGTGGCCAAGACATTAACCGACTTCCTGCCCGCCGTGCGTCTGCGCTCGGATATTGAACGTAAACGCATCCTGGGTGTCGATCCTCGCTCGGACGCCACGGGTCAGGGGGCCTATTCCAGCGAACTCACCACCAGGACCTATGCCGCCCTCGAGGCATTGGCAGAGAGCGTGGTGAGGTCAGGATATGTCGCGGTAGTCGATGCCACCTTCCTCAAGCGCGCACAGCGCGACAGGTTCCGGCTACTGGCCCGAACACAGGATGTGCCCTTTTTAATCGTCGATTGTGATGCATCGCTTAACGAGCTTCGTGATCGCATCTTGGCCCGGAGAAACCGGTTGGACAACGTGTCGGATGCGGATCTCAGCGTACTCGACGCACAATTGGAATCGCGAGAGAGTCTCTCGGATGCCGAGCTGGCGATGAGTCTCGCTGTCAGACCGGGTAAACCCCTGAACCGGGAAGAACTGATTGCAAGGGCACTTTCGCAATCCGATTGACGGCGATGCCCGATGTGGTTTCGGCACCAGTCGAGCCAGCCGTCATACCTCTGCCGAATAACGAGGAGCAAGGTAATGCCGGATCAAGAGCTGGATGAACTCACGAGCGCACGAAAATGGGCCCACCAAAAGCTGCTTGACGAGGGGTCGAAGGTTTATCGCTCATTCATACAGATGGAAGACGCGGCGTTCAGCGATGGGGCGTTGAAAAAGAAATATAAAGAACTGATCGCGATCGGAATCTCGGTTCGAATCGACTGTGATTCATGCATGCAGTGGCATATCGAGCAGGCAGCACTGGCTGGAGCAAGCTACAAGGAAGTACTCGAGGCGGTTGAGGTAGGGATGGAAATGGGCGGAGGCCCGGCGACCGTGTCTGCCCGGTTCGCGCTGAAGGTCATGGATTCGGTCTTTGAAACCTGAGTGCCTTTCGTCGCACGCGTGGAAGCACCGTGCAAATCTGTTTCATGATGTTTCTGATTGACAATAGTCAACGTGTCTTAATGAGTAAGAGCGTATCCAAAATGCTAGGTAGGTACAAATAGCCCTAGCTGCTGCGAGGCGGCGACGGAAAACCACGGATCTTCATTAAGGAGACGCCATGAACACTTGGCCAGTATTTGATGATAGGAAAAACCTATCGCATGCGTTGCGGGAAAGAGTAGATCGTCGGCACAACAGGGTTTTATTCCACCTGTTGAGAGTTCCCTTCCGAGATTGTGACGAAAATCTTGTGTCGAGTGATCGCCGAAGCGGATTCGACCGGAGAAACAGTTAAAAATTCGCCGCTGCCCTACGAGGGTCGACGCCAAGAGTGGTTAGATACTCGGCAAGAGCAGCATGACAGATTGTGAGTGCGTTGGTCGGGGCGAGGTGGTCGCGGGCGAACGTCACGTCAGTCAGGGTAAACGGCAGCAGTCGACTGGCCGGTCATTGGGCCAGATCGGCTTCCGCGGCGGGAAACAACACAAACCTGCTGGTTCCTAATTTATATCGGCGTAATATATCTGACCCCATAGGGCCTTACCACATGAGGAAAACAAAGATGAAACCATATCTACGTGCCACATTATTTACAGTACTACTGCTCCTGCCCGTTGCGTCTGCCTTGGCCGACAGCTACTCAGACACCAAGAAAATGTTCGTGGATGCAGGCGCCTCCAATATGTTCGACAGCGCCCATGCGTACGCACTGTTCCCTACCATCGGCAAGGCCGGTTTCGTGATCGGTGGTGCCTACGGTGAGGGTCGCGTCTATCAGGGCGGCAAAGTCATTGGTGATACCTCGATGACGCAGGCGACTATCGGCTTTCAGCTAGGCGGCTCCGGCTTCAGTCAGGTCATCTTCTTTGAAGACAAGCGCGCACTCGATGAATTTACCAAAGGCAACTTCGAGTTCGGTGCCGATGCCCAAGCGGTGGCTCTGACTGCCGCAGCCGGCGGTTCCGCAAATACCAGCGGCAGTTCAGCCACGGCCAGTGGCGGCAAGAACAATGCAAACACTGTAGGAGGTTACTACAAAGGCATGGCGACCTTCACCATCACCAAAGGCGGTTTGATGTATGAAGTCAGCGTCGGCGGGCAAAAATTCAGTTACAAGGCCCGTTAAAGAGACGACCCAACGGATGCATCGGCTGCCTGCCGATGCATCCGCTTCTGAAGACGACGCCGGAGAGCCAGCTCTCCGGCCTTCACCTCGACCAGGTTTGCATTGTCCGCAGCGGCCTGGAAGCCGACCTATCCAACGACACACTCCCGCCGTTAATAAGCAAGTCATCGTTTACCGATGCTTAAGTACAATCCGCCCTCATCGAGTCTGGGAATGTCGGGTAGAGAGGCTGTCCATGGTCTGGTTCACGAGCCGGTCCAGCTCTTTTGACAGATTCTGGTGCTCCTCTTTTGCCTGAGGATTGTCTCTGAGCAGATTTAGCAGATGGGTAACCAGCTTGTTCATCTCCAGAGCGGTATCCGTCTCCTGCTGATGATGGAGCGCCTGTAGTAATGCCTCGCTGGCGTTCTCGAATTCCTCGAGTTTGCAGTAGACACAGGCGGCGCGCAGATAATAGGCAAACCGGTTGCTGACTTCAGTGCTCAACCCATGTGCAGCCAGGGCGAAGCGCTCGTTGGCCAGGTGAAAATCCCCTGCCTCGAAGGCCACGT
>Ga0316196_10001061_pt1 | contig 11702 bp, 7 predicted proteins | sample Eddsed2cm_MG_FD_204938 | JGI IMG/M metagenome (GOLD analysis project Ga0316196, IMG submission 204938) | Coastal sediment microbial communities from Maine, United States - Eddy sediment 2 cm | ecosystem: Environmental > Aquatic > Marine > Coastal > Sediment | place: USA: Maine | collected... | reverse complement strand
TGTCAGGTAGAACAACGCGAACAGAATCAGTGGCACGAGAAGAATCGTGCGGAGACGAGGAAATTTCATAGACGCAATCCTACCATCGCTCGCGAGTGGAATTGACGCGGCCATTCAAGCTCGGTATCACTGTCTGATGTCCGAATGCAGAAATTGCCAGGCGCGCCTGCAAGGCGACTATTGTCAATCATGCGGCCAGAAGAACATCGACCTCGAGCGGCCGATCTGGAGCCTGGTTGGTGAGGTCGTCAAAGAGAGCTTTGAGCTCGACGGGCGAGCCGCACTGACGATCAAGACGCTGTTTCTCCACCCCGGCGCGCTGACGTCCGAGTTCCTCGACGGTCGTCGTCGCACGTATACACCGCCGTTGCGACTCTACCTCGTAATCAGCATCTCGTTTTTCATTCTTGTCGCCTGGCTCGCGCAAACCGGCGCCCTGCTCGAACCCGGACAGGACCCGGGCTTCGATGCCGCCATCCAGGCGCGCTTCCTGTCCGACGATCTGCCACGCCTGATGTTCCTGTTGCTGCCTGTTTTCGCGCTGCTGATGAAGGGCGTCTACATCAAGCGGCTTTACTTCGATCACCTGATCTTCTCGCTTCACCTGCACTGTGCGGCCTACGCGATACTCGCGATGATGCTGCCACTCGAGGAATTGGCGAACCGGCACGTTGTATTGATGCTCGTGCAAGTCGCGGTGCTTGCTTACTTCCTGGCCTACTTTGTCATTGCCGTACGACGGGTCTACCGGTCGACCTGGCTGGCAGCGGCAGGAAAGTCCGCTCTCGTGTTATTCGGCTATATGATCCTGGTGTCAGTCGTGATAGAAAACACCAGCAGTTTCATGATTATTGCGGACTGAAAAATCAGCCTCTGGCCGAACAGGGAACCGGATATATGAACCACTATCGCCGCTATGTCAGGCAGCTGGCATTTGTGTTGCTGGCCACGATTGTTACTGGCTGCGCCAGTATCGACTATGACTATCCGAGAGAGGAATCCTACGCATTAGAGGATACTCAGGATACGTGGCTGGCTGAGGAACTTGCTGACGATGTTGCCGCACACCCCGGCCAGGCGGGCTTCTACCCTATTCTTGATGGCATCGACTCCCTGGCATTGCGCCTGCTGATGGCGGAACGCGCCGAAAAGACGATCGACGCCCAGTATTTCCTGATCTACAACGATTTTGTGGGCACCGCCTTTGCCCATGCACTTCTCAAGGCGGCAGATCGCGGCGTGCGTGTTCGATTCCTGCTGGACGATATCCTGTCCAAGGGTCTCGATCCTGGCCTGGCGACGCTGGACTCCCACCCGAACATCGAAGTTCGTATCTTCAATCCGCTCAATCGCCGCTCAGCGCGGGCACTGAACATCGTCAATTACGACCGAATGACACGCCGCATGCACAACAAGTCATTCACCGTAGATAACCGGATCACGCTTGTCGGCGGTCGCAATATCGCGGGCGAGTACTTCGACGCCCGAGACGATGAGAAATTTCTCGATATTGACGTACTGGGGATCGGTACCGTCGTGCCAGAGGTATCGGAGATGTTCGATACCTATTGGAATTTCAGCGCCGCAGTCCCGATGGCTGCAATCGCCGACGTTCCCGATAATGCTGCCGAGGCATTAGCGGGCATCAGTGACAAAATCGAGGACATGCTAGACGAAGCCGGAGCGCGACCCTACGAAGAGGCGCTGGACGCTACAGTGATGAAATATGTCGAGACATCGAGCGACGTATTCGTCTGGTCCGACTTCGATCTTGTCTATGATTCGCCGGACAAATCAAGCAAGAAAACGGTCAATGAAGATGAGCTGATAACGAGGAAAATGGCCGAATCGCTGGGGTCGATTGACGAAGAGTTGTTTATCTCGACACCGTATCTCGTCCTGACCGATGCAGACATTGAATGGTTTGGCGGCCTCCGCGCTCGCGGCGTCGATGTCACCATTCTTACCAACTCCCTTGCATCAAACAATCACACCACGGTCCACGCCAAGTACGGGCCGACGCGCAAACGCTTGCTCGAAATGGGCGTCAATCTCTACGAGCAACGCGCTGCGATGGACAGGCCTATCGACGAAAAAGTAGAAAAAGAAGACGTACTCTCAACGCTCCATGCAAAGGCCTTTGCGGTCGATCGAAAGTCACTTTTCATTGGTTCTTTCAACTGGAACCAGCGTTCGATGAATCAAGACACCGAATCGGGTGTCATTATTCATTCGCCGGACATGGCGACAAGTTTCGTAGACGGGCTAAGCGAATGGATGCCGGAAGTGAGTTTTAAACTCTCCCTGGATGATTCGAACAATATCGTCTGGACCACCATCGAGAACGGTCAGGAGGTTTCGATCGATAAAGAACCGCAAACCGGAGCCTGGAAGCGTTTTACCGCCTGGTTCCTGCGCATTGCTCCCAGGAGCCAGATGTAAGTAGCGAAATAGCGAATTCTCCCTGTAGGCGTCCTCATGAATTCATCAGGACGCCGTTTGGAGTCCGTCAGGTACCTGGCACCCCCTTCCTTGAGAATTAGAGTCGGCCCAACAGCCGAATCACTCTTCTCAATGAAGGAGCAAAATCATGAAAACCAACAAGACCCTTGTTGTGCTCGCTATGTTCGCGTTATTTGTTAGCGGCGCCGCACTTGCCGGTTCCAAAGCCGACATCCATATCATGACCCAGAACCAGTACCTGGGTGCCGACCTTGACCCGATAATCACGGCCGAAACGCCTGAGGCTGCCAACGCGGCGACCATCCAGGCGCTGATCGATCTGTCGAACAATAACTTCCCTGAACGTGTTCAAGCACTTGCCGATTCCATACTGGAAAAGCAGCCACACCTAGTGGCACTTCAGGAGGTCTTTGCCTTTAATTGTGTCGATCCATTTGTCACAGGGTACTGCGGGCTGTTCGCTAACGCGTTTAACGACCACCTTGCACTGACCATGGCGGCCCTTGGCGATCAGTACGAGATTGCTGCGGTGGTCCAGAACCTGACGTTGGCACCGCCGGCCCTGCCCGGCATTCCAGTGTATCTTGACACTTCGGGCATCCCGATACTCCTCCAGGTTATTGACCGCGACGTTATCCTGGCACGCAGCGACATCGAGACCACGCCGGTCGAGTTCAACTGCCTGCGGACCTCCGAGGACGGCTGCAATTACAACGCGGTAGCACCGGTGTCCCTGGGGCCTCTCGAGTTCAACGTTGAACGCGGTTTCGTGGGCGTGGACGCAACTGTCGATGGCGCGGACTATCGCTTCATCAACACGCACCTCGAGGTGAAGCTGCTCGGTGGGGACATGGCTGCGGCGGTATTGCAGCCCGCTCAGGCGACCGAACTTTGGCTCGCGATTCTCGATGGCAGCGTATTCGATCCGACGAAACGACTGCTCGTTGCCGGTGATTTCAACTCGTCACCCGTCGATGTTTCGCCGATTGGCGTGCCGACCGCTTACCAGCAGCTTGTTGGCGGGGTATTGATAAACGGACAGCCGCTGCCGTTCGGGCTGACAGATGTCTGGAACCGGCGTCCTGGCAACCCGGCAGGCCTCACGTGCTGCGAACTCGGCGACTTGTCGAATGCACCGTCCATGCACTACGAGCGGGTTGACCTGATCTTCGCGTTCCCGGCTCCTGCCGGCAAAACAAAGGCGAACGTGCTTAATGCTGATGTCGAAGACAAGACGCTGTCAGGCCTGTGGCCCTCGGACCATGCGTCGGTAAGTGCAAGGCTACGGTATTAATTTTTGCCGAGGAGTATGAAAAGGCCCCGCAAAGGGGCCTTTTCTTTTGAATTTGTGGATGCGTCTAACCGCGGATCAGATCTCGCATCGGTGGCGCCGCAACGCTATCCGGGAATACAGAACGCTCAAGCACAGACCCTGGAACCTTCAGATGATCCGCAAGAACGCCTTTGAAGATGCTGCGCGAGTCCATGGTCGGCATCAGGTCGCGAGCCTCATAGAGGTCCGATTTTCGGAGACCAGGCCAGTCTGCCAAAACACGACCACCCCTGACGGCCCCACCGAGCAATATGGCCGCCGTCGCAGTGCCGTGATCCGTACCACGCGTGCCGTTGACATGAACGGTACGCCCAAACTCGGTAACGACGGCGACGACAGTATTTGACCAGTTCGACCCAAGTCCTTTTCGCAACTCGATCAGACCGTCGTCCAGACCGCCGAGTCGATTCGCCAGTGAGCCTGTCGCCGCCCCCTGGTTTGCGTGCGTGTCCCAGCCGCCAGCCTCAAGAACCGCTATGCGCGGGCCGTCTTCGGCGTTCAGGAATCGGGCCGTCGCTTGCATCATCGTCTGCAATTGCTCGGCATCCCGGGTCCGGCCACGTTTCCCCTGCATGCTTGCGTCAATCCCGGCTGTCTCCTGCGAGTTGAGAGCCTGCGCGAGCCTCGAGGAAAAGAACTCGTCGCTGGCATACAAGTCCTGCAAGCGTCTCAGGGTGCTTTCCTCGGCATCCGGCAGATACGACGGTGCCCAGCTCATCACCGGACTACTGCCACGCAAGACGAGCGGCGTATTCACCGCCATCGCGATGGCCTGTTCCCGGCTCGACGAGCCGCTCATGGGTGCGAGCGCACGGTTCAGCCAGCCATCACGTAACACGCCGGCATCCGAGGCACCATTTTCGAGAACATCCTGTCCATCGAAATGCGATCGCTCCCGATAAGGACTTGCGACCGCATGCACAACCAGCGCCTGGTTCTCCTGGTACTCGCCGTAGACCCCCGCCAATGACGGGTGCAGACCGAACATGCTGTCGAGCTGCAACAGTCCACCGCGCTGCCCCGGAACCGGCAGGGCGAGCTCACCGCGGGCTTTCTCGTAGCTGCCGTCACCATAGGGTGCCGCAATGGCCAGGCCATCCACAGCACCGCGCAGGATGACCAAAATAAATCGTGCGTCCGTATTCGCCGTAGCGAACGCCACGCTGGGCAGCATGCTTGAGATAACGCCTGCGCCGGTGGCCCTGAGTATGTCCCTTCTCGAAACCATTGCTATCTCCGTTGAAAGTCGGGCGACGCGAGCAGCAGTGTCAGGCCCTGCACTTCGCTCTCAGCCCGGGCAATCGACTGTCGCGTCGCCGTAGCCATTGCCGGCCCGAGAACCGTGTCGCCCAGCTCTGCAGGATTGACCGTGGACCCCACAACCCGCGCAACGGTGTTGCTCCACTCGATACGTTTGAACAAACCGTCGGCGCCGCCCCATTGCTCTGCTGTATCCGGCCAGCCTTCGGGAGAACCCGGCCGGAATGGCGCCTGCGCCATGAGGTCCAGGGCGCCAGTCAGGAACCGGGCGTCATCGGGAACGCGATCGAACGCCCGAAATGTTGAAAGGACGAAATCATGAGGCGTCTTGTACTTGGTATGGATATCGCGCCAGGGCTCGTCGGCCCGTACCAGGGCCTCGTAGACGCGGCCGAGGTCGCCGCCTGTTTTCAGGTAGGTGGATTCGAGCTCATCGACGAGCGTTGCGGGGGGAATATCGGCGACAAAATGGCGCGCGAGCTTGGTTGCGAGAAACCTTGCAGTCGAGGGGTGGACGGCAAGATCTCGAAGTACGGCCTCCCCTTGCGTGACATCCGACTGCGAGTATTGCCTGCCGAGCACCGTCTTTGGACCCGGCTCATGAATAATCTCGCGAAACTCGAAAGTGCCCGGCTTGCCGTCAGAGAAACGGCCGTCGTCAGTCATCCCGCCGATCGACCAGCCCGTAATGACTTCAGCAAATGTCGTCACATCCCCCTGCGTATATCCGCCATCGACCCCGAGCGTATGTAGTTCGAGAATTTCGCGGGCAAGATTCTCGTTCAACCCGAAACTACGACTCGTGTTGCGCTTGTTGGCCCGCGATCCCAGCCTGGAGCCCGGCCCGATAGAGCGTGCATTGTCCAGGTAAAGAATCATCGCAGGGTGCTGCTCAGCTGCGATCAACAGATCCGCGAATTTGCCCGTCACGTTGGGGCGGATCGCCTCATTCTCAAACAAACCCGCAATCGTTGGCAGCGGTTGCTTGTCGATCGATATGGCGAAGTGATTCGACCAGAAGTGAACGAGTCGCTCGTGGAACGGGTGATCGCTGGCTGCCGCAACCTGGTACCGGGCGGTAATCTGCTCCATGTAATTGCGGCGGGCTATGCGTCCGTATTTCTTGACCACGTCCGGCGCAGGCTCATCCTTTGCGTCGCGCTTCTTTGTGCGTTCGTCGCGACGCAATGCCTGCATCTCGACCAGGACTTTCGATGAGTGTGGCAAGCCTCGAATCTCATCCGCTACCCGGGATGGACCCTGCACCTGGTCAAGCAACCACGTTTTCGGGTCGTCGTCGATCGCGGCGAGGTCGCCGGGCCTGGCGCCAAGACCAAATCTATTCGTTGCTATGACGGTTGTGTTCTTCATACGTGCGCCATCGGGGCAGACCTAATGACAATATAACGCTGCAGTCATGGATTGGTTGACTCTAACTGCGACCTATATGACGTCGGAAAAAACAAACTCTGAACATTGTCCTGCTGCCGTGTTGTTTGCTTCCATTCAGTGAGTCCTGAGAAGAACTAAAAAAGGGGCGACCTAAGGCCGCCCCTTGAACAGTCAATTCGACTGATTGCGATAGTGCTTATCGCTTCATGATCGATACCTGATCATTCCACGCACTGCGTAACGGCGATAGCCGAATCCGAAGTATCGGCCGTGTCAACGTTAGCGCGATTGACAATTACCTCGCCAGACGCACAGGAATCGACGTCTGCCTGGAAGGTAAACGTAGCGGTACCTCCAGCCGATTGGCTAACGGTGAGATCAGTACCCACCGCCGGCGCTGTTCCCGCACCATTATAGAAATAGGAGTCGCCGATTGTTCCGGTCGCATTTTCTGCACCAACCGTCGCGCCTACACCAGTATTGTCGAGCCGCGCGTAGGTGAAGTACTGCTGCCCGGCGTCCGGGCTAGCATTTGTCGCTACCCAAATCTGGAAAGTCGCCGAATCTGCACTACCGAAATGTGGCACGTCTTGCCACTCGTATACCGTCCACTCGAAAGGACCGGCACTAAGTGTGACAACGAACCAATTGCCTCCAGCGCAGAGATTGAGATCTCTCCAAAACGGCGCCAGAATATTATTCGGTGGCGACGAATCCGGCAGTTGTTGATTTGCAAAGCTTGATGCGACACCACTCTGCAGGCCAGCTTCCAACGTGCCATTGACGGACCAGATGACCTGGCTATACGTCTGGCCATCGTAGGTGAACGGCTCGACGTTGAGAGCAAAAGCACCATCGTCACAATTGCCTGGAAGGCTGAAAGGAGGAACGAAAATGGATGCCGGCACATATCCGAATGGCGCTGGGGATGCAGAGACTTCCAATGCACCTTGATCCAACATACCGCTCCAGCTCAAGGTCCCGCCCGCGTGCGAAAACGGCGAGCTCGTAGAACCATTGGTCACGACCTCGTTTGCAGATCCTTCGACATACGACAAGCCATCGGGTAGCACATCGATCAGGTCAATCTGTCCGGCAAGCTGCCCGTTTGTAATGCTGATCTCGTAATTCAGCGGTTCACCTTCCGCTACGGTCTCAGCGTCGACAGTCTTAGATAAGACGTCTGGATTGCTCGATGTCACGCCATTAACTGCGATCGGCATATGCAGATCCGGACCGTCGCCCTTGCGCGCGAGTTCCAGCGAGCCGAAATTCCAGCCCCCCGGCGCTAGCTTTGTATCCGCGGTTACGGTGATCTCAGCCGACTGCCCGGACTTGACCTTGATACTGCTCGGGCTGACCGTGAGGCCCAGTCCTGCTGGTCCAGCCGTGCTCGCATCGAGATGAATCGTGTGTTTCTCCACGTTCGTGATCGTGCGCGTCCACGAGCAGTCACCGAGACAAGCACTGTCCGCCATACTGGCGAGATTAAGCGTTCTCGGATCACCACCTGTATCCGGGTTTGCATTCAGGAAATTATCCGGGGTTTCGTCGAGCGTAACGCCGACTTCCTGGGCTCGCTCAAGATTGAGTCGGCCTGCACCCATGTCGAACGGATCTGCTGGCGTTACACCATCTTCCTTGAGAACCGTGTCGCGTGTCGCCGTCATCATCAACGCCGACCGCACCTCGTATGGCGACCAGTCCGGCCTGACAGCGCTGATCAACGCGCCAGCGCCTGCGTTATGCGGGCTGGACATCGATGTGCCACTCAGGAATTGGTACTCCGGGGCAGCGGCGGCCTGGCCGTCCGCTTCAGCAGCATAAATGCTGACGCCAGGAGCAGTAACGTCCGGCTTAATTACGTCAACCGCAAGAGCCGGACCGCGTGAGCTGAATCCCGCCATGATGTCGCCGTTTGATTCGGCGAGATCAAGCGTATAGCCATTTATCGAGCCAGTTGGGTTCTCGTTGGCAGCCAGCCAGTCCGAGAGCACAGCGCCGTCCGCCTGGGTAATGTGCACGCCTGGAAGGACATGGGCGTCACCAACGATGCCAGCACCATTGTCCATCAGGATGTAACCACCGGCGCCGGCAGACAACACGTTGGCGCCTTTCTCGACCCTGCCAAACGTGCCGCGGGTACAGGCAACGATTTCACCGTTGAATGTTCCGGCCGGCCATGGCGGATTGAAGTCGCCAATGCTGCCCAGACCACAAAGTGTCGAACCCGGAAACTCGTCTTCAAGATCCGCAGAATTGATGATCGTTGCGGGGCCGTAACCGGAGGTAAGCCCGGCGCCGACGATGTCCGCCAGCGGATCGCCGTCACTGTCCATATCAACCACGCTGTTAACGATTAGCCGGTTGTGAGTCGATGCTCCGGTGGTCGATACCCAGGGACCGCTGTGACCGTTGGTCGACGCGCCAGGTCCAGCGTTGCCAGCCGAGGCTGCGACATAGACGCCAGCCGCCGTAGCATTCAGGAATCCCAATTCGACAGGGTCATTGTAGGGATCGCCACCGCCGGAAATCGAGTAGTTCAGTGCATGGATGCCATCCGGCAGGTTATTGGCATCGACAACAACCTGTTCGATTGCTGCGAGCAGCGCTGAGCCCGGGCAAGAATCGATGCATACGTCGTAGGCAATAATACTTGCATGCGGAAGCACGCCACTGATGTCCCGGCTGAATGATGTCGTTGCAGTCAGCAGTGTCGCGCCAGAAATAACATTACCGCCGGCCGTAGCCGCCGTGTGGCTGCCGTGTCCATCCGTGTCCTCAGGCGATGATCCATCGGCCGGACCCGTCATGTCCCAGGCGCCGATGAGTTTGTCGTTACAGAAGCTCGGGTCAACTACATCGCAGTAACTGCCCGGTACATAGTTTCCTGCACCCAGCGGGTTCGTGTGTTCATACCCATCGCCACCAACAGCTGCGAATGAGGGATGATCGGAATTGATGCCCGAGTCAAGAATCGCTATGACGATGCCTTCGCCCATTGAATGCGAAACATTGTTTGGCGGTCCGCTCAGCGCAAATGGCGCATTGATGAATCCGGGACCGACATCGGTGAGCAGCACTTCGTGCCGCTCGCGAACAACAGCCTTGACGCCCGGCATGCTGCGCAGCGCCTCGGCCTCTTCTTCCGACAACTCGGCGGTGACAGCGTTCAGTACGATCTGGAAGTCGCGTTGTACGTTCAGACTCCGTCCGATCGTACTACTCGAATCAGACGCGAACTTGGCCTGCTTCTTCTGGAGGTGTTCTTTGTATTTCTTGCTCGCTTTGCTGTTGGTATTGAGCCTGTTCGCGCCTGTCGCGCGGTTGCTCGTTGCCTTAAGACCAGAAACTCCACCCATGTAGGTAGCTACCGGGTCACCCTCAAGCTGCACGAAATAGACGTTGGACTGAGAGGTGACTTTCTTGGTCTCCAGACCGGAGTCCAGGTTGCCAGCTACGGTCGGCTGACTCGCCGCAACCGACAAGTCATTCGCGGAAGCGGTTAGTGGAAATGCCACGGTGACTGCCGCAAGCGCCCCAAGCGCCACCGACAAGACCCGATTCGAAACTATTCTGTTGTTCACGGTTGAACCCCCTTAGTAAGTTCCAGGTAATGTTGAAATTGTGTTGTTGATATAGCGGTGCAAGAATCTATTCGTTTTTGTTGGTATTCTGATTCAGCAAGTTACGGTCGAAACCAGTGTAGAACAGGAACGCCACAAAAATAAACTGCCGGCGATTTGAAACCTCGTGCGCCAATTCAGATCGCCTTCGCATCACCGATAAATAACGCAGGTGGGCAATAATTTTTTTGACTCTTTGGCGACAACCTTGGATAAGATTTGCTTGTAAATCAGGTTGGTAAGAGTGTTCACCTATGCAACACTTCGCGAATGCGTTGACCTCTGCTTTACATAACATGCGGAAGCAGCCAAAAGCTGCTGCGCTTTGGTCTTGAACGATACGCCGCTTCATTCTACTCACGCCGCCTGATACTGCGCGCCAGCGCGAGCTCTATGAAGAAAACGCAGCCTTGTAGTCAGCGTTACTAGTTGTCGAGTTCAACCGCCCCGATATCGCCAAGGAGGTCGGCGGGCCTGGCGTTACCCAACTGATCGGTGTTCAGCGGAGCTACGCTGAGAGTATTCTCAAAGAGGCGCACGGCTATGGCATTGAAGTCGCTCCTGCCAAGGCCGAACAGGCGAATCCAGGCATCGTCGTTGAGCGTAGCCGGCCCCATGTCCGTCATCTGATCCACATTGACTCCGGCGATTTGCCCTGCAAGTGCCAGGTCAAGATGGTGCCAGAAGTCGATATACGCATAGTTGTAGGCGAACTGAGGCCATGTCTGCGAGGGTCCGCACCAAAATGCCTGTTCGAGCGTATTGATCGTGACGTTGTTGCAGTTGGCGTATTGCTGGGCACCCGCGGTGTCCGGGTCTATGTCCGCCAGGTACCCTTCGAAATACGCTCTGAATTCGCTCGCAAAGTTGGGTTGGCCGTAGCTCGCCTGAAGCTGGTCAAGAATCAACGGCAACAGCAGTGGATTCTCGCCCTCCCCTCGCGGCCCTGCCAACTCACCGAGAACTTCAGTCACGCTGTAGCTGTCTGTAGGAACCCGGTCGAGCGCGCTGCCCGCAGGCTCGTAATAAAGAACCGCAAAGGGATCGGCTTCAACACCCGAAGAATTGATTAGTGTGGACATTGTCGCGCCGCCGAGTACATCGCCAATCACGACGCCATCTTCGTCGTCACTCTTTGGGTAGTGCTTGCGCGACAACGAAGCCCACTCTGGCTCGCCGATGGGCACAAGTATCTGGCTGAAATCGATGGTCCCTATGCGGTTGTATCCCATGCTGCGGAATTCGAAAACGGATCCGGAAAATACGTCGTGCGGGTAGACGTTGCCAATCACATAGCCGCCGGGACCGATGGCATCAATCTCGTGAACGGTGTTCCCGACGACAGTCGAATGACCAATGATCATGTCTTCAACAGCGTGGGCGTTGCCGATGGTCGCGGCGATGCCGCCTGCCAAATTCGGCTTGTCCAGTTCGTTTGTGCGCGGTCTTCCGAAGACCTGGTTCTCGACGATGGTGCTGCTCTGGACCTGCATGTATCCGTTGGACATATAGAGCCCGCCCCCGCGCCAATACCCTATGTCCAACAGATCAAACAGGAACGGTGGAAGCGCAGGCGGTTCTACGAGGTTTCTCGCAAGCGTGCTGTTCTCGACATGAATTCTTGTCGA
>Ga0316196_10001055_pt1 | contig 11722 bp, 11 predicted proteins | sample Eddsed2cm_MG_FD_204938 | JGI IMG/M metagenome (GOLD analysis project Ga0316196, IMG submission 204938) | Coastal sediment microbial communities from Maine, United States - Eddy sediment 2 cm | ecosystem: Environmental > Aquatic > Marine > Coastal > Sediment | place: USA: Maine | collected... | reverse complement strand
GTCGGGGAAGTCGATATTGTAGTGCAGACCGCGGCTCTCGCGCCGGCGCTGCGCCGACCGGATGATCAGCTCCGCCACCTCGACCAGGTTGCGCAATTCCAGTAGGTCGTTGGAAACACGGAAGTTGCCATAGTATTCGTTGATCTCGCGGCGCAGCAGCTGAACCCGACGGTGCGCGCGTTCCAGTCGCTTATTGCTGCGCACAATGCCTACATAGTCCCACATGAAGCGGCGCAACTCGTCCCAGTTATGCGACACGACGACTTCTTCGTCCGAGTCAGTGACCCGACTCTCGTCCCAGGGGGCGATCCCGGGGGAGGGGCCATCGCTGCCCTCGAATTCACGCAGGATATCGGCCAGGGCGATTTCGCTGAATACCAGGCACTCAAGCAGGGAGTTGCTGGCCATGCGATTGGCACCATGCAGGCCGGTGTAGGCGGTTTCGCCGATCGCGTACAGCCCGCTGACGTCGGCTCTGGCGAGATGGTCGGTCTTCACACCTCCGCAGGTGTAGTGAGCTGCCGGGACGACCGGCAGCGCGTCCTTGCGCATGTCGAAGCCCAGTTCGAGACAGCGTTGGTAGATGGTCGGAAACAGCTGCTCGATCTCGATCGCCGGTTTGTGACTGATGTCCAGGTAGACGCATTCGATGCCCAAACGCTTCATCTCGTGGTCGATCGCACGCGCCACGATGTCGCGCGGGGCGAGCTCCGCACGCTCGTCGAAGCGATCCATGAAGCGGCTACCATCCGGCAGCAGGAGCCTGCCGCCTTCACCGCGGACCGCCTCGCTGATCAGAAACGACTTGGCGGCGGGATGGTACAGGCAGGTGGGGTGGAATTGGATGAATTCCATGTTGGCCACCCGGCAGCCTGCCCGCCACGCCATGGCGATACCGTCGCCGGTCGCCACGTCCGGATTGCTGGTGTAAAGATAGACTTTGCTTGCCCCACCTGTCGCCAGCACGACGAAGCGGGCAGCAACAGGGACCACGCGCTCCGATGTGATATTGAGCAGGTAGGCGCCCCGACAACGGCGCCGCAGCCGGCGGCCGTCGCGTTCTTCGGCGACCACCAGGTCGATGGCGATATGCTGCTCGAAAACGCTCACATTCGGATGCGAATCGAGCTGCCGCACGAGGGTGGTTTCCACCGCGTGCCCCGTGGCGTCCGCGGCGTGTACCACGCGCCGATGGCTGTGCCCGCCCTCGCGGGTCAGATGGTAGCCTGAATCCCCGGTCGGAGGCGTTCGGGTGAATTCGACGCCTTCCTCGAACAACCAGCGGATATTGTCCGGGCCGTGTTCCACCACCATCCTGACGACCTCTTCGTCGCACAGGCCAGCACCTGCAACCAGGGTGTCCTGCACATGGGAATCGACTGAGTCGCTCGCATCCAGCACCGCGGATATGCCGCCCTGAGCGTACAGTGTGTTGCCTTCGCTCAGCTCGCGCTTGGCGACCAGGGCGGTCCGCACAGATGGCGGCATGCGCAGGGCGAGACTCAGCCCGGCGGCGCCGCTGCCGATGATGAGGACGTCGAAGTTCAGGGTTTGAGACTGCGTCATGTCGTTGATGGCCCGCGGTTGAGTCGCCATAATCGGCGTTTATCGATCAGAAGGCGGTGTCGCATCGCCGCCCACGGTTGACTTTAGGTTAGTCGCTGGTGGTCGGGTGAGTCACGTGATGCAGACAACCGTCGTGCCCTGAAGGAAAGAAGTAGAACCCCGTATGTCCAGATTTTCCCGGATCGGCCCACCTTGCGAACTTTGCTGCGTGCCCGTGGTCAATAACCACGGGAAGACGGTGTGTGTCCAGCGGACAGCCGGAGCACGGCGCAGGTGAGTGGTGACAGGGAGACAGACCAGGTCCTCGTGGAGCGGGTTCAGCGGGGGGACAAAAAGGCCTTTGATCTGCTGGTGCTCAAGTACCAGCACAAGGTCGCCAACCTGATCTCGCGTTATATCCGCGACCCTGCGGAGACACTTGACGTGACGCAAGAGGCGTTCATCAAGGCGTACCGCGCATTGCCGAAGTTTCGCGGCGACAGTGCGTTTTACACCTGGCTTTACCGGGTCGCGATCAACACGGCGAAGAACCACCTCGCGGCACAGTCGAGGCGGCCGCCGGGTGATGACATAGAGGCTGAGACCGCGGAACAGATGGATATGGGCGGCGCCCTGAAGGAGACCGATACACCCGAGCACTTGGCGCTGCAGCGCGAAATCGCCGGCACCATTCAGGAGGCGCTGGACGAGTTGCCGGATGACCTGAGAACTGCAATTACCCTCAGGGAACTGGAAGGTTTGACCTACGAAGAGATAGCGCAGGCGATGGATTGTCCTATCGGAACCGTTCGCTCGCGCATTTTCCGGGCGCGTGAGGCGATCGATGCCAAGCTGAAGCCGCTGCTGGCGCCTTAAAAACGAGAGAACACGGGCAATGACAGAAAAGCATGGTGACCTGACCTCGGCACTGCTGGACGGAGAACTCGATCGAGACAGCCAGCTGCGTGCGGTATCGGAGATACTCTCTGCCGGCGCAGAAGAACTCGAGCGATTCGGGCGCTACCGGCTGATCGGGGATGTGATGCGCGGTGAGTCTTCGGTGCTGGCGGCCTCCGTGGCCGGCAGGGTGAATGTCGCATTGCGGGACGAGCCGGTGGTGCTGGCACCTCCGCCGAAACAGGCGAGACGCTGGGTGCGCCCGCTCGGGGGCTTGGCGGTTGCGGCATCGGTGGCGACGTTGGCGGTGGTCGTCGCACCGCAGATGTTGACGCGCGCGACGCCGGAGGCGCAACCCGTGAACCTGGCTGCCGACGCGTCGCCCGCGGCAATTGCCCCGCAACTGTTAGCGGCCGGACCGGCCGCCGATACCGCAATCGGGAGCGGCGAGCCTGCCCAGGTCCTAACCCGCTGGCAGGCGCTCGACCCGGCTCTGGAGGAGCGCCTCAACCGACTGGTGATCGAGCATCATGAGTTTGGTGGGCGCACGGGGATCAACGGACCAGTGCCGCATATCGGTTTTGTCGGTTATGACGCCCGCTAGCAGGTGCCTCTCGGCACTTGCCGGCCTGTTGCTGGCGTCGGCGGCAACATCCGAAGAACTCACACCGCATACCCTGCTCGACCGCATGAACGAAGCGGTTCGGCTGCTCGACTACGAGGGCCGTTTCGTCGTCCAGGCGGACAATCGCCTCGATGCGATGTACATCGTTCATCGGGTTGATGCTGGTGGAGAAAAGGAACGGGTCGTTTCGCTGACAGGGAAGCCGCGTGAGATAATTCGCAGCGACCAGGCCGTCGCCTGCCTGGTGCCCGGGCGTGAGCCCCAAATAAACGTCGAACGCAGGGCCCGCGGGCGCTCTTTCTCGTCGCTGCGCGGCGTGAGCGCGGAACAACTCGAGAACTTTTATCTCATGAAGTTGCTCGAATCGAGCCGCGTCGCGGGCCGGGAGGCACACCAGATCCTGATCCAGCCGCGCGACGATTTGCGCTATGGCTATCGCCTGTTCATCGATCAGGAGTCATCGTTGCCACTGCGCTCGATCATGTTCGACGAAACACAGCGACCGGTGTCGCAGATGATGTTCGTCGAACTCGAGGTCGGACCGGGCATCACCCCGATCGAACGGGACATAGCGGCGATGCAAGTTCCCGGGGGCGATTCCCTCGCGGCAGTCCCCGAGCAACGGCTGGCCCCACCGGCCTGGTCTCTCGACGAACTGCCGCCCGGTTTCCAGCTGAACGTGCATCGACGCCGCGCGCTGGCCGATGCACAGGGCGACATGGAGCATTTCATCTTTTCCGATGGCCTGGCGAGTGTTTCCGTCTACATCCAGCCGCATGTCGATGAGAAGTGGCTGTCCGGGGAGTCGTCGATAGGAGCCGCGGGGGCCGTCGGAAGGATTGTTGGTGACCACCAGATTTTCGTGGTCGGCGAAGTGCCCCCCAAGACCTTGCATTGGTTTGCCCGGCAAGTGCGGGCGACAGCACATTGATCGAGGAACAGGCGCGTGTCGTTCGGGTCATCGACGGTGTCGCCGAGATCGTGACCCAACGACGGGGCAGCTGCGGCTCCTGCGCGGCAAGGCAGGGCTGTGGCACATCACTGCTTGCGGCATGGTTGCCACAACGCCAGCTCAGTTTCCACATCGTCAACGACATCGACGCCCGGGTGGGTGACCGGGTGGTTGTCGGTCTGGACGAGAGGCTGCTGCAACGCGGCTCGCTACTGCTTTACGCTGTGCCGCTGGCCGGCCTGCTGACAGGTGCCATTACCGGAGAGCGACTGCTCCCGCAATTCGGCTGGTCTTCGGAACTTGGGGCGGTATTACTCGGTCTATTGGGCCTGACCGTCTCGCTTGGACTCGTCCGTCGGTTCGCCGCCGGACGTGTCATCGCGGGCGAAGGGGGTATAAAGCTGCTGCGCGTGGCCGACCGGCCCCTCTCACTTAAGCCCGATGACAGCATGCTTTCGAACGGGCGCTAACGGAAATTGATCAGGAAATGCGAATGAAGAAGACCGTCATGCATCAGCTGCAAGCACTGCTTGCCGTCTCTCTGGCGGCCATGTTGCTCAGCGCCAATTCATGGGCACGTGACCTGCCTGACTTCACTGTGCTGGCCGAGCAGAACAGTCCGGCCGTCGTTAACATCAGCACTCAGCAGAAATCGCAACTCAGCCAAAGCATGCCCGAGGGCTTTTCAATGCCCGAAATGCCGGAGGATAGCCCGTTCAATGAGCTATTCAAGCATTTCTTCGGCGAAGGCATGGAGGAGTTCGGTGAACGTGAAAGCCAGTCCTTGGGCTCGGGCCTGGTAATCTCACCGGATGGCTACATCCTCACCAACCATCATGTCGTGTCGGATGCCGACGAGATTCAGGTGCGCTTCAGCGATCGTCGTACCTATGATGCCAAGGTGATTGGCTCGGACAAGGGCAGCGATGTCGCCCTCATCAAGATTGATGCGACCGACCTTCCGACGGTCAAGATCGGGAAGAGCAGCGACCTGAAGGTAGGCGAGTGGGTGTTGGCGATCGGTTCGCCGTTCGGCTTCGACCACACGGTGACTGCAGGGATCGTCAGCGCCAAGGGCCGTAGCCTGCCGAGCGAGAACTATGTGCCGTTCATCCAGACCGACGTCGCCATCAACCCTGGAAACTCCGGCGGACCGCTGATCAACCTGGATGGCGAAGTCATCGGGGTAAATTCACAGATCTACAGCCGCACCGGTGGATTCATGGGGCTGTCATTTGCCATCCCGATCGAACTGGCAATGAATGTAGCCGATCAGCTGCGCGAATCCGGCAAGGTGTCGCGGGGCTACCTGGGCGTCCTGATCCAGGACGTGGACCGTAACCTTGCCGAGTCCTTCGGTATGCCGCAGCCGTACGGCGCCCTGGTATCGCGGGTGATGTCCGGTTCGCCGGCCGACAAGGCAGGCGTCGCGGTGGGCGATGTGATACTCGCGTTCAACGGGAAGAAGCTGCTGAACTCCAGTCAGCTGCCACCCATGGTCGGCACGACACGGATCGAAGAAAAGGCAACCCTGCGCATCCTGCGCGATGGCAAGGAGCGTGATATCCCGGTCAAGGTTGGCCGCCTGCCGGATGACGACGGAGAGGAGATCAGCTCGGTTCCGGCACCGGCGCAGCCCGACCAGATCGAGCAACTCGGGCTGGCTGTAATTGACATTGATGCGAAGGTGCGCGCAGAACTGGGCCTCGAGGGTACCGGCGGCGCTCTGGTCGGCGATGTGCAAGCGGGTCCTGCGAAAGATGCCGGCCTGCGGCGCGGCGACATCGTGATGATGTTCGACGGAGCCGATGTCAAAGGCGCGAAACACCTGCGCCAACTCATCGGTGCCGCCGAAGACAAGCGCACCGTGGCCGTACTGGTGCGCCGCGGGGACAGTCCCTTGTTCATGGCGCTGCGGCTGAAAGACTGATCGGTGACGGTCGGCGCGGTTTTCTACTACCGCAACGGCTGCCATCTCTGCGAGGAGCTGGCGGCCGTGCTGTTTAGCGGCTGGCCCGAGCATGCGCAGGCGATGCAATGGCGCGACGTCGACACCCGGCCCGAGTGGCGCCTGGCACATGGTGAATCCGTCCCGGTGTTGATGCTCGGCGAAGACGTGGTATGTGCACTGCAACCCGACATCGCGCGGATCACGCAGTATTTCGGTGCCATGGCGAATCCGCTATAATTCGGCGGCTTTACGGCGGTTTGCATCCAAAACGGAACTTTCCGGTGGAAAGTTCCGTTTTTTCATATGCTTGGCTTCACCATCACAGACCTAAATGGCCGACCTTAGTCATATCAGAAACTTCTCGATCATCGCCCACATCGATCATGGCAAGTCGACGATCGCCGATCGCTTCATCCAGACCTGTGGCGGGCTGAGCGAGCGCGAGATGGGCGACCAGGTACTCGATTCGATGGATCTCGAGCGTGAGCGCGGCATCACCATCAAGGCTCAGTCGGTGACGCTGCAATATACGGCACGCGATGGCGAGACCTACGAACTGAATTTCATCGACACGCCGGGGCACGTCGATTTCTCCTATGAAGTTTCGCGCTCGCTGGCGGCCTGCGAGGGGGCCCTTCTGGTAGTCGATGCCGCCCAGGGAGTCGAGGCGCAGAGCGTCGCCAACTGCTACACGGCGATCGAACAGGGCCTGGAAGTCCTGCCGGTACTGAACAAGATCGATCTGCCCTCGGCAGAGCCGGAGCGCGTCGTCAACGAGATCGAAGAGATCATCGGCATCGAGGCGACCGATGCCTTGCATGTCAGCGCGAAGACCGGCCTGGGGATTCCCGATCTGCTCGAGGCCCTGGTGGCCAAGATTCCACCGCCGGGCGGCGTCGTCGATGCGCCACTGCAGGCGCTGATCATCGACTCGTGGTTTGATCCTTACGTCGGTGTCATTTCGCTGATTCGCGTGGTTAACGGGAGCATCCGTCCCAAAGACAAGATGCGCATCATGTCCACCGGCAGGGTGTACCAGGTCGAGAAAGTCGGTGTGTTCACACCCAAGCGTCTGAACACGTCGGAACTCGGCACCGGGGAGGTGGGGTTCGTGATTGCCGGCATCAAGGAGGTCGACGGGGCGCCGGTCGGTGACACGCTGACCCTGGAGAACCGCCGGGCCTCCGAGCCGCTGCCCGGTTTTCGTGAGGTGCGTCCCCGGGTCTTCGCCGGTCTGTATCCGATCAGTTCCGATGACTACGATGCATTTCGCGATGCCTTGCAGAAACTCAAGCTCAACGATGCCGCCCTGCACTATGAGCCGGAGACTTCGCAGGCCCTCGGCTTTGGATTCCGCTGTGGTTTCCTCGGCATGCTCCACATGGAGATCGTGCAGGAGCGGCTGGAGCGGGAATACGACCTGGACCTGATCACTACGGCGCCGACCGTGGTCTACGAGGTGCAGTTGAACGATGAGAGCGTAATCCAGATCGACAACCCGGCGGCCCTTCCTGAGCCGGGCAAGTTTCGCGAGGTGCGTGAGCCCATTATCGAGGCGCACATCCTGGTCCCGCAGACGCACCTCGGCAATGTGATCAACCTGTGCGTGGAAAAGCGCGGCACGCAGAAAAACCTGCAGTATCTTGGCGGCCAGGTCCAATTGGTCTACGAACTGCCCATGAACGAGGTGGTGCTGGACTTCTTCGACCGTCTGAAGTCGGTGAGCCGCGGCTACGCCTCGTTCGAGTACGAGTTCAAGCGCTTCCAGGCCGCCTCGCTGGTCAAGCTCGACATCCTGATCAACGCCGAGCGGGTGGACGCACTGTCGTTGATCGTGCATCGCGACAATGCCGAGGCGCGTGGTCGCGAACTGACCGATCGCATGAAAGAGATCATCCCACGGCAGATGTTCGAGGTTGCAATTCAGGCCGCCATCGGCAGCAAGGTCATCGCCCGTTCGACGGTCAAGGCGTTGCGCAAGAACGTCACGGCAAAATGCTACGGCGGTGATGTCACCCGCAAGCGCAAGTTGCTGGAGAAGCAAAAGGCCGGCAAGAAGCGGATGAAGCAGGTCGGCAGGGTTGAGATCCCGCAGGAGGCGTTCCTCGCCGTGCTGCAGGTGGGAAAGGATAACTGAGCGTGGCGACTCCTCGGCTGCGTAAGCCATGGCAAAGACTTTGGGAAGCACTATGCAAACGATCTTGATTTTCGTTTTTTTTGCACTGCTCGTCTGGGTGGTGATCGCCTTTGGTATCGAACCGGCCCTTGCTCTGGCCACGGTTGTCAGCGGCGTCGTGTGGCTGGCCTATCGCCTGATCAAAGGCAAGACCGAAGACAAACTGCCGACCACGGTCGAGTACGCACGCTCATTTTTCCCGATCTTCCTGATCGTGTTACTGCTCCGTGCGTTCCTGGTCGAGCCTTTCCGCATACCCTCGGGTTCGATGATGCCGACGCTGCTGGTTGGCGATTTCATCCTGGTCAACAAGTTTGCCTACGGCATCCGGATGCCGGTCACGAAGACCAAGCTGATCGGGGTGGGAGAGCCCGAACGTGGTGATATCGTGGTGTTCCGCTGGCCTGTCAATCCACGACTCGACTACATCAAGCGTGTCGTCGGCCTGCCTGGCGACCGGATCCGCTACCAGAAAAAGACCCTGTTCATCAATGGTCAGCCGGTACCGATCGAGCCGGTCGGACAATATCAGCCGGAAGGTTCGGGGATGCGGGCACTGGGATCCGTCGAGGGTCGCGAGCTTCTGGGTGATACCCGGCACGCGGTGCTGGTCAATCCGATGGCACCGGATTTCAGCCCATCCTGCGGCTTTCTCGGGCACAAAGAGGTCAGCGTGCCGGACGGCCATTTCCTGATGGTGGGTGACAACCGCGACGACAGCAACGACGGGCGCTGCTGGGGTTTCGTACCGGAGGAGAATCTGGTCGGCAAGGCATTTTTCGTCTGGTTGAGTTGGGATTGGAAACGTTCCGGTTTTCTGGCTCCGGGCCGTATCGGTCCGATCGGGGATTGAACCGATCGTCGATTTTCAAGCCGGGCGTTGAGTCTGCCGATACATCGGTTACCCTTAGTGCAGGATTTACCCTATGAAACCGAGAGTTATGGTCAGGAAACAGTGCGGCATGACGATGTTGTCGTGGCTCATCGTGCTCGCCGTCGTGGTGTTTTTCATTCTCGTGGGCATCAAGATGGTGCCGACCTATCTCGAGAATTACTCGATCAAGCAGGTTCTGGAGAACATGGAGAACGATCGCAAGGTGCGTTCCATGTCGCCTGCTGAAATGAAGAAGTCCTTCTTCAAGCGGCTGAAGATCAATAGCGTCTACGAATTCGACCGCAATGCGATAAAGATCAAAAAAGAGAAGTTCGGCACCCGTTTCGCGCTGGATTACGAAATCCGCAAGCCGGTGGCCGGCAATGTCGCAATCGTCATGACATTTTCAGAGTCGGCGCTGATCCCTCCGCCATGAGGCGCCTGCAGCAGCGACTCGACTATCGGTTCCAAGATGTCGGCCTGCTGGAGCGCGCCCTGACACACCGCAGTCTGGGTGCGCGCAACAACGAACGCCTAGAATTTCTGGGTGATGCGATTCTCGGCTTCGAGGTCGCGGACAATCTCTACCACCTGGTCAGTGATGCCAACGAGGGCCAGTTGAGCCGGATGCGGGCCCATCTGGTCAAGCGCGAGACCCTGGCGGGGATCGCACGGGAACTGGAGTTGGGGGATATCCTGCGCCTGGGGGCGGGCGAGTTGCGCAGCGGCGGTCAGACCCGCGACTCGATCCTGGCAGATTCAGTCGAAGCCATTATCGCCGCCGTGTATCTGGACGGCGGGATCGATGCGGCTCGCGCCCTGGTGCGGCGGCTGCTCGGCGGCCGCTTGACCGATCCGACACCCGAGACGCGGCGCAAAGACCCCAAGACACGCCTTCAGGAGCACCTGCAGTCAATCGGCCGGCCTCTACCCCGTTATGACGTGGTCGACGTCAGCGGCGACCAGCACGAGCAGACTTTCCGGGTAACCTGTGCGATCGGGCTGGTCGGGGACACACAGGGCGAAGGTGCCAGCCGACGCAAGGCCGAGCAGGCCGCGGCGCACGCGATGCTCGAACAGCTGCTAAGGCTGGAGGAATCAGTGACATGAGCAGACGCAGTGGCTATGCGGTACTTGTCGGCCGCCCGAACGTTGGAAAATCGACGCTGCTCAACCGCCTGCTCGGGCAAAAAATCGCGATAACCTCGCACAAACCGCAGACCACCCGACACCGCGTCCTCGGTATCCGCTCGCAACAGGACGGTCAGATCGTGTTCGTCGATACCCCGGGCATCCACGACCGCGGCGGCAAGGCGATGAACCGATACCTCAATCGCACCGCGCACAGCGCGCTGCTCGATGTCGACGTCGCCGTATTCGTGGTTCAGGCCCTCGCATGGACCGAGGAAGACCAGCAGGTCCTGGGCGCCGTAGAGCGCGCGGCTGTCCCGGTGATCGCCGCGGTGAACAAGATCGACCTGGTGTCGCCCAAGGAGCAGCTCCTGCCTTTCCTGAAGACGCTTTCGGAGCGCTATTCCTTTGTCGATGTCGTCCCCGTCTCGGCCCGCGACGGCGGGAATGTCGAGGAACTGGCCGGCTCAGTGCTGCGGCAACTGCCGGAAGGCGAGGCGATTTTCCCCGATGACCAGATCACCGATCGCTCCGAGCGCTTCTTCGCTGCTGAATTGCTGCGTGAGCAACTGATCCGCCGCTATCATCGTGAACTGCCGTACTCGGTGACCGTCGAGATCGAACGCTTCGAAGAGGTCGAAGGGCGCTACGTTATCGGGGCGGTGATCTGGGTCGAGCGCGACAGTCAACGCGCAATCCTGTTGGGCAAGGGCGGGGAGGCGATGAAGCAGACAGCGATGGCGGCGCGCAAGGCGATGAATGACTTCTTCCAGACCCGGGTGCATCTCGAGGTCTGGATCAAGGTCAAGAAAAGCTGGTCGAGCGATGAGGCCAGCTTGATCTCCCTGGGATATACGGATTGATCTTTGAACGCACAGACCCTGCAGGCTGCCTATGTGCTGCACTCGCGTCGGTATGGTGACAGCAGCCTGATCGTCGATCTCCTGACCCGCGAAGAAGGACGCGTCGCGTGCATCGCCAAGGGGGCACTGCGCCCGCGCCGGGCCGAGGCAACACTTCAATCGTTTCAACCCCTGCTGGCCGGCGTGCGCGGACGAGGCGACGTCTTAACACTGACGTGCGTCGAGTCGGCCGGTGCTGTGCTCAGACTCACCGGGCGGAATCTGTACTGTGGGCTCTATCTCAATGAGCTGTTGCTGAAGCTGACCGCCCGCCACGACGCCTGTCCGCCACTGTTCGACGACTACATGCTGGCCATCCAGGGACTCGTGGCCGCGCCATCGGCCGAGCGGGTGCTGCGCCGCTTCGAGGTCCGGCTGCTGGACCATCTGGGGCTTGGCCTTTCTCTCGAACTGGACAGCCGGGGGGAGCCGATCTCGGTCGACAGCAGTTACAATTATGAAGTCGGCACCGGGGCTGTCCGCGACCGGTCGGCAGGAGGGCGGCTGATCGGCGGCACCACCCTGATTGCACTCCGGTCCGGCGAGTTCCCCGACGAGGTGTCCTTGCGTGAGGCGCGAGGGCTCATGCGCCAGGTGCTGGATCATCATCTCGACGGAAGGCCGCTGCGCAGTCGGGAGCTGTTTCGCAGCACGGTCCCGACTACAGGC